>Ga0222649_1000645_pt1 | contig 10845 bp, 14 predicted proteins | sample AntAcemetagen337_FD_179865 | JGI IMG/M metagenome (GOLD analysis project Ga0222649, IMG submission 179865) | Saline water microbial communities from Ace Lake, Antarctica - #337 | ecosystem: Environmental > Aquatic > Non-marine Saline and Alkaline > Saline | place: Antarctica: Ace Lake... | reverse complement strand
AGGCTGTTTTCTTTACTGAAAACTCATTGGTAGAAAAAATGGGAACAAACTCAAACACCTACCAATCAATTGTAGTTCCAGATCCAGACGGATATCCATTCTCATGGAATTTCGATTTGTATTATGACATTTGCGACAAAGTATGGAAATCTAAATACTCATTAATTTGGGGAGTTTTCAACACATTCGCAGGTGATTCGTTTTCAAATAATGCTGAAACACCGGGTTCACCAGATTGTTCTGATGAATTAGATAACGTGACTGGAGTTTTTGGATATACTATAACCTAGTACATCCATTGACTTGTTATAAAGACTATATAACACTAAACCGATACAACCCCTCAAGATCGAAGCTTTACGCTTTTGATCTTCCGGGGGTTGAATCGGAAGTTTTGGAGCTCATTTCGAAAGAAAGTGAGGACTTAGACAATGTATGGGAAAGAATTTATTCAAACGCATGGTCAAACATGGTTTCGGATATTCATAATTACGTACAAACAAAGTTTTTTGTAAATCAAAAGTTACTCAGTCGTGAAACATCAGAATTCAAAACTGATTACAATTCAAATACCGAATTGGCAGGTGTTCGGATTCAATTCGATTTGCCTCGATACGCCAAAATTCATGTGGTATCAATAGAAGTTTTCGCAGAGTCAGGATCGGGAAGTCCCGGAGTATTTATTCAATTTTACGAAAATGATGAAAACGGAGAGCTTCTTTGGGAGTTAGATCAAGAAATTGAAGCGGGAAGAAATACGATTTTTGTAGATAAGGATTTCGAAGTAGATAAATTATTTGTCACTTACGATCCTTCAATTTTTACTTTTAAAGAAACCCAAAACAAGTATTACAACACTGGTTACCCAACATGGAACTTAACTAGATGTTATTACCCTTGTTTTGGCGGTGAAGCATCAGTGATGCAAATTAATGGTGGTGGATTAAATATAGTTTTTGATGTTTATTGCTCAGTTGAAAAGTTTGTTTGCCAAAACTTAAACCTTTTCGCTAAAACTTTTTGGTGGAAGATAGGGCAAGAGATTGTCATAGAGCGAAGATATGGAAACAGACTAAATCAATACACCACAATGACAATTGAACGCGCTGAAGAGCTTACAAACTTCTTTCAGGCGCAATACACACAAGCTTTGAATAACTCATTGCAATCTCATAATCTTTATGAAGATCCAATTTGTTTTGAATGCAAAGGAATTGTTAGTACAACTAAAATAATACCATAATGGCATGTTCATGCGGGAGTAAAGGCGGAAAAAGAGGCGGTAGACGTGGCAAATGAGCTTATAGGGTTAATAGACCGTGTAAACAATGCTATACGATCTGAAAGGGTCATGCGTATAGCCGTGAGTTCTGTTCTATCTATTCATAAGCCAAGAATATTTGAAAAAGGAACTGATGCGTCTAACACTAAAATTGGCGTGTATGGAACTAATCCTATTTCAATTTCAAAAAAAAATCAAGCGAAACAAACCGGAAAGACTTATTTTAAATCGGGTTACGCTGAATACAAAAAAGATATTGGCAGGAATCCCGGATTTGTAATTTTAAGAAATACAGATCAAATGATGATTGATTATGGAATGATTGTAACTGGTGGTCAATTCGGTCTTGGATTCCAGAATGAATTGAATTATAACAAATCAATCTGGATGCAAGAAAAGTACGACAAGCAAATTTTTGGTCATAACGATCAAGAATTACAAGTATTAACAGACGTTTTAACTTTTGAAGTAAATCGTTCGATATGACTGAGATAATCGAATCTATTGATGATTGGACTAATACTAATTTTCCGGATTTAGAACGTAAATTATTTGGATTTTGTGAACTCGCCCATAGAAAAAACAAAGGAGACAATTCAATAAGCGATCAACCTATTCCAATGACTATAAACGGAACATCAGATCGTAAACAAGTTTCTTTAGATGATAGGTATCAGTTAATAACATGGGTCAGAATACCCGGCAGGATTTCGGTAGTAGAAAATAATGAATGGAGTTTTGGTTTTAAAGAATCAAGATTTCAAACTGTTTCATTGCGTTGGGTAATAGCACATAAGGTAGAGTTAGGAGAGAATTTAATCTATAGTTTGGTTGATGCTTTTCCTGAAAAACTTTCAGTTAATGGATTCACTCTAGTTTTTACAAATCCAATTATTGAAATAGATTATGATCATGAGAATATTTACAGAACCGAATTAGGCGAAACGGTTTATGAAAAGCATCGATTCAACTGGAATTTATATGTAATAAATCTGAATATTGAATTTATCGTTTGCGAAGGATATAAAAGTCAATTTAGCTGCTGCAATGAATCTTTATTAGCAGAAACTGGAGAATGTTTAGTAACCGATCAATAAAATGGCACAAAAAAAATTCACACAACTACCTTCAGCTGATCCTTTAGATGATACTGAAATATATGCTATTGTTCAAGGAGGAGTAAGCAAAAAAGTGGTTGGATCGAGTGCTTCTTTATGGAGAGGAGCTTGGACATTCCCATCTGGCACATACCCGACTGCTACAAAAGGAGGTCAACAATGGTACTCAGATGATGACTACATTGATTCTGGCGGGTTTGACATCGCAAAGGATACGTTACTAATTTCAAAAGCTGCAGGTACAGGCTCGGCAAACTTTCTAAAGAAACAAGGATAAACAAAAAATAACTATGGAAAATCAAACATCAGTAACATCGGAAAAATTCTCAATCAACTGGAAGGACACTTTAAAAGGATTAATTGTGTCAGTCGGTACAGCTGTGGTGGTTATAATTCAATCATCTTTAGATGCCGGTAATTTGAATTTTAATTGGAAGCAAATAGGCATGGCGGCAATCGCTGCTTTAGTGACTTACCTTGTTAAAAATTTCTTTACATCGGCCAGCATTCAAACAAAAGTTGAAAATAAAACAGTGTCAGAATCTGATTTACCTACAATTTCTAAATGAAAAAACACCTCGCTATATTATTATTCCTAATTGCGTTTGTAGCTAACGCGCAAACGCAATTTACCTATTCCGGTAATGCGACAGGAACAGACACTTATGCAACATCGATAACCAACCTTACCAGTTATGGAACTACTCGAGGGGTGGTTGTGGATATTAAATTCACCAACGCATCTACAGGGGCTGCAACATTAAGCATTAACTCATTAGGTGCGATTGACATTGCCGGGGTTGGCGCTGGTACTATTGCAGCGAACAGTATTAAACGCCTTGCTTATAATATCGTATCGGGTGACTTTGATATAATCGGTGGAGGTGGAGGTGGAGGTTCATCAACATACGGAGGCAATTCGCCTACAACGGTAACGGTGGGGGGTCTGGCATCTGGGTCTGCAATTTCCGGCAACACTTATGATGCAATTATTCAAGCGATCGTTGCTCCTTATGTTAACCCTGCATTTAGTTCATTCTCAATAAGCGGACAAAGCACTACCGTGGAGGTCGGAACAACGTTATCGGGTAGCAAAACATTTATTTGGGGGATAACTTTAAACTCAGGTGCGGTTTCACTGATTGACTTATTCGATGTTACTGCAGCATCGACATTACTTTCTAACACGGCCAATGATGGAAGTCAGGCGCAAACCATAACCACGGTTCAACTTAACAGCAATGGTTCAACTCAAGCGTGGCGCGGTGTTCTTCATGACACTAACGTAATTCAAAACATTAACTCTTCGACCTTTACGGTAACGAGTAGGTTTTTAAGATTCTTTGGCGCAACGGCCTCAAGCCCTGCAAACAGTGCAGCGGTACGGGCTATCAGCGCAGGTACATTCCATACTGGTGCTACAACGTTCACGCTTGCCACTGGTAATACTTTAACAAAATTTGTCGTGGCATTGCCTCCCGGTGTTACCATATCTACAGTCATAGATGTAGACGCATTAGGCGCTGATATAACATCTCAGTACGTCTTAACAGGAACGGTTAACGTACTGGATGCGGGCGGCACAAACAGGGCTTACAACATCTACGAGATGAATATCGGAGTGGTGTACAGTTCGTCACATAATCATTCTATAACCACAGCAAACTAATGAAAAGGATACTAATTTTATTTTTGTTGATAGCATCCTTTAACGGATACGCTCAATTACAACTTCCTTTTCCTATAAAGTTGGTTAACCCTAAACCAGTTGATTACTTTTATTATGAATCGGATGGAACTCCTTATGATAATACCACAGAGGTAACGACTCAAGTTGTTTCGGCTTCTCGATATATCGGTCAAACATTTAATGTTAATGGTGCAGAGTATTGGTTTGCGTCTGGTATTCTGGACGTTGATTTAGTTGCGAAAGGCGGTGGCGGTGGTATTACAACAGCATCAAACGGACTAACAAAGGTTATCAACGATGTTCAATTTGGTGGAACTCTTACTGCTCCCGGTTTGCTAAATGGTAATTTTAATGATTTATCAATAACAGGATTAAATAATTTCAACATATCGAGTGTTGCAAATATATTCAATGGGTATGCATTTTTCAATGACCCAATGCAGGTAAAAGGTAGTGCAGCAGCTGCGGCACTAAATCTGTTTCCTTATGCCGGTGATCCGGGAACTCCTGCAAATGGCGACCTTTGGTATAACAGCACATCAAACGAATTGAAAGCAAGGATAAACGGAGCTACGGTAGCCTTGGGGGCAGGTGGAGGTGGTGTTACAAGCGTTAGTGCATTGTCTCCTTTGTTCACAACATCTAACCCCACGACTACACCAACATTCACAGCGGTTAATCAGAATGCTAATTTGTTTTATGGTGGCGCGTCTACAGGTGCGGCATCGGCACCAACATTTCGGGCGTTGACAAATTATGATCTTCCACATATAAGAAGAACAGTAACAGGAACAGGCGCGATTACGCAAGCAGACGATCAAGGGGTAATTTATTTTAATTCTGCCTCTCCTATTAATTTTACGATTGATCAACTGATTGTAAATTCGGGCGCGGAGTTTATAAACAAGGGTTCGGGAACCGTTACGTTTTTAAACGGTACTGGTGTTACGATTGTTGGAGGAACAACATTAACGGCTGGGTCAGTTGGTAATATTAGATACGATGCTTCAACTACTCCAATCATAGTGACTAGCGATGGGTCGGGTATTATAGTCGGAACGAGCGCAATAACAGCAGGAACAAGTACACGAGTTCTTTACAATAATGCTGGGGTGCTAGGCGAATATCCGGTGACGGGCACAGCAAACGTAGTGCTATCTGGAACTCCAACAATAGCAACTCCAAATATCACTACTGGGTTCACAATTGGAGGTGCTGCAATAAACAGGAAAATAATGGTAGGAAACGGAACTAACTTTGTTCCATCTACAGAAACTTATGCAATTCCCGGCACTAGCGGTAATGTATTAACGAGCGATGGAACTAATTGGGTAAGCGCAGCATCAACAGGCGGTTGGGCAACTAGTGGGGCAACATCAATAGTAGGGGCTGCAACAATAACCGATAACATTGAAAATGGATTAAATTTCTCTCACACTTTTGCGGCTACCGGAAATAATTCTTATGCTGTTCGAGAAAATGGTAGTTTAACATTTAGAAACACCGTATCCGATCAACTTTACTTTAAAAGTATAACGCCTTCGTTTACGATTGCGGCCAATGACCAAAAAGCAATTGCATTAAGAATCGCGCCAACTTGGACTAATGGCGCGTTTGCAACACCTGCTAATATTGGCCTTGCTGTAGAAACAGGATCATCGGCTTTTGGCAACCCTTTAAATGCGGTTGCAACAACCACGCGCGTTCAAATAATGGGTACATCTACAGGATCAGATATAGCACTAAGCATACGTGATAATGTGAATAATATTCGATGGAACTTTAGAAGTGATGGAGTATTGGCGATGTTAAATCCAAGCCTTTATTCGCCATTAAATTTATATGGAAACTCCACGACAGGGATTCAGTTTGAGGGTGGTACGATAACATCTACAGGAACAGCATCTTTATTTAGGGTCGGTTCAGTTACAAGAACTTCCACAAATGGAACGCACACAGATTTAGAAGTTACCTCTGCTTTTAATCCAACTTCTGGAGCCGCTGGCTTAATAGGAATTAATGTTAAGCCCATTATAAATCAAACAAGTACTGCGAGCGGAACAACTATAGGCATACAGTATAACCCTCAATTAATCTCTATTCTGGGTACAAACTATGGAATACTTTCAATCCCGACTAACGCCTTAAATGGGTTCGGCACATCAACGCCAACAAGTACCTTAACTACCGCTGGTTCTTTTGCTGGTGGTTATGTTTCTAAGTCGGCAAATTATACGGCTACCGTAAACGACTTTATGATTGAGTGCACTACCGGGACGTTTCAAGTAACGCTACCAACAGCGGCTGGAATTTCAGGAAGGATTTACCACGTAGCAAACAGTGGAGCAGGAACTATAACTGTGGCTACAACATCTTCGCAGACTTTTGTAAACGTAACCGCCACGCCAACAACACTAACACTTTCGGTAGTTGGCAATATAACTGTGATGTCAAACGGGGCTAACTGGATTCAAATAAAATAATAATTAGAAATATGAACGGATTTATTTTTAAGAGTGCCCGAAATATTGGATTTATATACAACTCCGTAAATAACCAATCAGAAACTTTTGCGTCCGCTCCATCATCTCTTACAATCACAGACGCATCTACAATAAGCTCTATTTCAAATGGTCGTTTAAAATGGGTAGGGGACACTGGCGCACAGTCTGGTTTTTTAGGAACAACTTCTTACACCAGAATAAATGGAAGAGCAGTAAGATTCTCATACGCGCATAAGTCTGTTTACACCGGAATACATCGCATAGGATGGGGAACGACATTAAGTTCTGCGGTAACGGCCGCAGCAATCACTTCTAATGGATACCAACTGCAATTTACAACAGGAAACCATAGAGAGTTAAAAAGAGCGCCTAATGAAATATGGTCAATACTTAGAAGTTCAGGCCACTTTATATGCTCTAATGATAAACTGCTATTCGTTTCAAACACCGGAACAGATACTAATCTTAAACCCCTTCTTTGGATAGCAGGCTCTCAGCGTTGTGACTTTCATCTTGACGCGGTTGATATAATGACACTAACAAAAAATGATGGTAACAATTGGGAGGACTTAATAAAAGTATCAACTGCAGCAACTCCAACAAGTCCACAGTCAAGCACTACATCAAATGGAAATAGCTACATAGAATTTACATGGACACCAGCTGCATCACAGGTGTTAAATATTCAATTCAGAAGAACAGATTCAAACAATAGTTGGGTTCTAAAATGTGACCAGTCCGCAAGCAAGATTTATTTGTACGAACGTGTTGGAGGTGTCGAAACAGAGCGCGGAGCAACGGGTGGAGTAACACAAACATTTTCAACATCAACTCCATATAGGATTGAGATCGTTGCAGATGACAGGCTAATAACTTCATCGGTAGAAAGTGTAAAGAAAATTGAATATGAAAACGCAACTACTAACTTAACTAATCAAACAGCAACAGGCGTTTTAGTTTCAGGATTCACAACAGCTTCTAATTTCATTATTTGGAAAAGAGATATTACCGGGCTTTTACCTCAAACTCAAAACTACACTGATTATGATGTGTTTTTTGTTGGCGACTCTAAAACAGCGGGAAACATTAACACTACAGATATGTCAGCTGAAACTCTTTGGTATTTAAGTGATCGTGATCGCGGAAGGTTTTGGGAAAATCCTATAAGGATGGCAACATCAGGTGCTAATACGCAGGGATGGTATAATGTAATTACCAGTGAATTAGCTTCAAGATCAGGCGATCCAAAGTATTGCATTTATAACTTAGGCGCGAATGATGTAACATCTATGCCAACAGAATCCAATTGGAAATTATACACCACTACAATTTTAGATGCTATTCATACAAAGTGGCCCAACTGCCAAATCTATATGATGAAGGTATGGAGAATAACTTATAATACTGAGTGTGATACACTGGCAGGATGGTTGGATGACGTTGTGGCCTCAAGAAGTTCTTTTGTTAATTTCGTTTCTAATTGTGACGAAAGAGTTTTTTTAAAGAATGGAGACGATGGAGCCACCTATACCGTGGATGGAGTTCACCCAAACGCATTGGGACAAATTGAGACAGCTAAACAATGGAGAATAGCTATTACAGGATCATGAAAATCTAATATATGCAGCAATATAAATACTAAAAAATTTTAAAAATGATAACATCTAAATCAACTCCTTCGAAAATTAACTTCTTGGAAGATTTTGTAGACAATTCAAAGCCTACCATTATTTATTTTCATGGCGCGGGAGAAAGAACAGCAACAAATAATATAAACGATCTTAATAAGTTAAAATCGCTTGCATTCTTTACTAAGTTCTACACCGATAATAAAGGCCGGTATAATTTCTTTATGCCTCAACAAACCACGGGTAGCTTTTCGTGGGTCTACCCAATTCGGAATAATGTTAGCTACGGGGTTGAATTTATAAAATGGGTGATAGAAACTTATAATCTCGATAAGATAATCCTTACAGGTCACAGCATGGGTTCACCATGGACAACCGCAGAAATTATTCCCGAACTCATGCTTGGCATAGCCGTTGTTTCGGGCAGTGGTAATTATCAAGGGTGTGTAAGGTTGGGACAATTAAAATTGCCAGTGATTGCATGGCATGGCGAAAGTGACACTACAACACCTAACGATTTTATTTCAGGTAAAAAAGCTTGTGTAACATGGTTTCAAAACACGGGTGGCGGCTCACCAATATGGAATCCGTTGCCCGGTGTCGGTCATGGTGCTGATTCACACGCATACTCAAGCACTGGAGGGTTCAAAGAATTTGTTGATTCTTTAACCGTTGCTACACCGCAGCCTTTACCATTGGTTGATTTGATTGTTAAGTTTGACCCTAATGATAGCACAATAAAGTACTTTGATTCTAACGGAAACCAATACTAATGTTTTTACAGATAGCAGAAATACCGAAATCAATTCAAAATATGATGGATAGCTTCGTTGCTTTTGCAATGATGACGGTAGCTGTTATTGTAATTTTTCGGCTATGGAGTAAAGCGCAAAAAGAAAAAGAGGAGCTGTTAAAAGAGAATGCTAATTTGGCCGGCAAAATTGAAATACTTAATAAAACGGTCAGCGATTATGGGGCAGCTGAAATAGAAAGAGAGAGAAGATATATTGATATGCATACTCGACTAATGGATAGGCTCAATGTCAACAAGTAATATAAGAGGGCTTCTTGTTGCAATGGTTGTTCTTATTTCTTGTATTATTCTATACGGATACTTTACTCAAATTCGCGCAGCCGTTCAGATTTATAATGACAATGAAGAAAGTGAGTATTATAGAAAAAATTATCTAAAAAATAATGCCGCCTTACGAATCTATATTGACAGCACTAACTTATACGCGAAAAAATTCAATGAAGTGAAATTTTCCAACGATAGTATTGTAAAGATTATGGTTAAGAATGATTCTACCATCAAAAATTTAAAAAATGAACTTAAAAAAAATACTACTACCGATAGTCATAACCGTATCAACGTGTACGATCTATGGCCAAACAGTAATTGAGGGAACGCTGCCTAATGGTTACGTTGCTATAAGAGAATCTGATGCAAATCAGTACAGACTAAACATTAAGAATAGTAACTTATTGATTGAAACGATTAAAGCAGAAATGGAAAAACTTGTTTATAAAAGCTTACATGATAGCGTGAGAATTTATGAAAAAATGGATAGTATAAAGTTGTATTATAAAAACTATAAAAGCCGTGAAGATGAATACAAAAAACAGCTTGCAGAAAACAGAAAAACTATTGATCAACAAAAGAAAACAATCAATCAGTGCTCATCTAGGCTTGATGAACAGGAGTATAAAAAATTTGTTAAGAAAACGAATAACATTAATACAAGAAATAAAAATTAATTGTCATGCTAAAATACTTTACACGTGAGAGATTTTCTTTTTATTTCGATAGGTTTTGTTATTGGATTATTGGCCTCATTGCCGGCTTACATATTGATACTTCGGAACTTTATAAAGTTAAAGGTTATAGAGATCGAATGTTTGAAGGAAATTCACAGAGAGGAATTTGCGGCCATGATCGCAAAGATGAACCATCAAGGACAGATAAAAGAGGGAGTAACAGCATCGGGTCTGATGTCTATTACTTTGTGGGCACTCGAGCAGGTTATCTTCGGGTTAGACAAGCTTTTGAAAGAGCAGGACTGGAATACAAAGGATTATATTATTCAACTGCGCGGGATTGTCATGGTGGAGTTGACACTACTTCACAAGAAGCTTGAAGATTTTATAAAATCGAAAAGAGATATATTGAGGGAGTATAATAAAAATCAAGAGTAGTAATGAAAAGATATACACTTGAAAGGGTTTACTTGGAAGATAGAACATTAGGTAGCCTTTACGATGGTAATGAGGTTATTGCAAAGGTTTTAGAGTTGCCATGGAAAAATAATAACAGGTCGGTGTCCTGCATTCCAGAAGGTACTTACAAAGTCATTAAACAAGCGCCTAAACCAGATAGAGATTATCCATACTTTAGAGTTCTTGACGTGCCTAGGCGAAGCGGCATACTTATTCATCGGGGCGTTAATCCGAACCATTCCAAAGGATGCCTTTTAGTTGGGTCAAGACTGGCGTTAGTGAATACCAGCGCGCCAATACTTGAGTCATCAACGGTAAAGTTAAAGTGGATGATTGATAACATGCCAGATGAGTGGGAGCTTGATATAAGGAAGAAGGTGAAAATTTAGTATTTTTGATAAAAAAA
>Ga0222649_1000637_pt1 | contig 10938 bp, 16 predicted proteins | sample AntAcemetagen337_FD_179865 | JGI IMG/M metagenome (GOLD analysis project Ga0222649, IMG submission 179865) | Saline water microbial communities from Ace Lake, Antarctica - #337 | ecosystem: Environmental > Aquatic > Non-marine Saline and Alkaline > Saline | place: Antarctica: Ace Lake... | reverse complement strand
GAAGAACGCGCGGAGAAGATAGCCTTCATTGAGCGTGAAGCATTGAGAGAAAAGATTGCAATCATTGACGAAGAGACAGCCGTTTACACCGCATCGGCTGATACGGTTGGTGCTGTTGATGAAGAGAAGTACGCAAAGCAATTAGCGCAAAGAGCAGCGTTTGAAGCTGAGTTGGCGGAAATGGCTAGAGAGTCTTCAGATAGAGAGTTCAATGATGCTGTAAGACTAAGTTCTGACAAACTAAAACTCGCAGAACTACAAGCCGACAATGAGATTCAAAACACAGAAGAACTTGAGCGTAAAAAGAAAGAGTTAAGACTTGCGGCATTACAGGAACAGTTAGCATTAACAAAACAATTCTTTGGTGAGTTGTCAGAGGAGGAGCAAATCCAACTCGACACGCTGGCAGCAATGATTGAGAAGTTGAAGATTGATGCAGCAACACCACCCGAAGACGGTGGAACTTTAGCTAGTGGTTTAGGCATTGACGAGGAAGGGTTAGAAAAGGCGGAAGCAGCGTTCCAAATACTTTCAGACGGTTTGAATGCAGTTTCTCAAATAGTAAACGCACAGGCAACGGTTCAGTTAAACAACCTAGATGCAAGAACTCAGGCTGAGATTGACGCGGTTGAAACATCAACAGCAACTGAAGAAGTCAAGGCAGCGAAGATTAAAGCGATTGAAAGGAAAGCCGCAACTGAAGAATATGAGATTAAAAAGAAGCAATTTGAGGCAAATCAAAAAATATCAATTACTCAGGCAATTATCGCAGGAGCATTAGGTATTGTGAATGCCTTTCAATTAGGACCGATTGCAGGTGCTATTGCAGCCTTATTAATCGCAGCTACAACGGTTACTCAAGTAGCCGCCATTTCAAGCGCAAAACCACCAGCCGCCCCAAAGTTCGCAAGGGGTGGTTATGTGTCAGGTGCCGGAACGGAAACAAGCGACAGCATCGATGCGAAGCTGTCAACCGGCGAGAGTGTAAATAATGCACGAACCACTAAAATGTTTGGGCGTGAAATTTCCGCGATGAATGCGTTAGGTGGTGGAGTTGATTGGTTTAAGAACACCAATGCAAGCGGAAACCGATTTGCCCAGGGTGGTATCGTATCTCCAACTTTCGCGGCTAGGCAGACTACACAAGTCGCAGGGTTAAGCCGTAACGACCTAGCGGAAGTAATTGCACAGATGCCAGCCCCTATTGTAACGGTATCAGATATTAACCGCGTACAAGGTCAAGTTGCAACGGTTAGTCAGTCCGCTGATTTGTAGTATATTTGGACAAAACAAAAAAACATGAAAGAGATTAAATTAGGAGTAATCGCACAAGACAAGATTACGGGATTCAAAGGAATAGTGACCGCTCACGTTAAGTACTTAACTGGATGCGACCAGTACTGCCTAAGACCCAAAGTAAACGACAAGGGCGAATTGCAGGAGGGTATTTATTTTGACGGTGGACAACTCGAAGTAATAGGCGAGGGCGTACTAGAAAGCGATGTTCAAGGAGATGAAAAGGGAGGTCCGAACATGAACGCTCCCTCAAGATAATTGTAGTATATTTGCGGTTCATCGTTTATTGTTTAGTTCGTTAGAAGCCGTTGCAGAAATGTAGCGGCTTCTTTCGTTTAGTCCTTAGTGTAATTCCTAACAGCCTTACGGATAACTGAACTTTGGCTATCTCCGTTTTCCTTTAGTTTTTGTTGGAACACCTTATCCATATCGGGGTCTAATCTCGCTCCTCGAATTTTCCAATTCTTCACCCTAGATTTATCTTCGTCTTTCATTTGGTGGTATCACTTATCTTTTGTATTTGTCAAAGATACAAAAGTCCAGCTTAGTTTTGTATTCGTGAGTACACCGAAATTAATATGTGATAGAGACATTGCGCAAAACGACACGTTCGCGGAGATGTTTGACGAAGCGCAACCAGTATTCTCAGCGACAACCGTTAGAGAGTTTCTAGACCTTCATAAAGACGCAACCGAGATAGAACTAGAAGTTCGCTCAGACGGTGGTTCTACAAGTGAGGCGCGTATCATATATGATATGTTAAAGGGTTGCGGCAAAACCATTACAACACACGGCTACAAAGTAAACTCGTCTGCAATGATTCTATTCCTTGCAGGAGAAAATCGGCTCATCGCTGAAAATTCAGACGCAATCATTCACCCAGTTTGGGTTGATGCTTTCGGGTTGCCGTGGAAATTAGAAGCGAACGACCTTAGACTATTCGCGAATGAAATTGAGCAGGAGCAGGTAAAACTAGTTGACATCTACTGTAAGGTAATAGGCGAAGACAAGCGAGACGAAGTAACCGCGCTAATGGCGGCAACCACAAACTTAACATCAAACGAAGCAATTCGTTTGGGATTCGCCACAGGGAAACTTGAGGGCGCAAAGGCAGAAAATAGCAAACGGTCAGTTGTGTACACGAACAAGATGTTACAGGCGGCTCTAATGAATAAAATAAATCAAAATAAAGAAAGCATGGCTAAAGACGAAACAAGGTTTGACAAAATGTTGGACACGCTTAACAAGATGGCAACAGCTATTGGAATGAAGAACGAAGGTGAAACGAAAAACGCATCGGCTGAATTGTCAGAGGGCGGTTCTGTTTACTTCGATGGTGACCTAGGAGTAGGTACGGCAGTATTCACAGACGAAACGATGGAGACACCAGCACCCGAAGGTGAACATTCGCTAGCAGACGGTCGAACAATCGTTGTTGCTGATGGTGCTGTTTCAGAAATTAATGCGGCTGATTCAGGTGAAGAACCTGCGGACAACAGCGAGGAGGTAGCCGCATTGAACGCTAAAATTACAGCACTTGAAAACGCTAACGCTGAAATCTTGGCTAACCAAACCAAACAAGCGGATGCGATGAATAAGATTGTTACGTTGCTTGACGGGATGAAAAATATTGTTGTCGGTGACGGTAACATCGGAAAAAGAAAGCCAGCAGTTGCAAAGGACTTCAAGGACATGAGCAACTTTGAAAAATTGAAATATAACGAGTCAAAAGGAAAGAGATAATGAACGCTCAAAAAGTCTTCCTAAATCCATTTGATAGAGGTGTTACTTACGAGCAGTTCCTAAAATCATTACCAAAAGGAGTATCAATATCAAATCATTTAAAAGGGAAATGCTCACAAGAGCAAATCAATTGGTTAAAAACGGAGTTAAAAAAATTCAAAAATAAATAACAATGGCAATAGTATTTTCAGGGACTAAACTCCCACAAACAGAATTGGCTGAAATCCAAAAGGAGATTTACGCAGATTGGGGTACGTTCCGCGATGGAGACGTAACAATCAACGAGAACCACAAGTCAAGCGCGGACGTTTACGAAAGTAAGGCGGTTGTAAACATGGCAGCCTACTCAAGTGCTGCAGTTGCAACAGGGTCAGACACATTGACGGTTGAGAAGACACCAGTCTCTTTAACTAAAGTGCAATTCGCAGATACTGTTGACTACAACACTTTACTTGACACTCGCTTTGAGCGTTCAATGGCAGGTGGAGCATTCAACACGGTATCAAGTGAATTTGATAACGCGGTACTTCAAGACATCTCACCAGCAATTTCCGAGACAATGGAATATGCAACTTGGGATGGAGCAACAACAGCACAAAAAGCGTTGATTGCAGGATTAACACCGGGGGCGGCTCAAGGGTCTATTTCGGCAGGCGCGCAAACATTAGCCGCTGCGATGCCCGTTAAGTTGGTGAACTCGTTGCCTGCAATTATCTTGCACAACGATTCAATTTCTAAAGTAGTTCCCGGTGCAGGACTTGGAGATTACAAGAAAGTACTTACAATCACGGCAATTACTAGCGCAAACATTGCGGCTCAGTATGCTTTATTGTATGCCACTCTTGACCCGAAAGTAATGAAGCAAGAGGATATGACTATCTACGCTCCTTTAGCGCATTTGCAGCTCATTAAGATTGCAAACAACTCAGTGGGTGCAGCATCGAATCAGAACTTCTTAGTTGAGGGTGACAATGTTTCTTACAACGGAATTAAAATCTTGTTCAAGCCTTTGGTTGGATTCATGATAGCAGCTCCAAAGAAATACTTGCACATTCTTATGGATTTGGCTTCGGACATTTCGCAGCTTAAAACAGGTGAGAACGCAAACGGTGCAGAAACCTATTGGTACAAAAACGTACAAGCTTTCGCCACATGGTGTACTAACCAAAGATACATTACTCTTTACGGAGGGTAACCAAATTTAAGGGGTTGGCAAAAGCCAGCCCCTAACTTTTAAAAGAAAAATATTATGGCAGGATGTTCAAACTCACTATTGGTTTTAGACCCAAGTTGTGATGCAATTAAGAAAAAGGGTGGATTTGATGCCACGTTCTTCATCGGTAGTGTTGCTGATTTAGACGCGGTTGCAATTAGCACGACAGGTGAAGTCACAGGATTTACTTTTGCAGCTACAAAAGGCTTCAAGAAAGTAACAGGCAAAAGATTGAAGCATGGAGCTGGTGTAGCACTAGCGGCTGGCGAAGTGGTGAACATGCGAACGCAAAGTTTCAACGCTGTTTTGTACGCGAAATCAGCAGCCGAAAGATTTTCAGTTGAAGCATTGGCGGACGCTGTTGACGTGTTTCTAGTGACGGAATCAAACGCAGGAACTTTTGAGGTTTTTGGAATTGCAAACGACCCAGACGGTCGGTTCGACAATTACGGAATCAGCACAACGGCAGGAGATTGGAAGTACGGTGTAACTATCAATGATGATACGAGCATAGCAATGACATTTGCTGGTGACCTTCCGAACGCTGCTTTGGTATTCAACGAAGCTGAAACGGTTGTAACTAACCTTGCAACCTTAATCGCATTGGTTGTTTAATGAGATAAAGAGGCGGGTTGAAATAGCAATATCCCAACCCTTTGAGAAGTCAGATAAAAGCCTCCTTGTGTTACTACATAGGGAGGTTTTTAATTCTCAATTATGCTTAACTTGCAAGAACGAACAAATACTAGCCTACATTGAATTGAGTAGACTAATAACACCGAAAAAGATGAGTAAAGGAAAACAAAAATACAGCTTCAATCCAAAGTTCACAGGCGTTGAAATAATGCTAAAAGGACATGGGCGAATCACATCTGAAACGCTTACAGATGACCAAGCAAAATCGATGCTTAAAGTTCATGGCTTTGCACATTTAATTGTGGAGGTTGCAGAACCAAAGGTTAAATCTGAAAAAAAGGCGTAACCCGTGGCTACGAATAAAAGCAAACGTAGGATTAAAGCCGTTCAGACTACGAACACCCGTAAGTCTGATAATTTAATGAATCGTGCCGCTATTATAAACCATAATAAGCAAGCGAAAAGGTACGATTACGGGCTAAATAACTTGTTACCTAACGAGTTGTTATGCGCTATTGAAGCAAGTGTAACAGCTTCAAGTTGTCGAGAGGTAAAATCTACGTTTATTAAAGGTAGGGGCTTTGCGGACAAGTCTATTTCATCTTTAAAGCTGAATCCAAAGCAAACGGCTAACCAATTACAGGCTGAACTATGTGATTTTGCAGGTTTGTTTCGTGGCATTGCGCTGAAAGTTATCTACAATGTACTTGGCGAGCCATTCAGGGTGTATGCTTTAGAGTTTGAATGTGTACGCGCAACGGATGAGGGCGGTTATTACTTCAATAAAGAGCTGGCAGACGGGAAAGACAAAAAGGAAAACCGTATCTATATGGATGTTTTCGACAGCCACGAAACATCAAATAGCCGACTACGTAGGATTACAGAACAGATTGAAGAATATGGCTATCAGATAGGCGACATTGTCTATCATTTCGAGCAAAAGGCAGGGCAAAAGATTTATCCAAAACCTGTTGCATGGGCTGCAATGGAAGAAATCGAGAGCGATGCAGCACTTGGTCGGTTGGATTGGCGCAACGTAAAGAAAGGATTTCGACCAGATGCGATATTAACAACGGTTGGAAAACTTGATAACACCGAAGAAGACGAAAGTGGTAGAACGGAACAGGATTATTTTGATGAAGAACTAGAACAGTTTTCAGGTGAAAACGCTACATCATTATTAAATATTCAAGTTGGCAAACTAGAAGAAGCGCCTACATTAATAACCTTCGATTCCGAAAAGCTACTCAACGCAACCACGCAAGCGGTTGACAGGGTGGGTAGAAGGGTTTGTCGTGGAATGGAAGTGCCTACTATACTTATACCGGGCTTTGCTCAAAGTGGACAACTTGGGAACACTCAGGAACTACTTAACACGATGAAGTTATTCGGGTTAATTTCGTTAGATATTCAGAGATTAGTTAGCGAAGCATTCGAGATGGTTTTTCCTTTACTTGATTGGGCAATTGAGCCACTAGAATTGATTGAAGATACTCCTGATTGGTTGGTTGCTAAGTTAACAGCAGACGAGATTAGAGAGCTTGGAGGGTATTCTCCAATTGACGAAGAAACAGGCGCGAGTAGCAGCGCAACGGCTGACGCGCTTGCAGCACTATCCCCATTAGTTGCAACCAAGGTGCTTGATAGAATGTCAACCGAGGAAATTAGAGGCTTGATTGGGTTGAAGGGAAGTCCAATATTACCTGAAGAAGAAACACCATGATTGATAAACAATATTTAGTTGACTCGAAGGTAATACCCTTAAACATCAACGTATCAGGTGACAAGGTACTTCCGTATATGTACCCCGTATTCGAGGAATTGCGTAATACTTTACCTGTTATACTTTACGCGGCACTTGACGCTTTGAGTCAGGAATATGTTAAGGAATGGAGCATCACAAATACCTACGTAACTGATGAAAAAGTAACGGTAATTGAAACGGGTGTATTGAAGATGTTCAAGGCGGCACGAGGCAACAGCGATTCAAAACCAACCACGGCAAATACAGCCCATTGGAGAGAGGTGCAACTCGGAACTTTCTTAGTTGGTTACGTTCAACCATACTTAGCGCATTCAACGTTCTACGGTTACTCAATCAATAGCGGTGTTAACGTTAGCCATCAAGGATTGCAGCAGATTTCTAACGAAACGGCTTCTCCCGTAACAGGCAATAACCTTCAAGCGTTCTTAAATTACTGGAAGAACCAAGCCAATTTAAAGAGACGTTCAATGCTCAATCATTTGGACACCATGAGCAATACTTTAGACACGGTTGGGTACTTGAAGATTGAAGAAAAAAAGAAAACCACATCCTATCAGATTAGAGGGATAGGAAAACAGATAGACAGATTACCAATCAATAAAGACTTATACTATTATGGCGGTAATATTTAATCGAGTTACTCTAAAATCCTACTTTGATTCGGGAGATGCACCAAGTTCATCGCAGTTCAGGGCTTTCATCGATGCAATGGCTATGAAATACACGGAGGTTGTAACGTTGGCATCAAATACGGATACAACCATTACACATAGTTTCGGTGAAGAGGTCGGGATAGTTCAGGCGGTAGATACTGACGGAATTGCAGTCGGTGTTAACTGGCGTTTAGATTCAAGCGACCCAACTAATAAAGTAATAATCAACAGCGGAAAAGCCTATTCAGGTGTTTCGGTTACAATGCTAACGAAATGAAAAACCTAATTCTATTTGTATTGCTGTTTGCTTCAATAGGAGCAACAGCACAGAACCAAGATGCCAACCCATTCGGGGGAGTGTATTACAACGACCATTCTAACTACCGAATGTTTGGTGCTGATGTACTAACTCGAAGCACAAGAGCCACAGCCGAAGCGCGTACTAACGTTATTAAAGGCGACCATCTTTACGACACCCTAACGGCTGAGATACTTCTTTACAATGGCTCTGCTTGGGTAGGAATAAGCGGTGGTAATACGTTAGACGAATCTTACGACCAAGGCGGAGATGGTGTAGGTCGTGAAATCACAGCCAACGATGGCGCGGTTAAGATAGCAGGAGAGGATGGTCTACTTGTCACGGGAACATTCGGAAGTGGCGCGGCTACTGAAATCTCAGGCGCAGGAACTAGGATGTTTTTCAATCCAAAGAAAGGTGCATTTCGGGCTGGGAATGTTTCTGGTACAGAATGGGATGACGCTAATATTGGTAATGGGTCTGTTGCGTTTTCTTCTAACTCTAAAGCGTCTGGAATTTCTTCAATAGCAACAGGTACTGGAACAACGGCTTCTGGCGAAGTTTCAACTGCAACAGGTACTGGAACAACGGCTTCTGCTACAGCCGCAACAGCAATGGGTACTAACTCAACCGCATCGGCAAACACGGCAACCGCAGTAGGGTATGAAGTTAATTCTAAATCATTTGCAGAAACTTCAATTGGAACTTACAACACGGACTACACGCCAACTTCAACAACAGTATTTTCAGCAACCGACCGCATTTTTGGAGTAGGTAACGGAATATCAGGCGCGTTATCAGATGCTTTGGTTATCCTAAAGAACGGCAAAACAACCTTGCCAAGCACAACGGGGTCATTCACGCCTAACGTGCTAACTACAACTGAGCGTAACGCACTAACGGCAACGGCTGGAATGATGATTTACAACAGCACCACAAACAAGCACCAAGGGTATGATGGCTCAGCTTGGAATGACTTTTACTAATGGACTTCCTCAAAGAACTTTTAGACCCTAACGGGAAGTACTCGACAACACGCGCCACGGTCATTTGGCTAGTTGTTAACGCGGTGTTTATGGGGTGGTATGTTCTCATATTTGGAACTGAACACGCAACGGAGGCGACCATGATAATGGGTGCAGTAACGGCTATTGCTTCGGGATTAAAAGTTTATCAAAAATCACAGGAAAAAGATATTAATTAGAAATGGACAGTTCAACAGTATTTTTAGAAGCTGCAAAGGTATTGGGATTTGGAACGGGTGGAACTTTTGTTGGCTATTTTGCGCAAAAGCAAGCGGCTAAATCTGAAGCGATAAAAGAACTTCAAGTTATTAAGACCGAATACAAAGAGTTTGCTGAGTTTACCAAAAAGGAACTAACCGAAATCAAGCTGGAGCGCAAAGAGTGCGCCTCTGAAAATGCCATAATGCTTGATAAAATCAACCTTCTAAATTTGGAGGTAAACGACCTGACTATGGCAATGCACAATATAATCGGCACAGCAAAGGGAAAGGAGAAACCATTAAATAATAAGAAGTAATGGCAACGGCACTCAAGACACTTTACACAGGCGAGAGCGACCTCGTGAAGATTCAACACGAAGACAACGCAGGGGTTGCTATTCCATTCGCTTCAATCAATGACGTTCGATACATCGTTAAAGATGCGAACGGTAACACGCTTCTAAAGTTCAAAGAGAACGCGCCTACAGGTTGGAAGGCAGCAACGCCAACGGCTAACCCTGGAGAGTATCAACTGCAAATCCTAGAAGACGAGACAAAGGATTGGAACGCTGGAAAGGTTTTTCTTGAATGGTTCATAAACATTGACGATGCTGTGTTAACGGATGGTTACAAGACGATGGGTGAAGTGTACCTCTACGATGTAATCAAGTCTAACTATTCTCAGCAATGACATTAGTAACAGCGGTTGTCAAATCGAAAACAACGGTATCAGCTTCAACCAATTCGGTCACTATTTCGGGTGCTGATGGTATCGCAGAAAACACAGACCAATCATATCAAGTCAATGTTGCGAGTGGCGTTACCGTTGTGGTTCCCGACACCCCAATAAGCGCGAACGGTGATTTAGTTGTAAACCAACCTTCAACTATTGCAAAGAATTTAGTTGTAAGGTATGACACGGAGGGGGTTGTTTCCACTACAATTTCAGGCGGTGAGATAGTTGTTCCCGATGATAGACCCGTTGTTCCACCTGTATTCATAGGGGACAAAGCAATTAAATTTGATGGTGTAGCAGACCGCGCGGCTGGATGGTGTAATATAGTTAGGCTTTGGGATACTTATGGCTTTGGATTTGTGATTAACGACCCGACAAGTGCAAGCGGTGGTGTTGTTGGCGTTGCTAACTTTGGAGCAGTTAATTTAACTACTGGAAATTGGAATAGTAGAGGTGCTATTGATATTTGGGGATATCCAAATCAAACACATTTTAAGGTTTCAACAGCAAATACTGCGACCAACTATCAAATAAGCAATACTATTAAAGGCGCGAGAATGTTTTTTTATGTTCAGGTGACGGCTACGCTGATTGAATACTACATTAATGGTGTGCTCGTTAATGCCAGAGCCAGGACAAACACTGCTCCGCTTCGAGATACTAGAATACAACTAGCATACGGAGAGGGTGTTTCAACATCGAGAAATTGCGAAATTGACACGCCTTTGATTACTGATGGTTTACTAACTCAAACTGAAATAACATCGCTATCAGCGGCAACATTGGCACAGACAGACCCGACCGCAGTAACATCTAAGATTCTCGAATGTTGGGATTTTGGGCAGCTAGCTACGGGCGTACCAAGCACAGATGTTTATGCTCCGACCGTGGCGTATGGTATGCTTGCAAATAGTCCGATAACAATGACAGGAACGTTTGCCTCACCCGATGGAATTGTAGCAATATGAGAAAGTACGCAATCAAATTAGGAACAGAAATTACACCGCCAGAGGGAGTGATATTCTTTGACCAGCTTGAAACTTACGCCATGATTAAATGGGTTGGAGAGCTTGCGTTGGATTCAGAATGGATTGTGTTTGATGGTGAGGATTCAAACACTAGAATAACAGAATACATAAGTGAAAACCTAACTGAATGATGAAAGAACTAAACTGGAACGACTACCCCAACTTTTCAAAGTCAGAATTTGACTGTAAGCACACGGGAAAGAATGAGATGACCCACGCTTTCATGAGTAAGTTACAGGCTCTTAGAGATGCTTACGGAAAGCCAATCATAGTATCTAGTGGTTTTAGGGATTACACGCATCCAGCCGAAGCTAATAAGCCTAAGAAGAACGGAGCGCATCCAAC
>Ga0222649_1000633_pt1 | contig 11053 bp, 13 predicted proteins | sample AntAcemetagen337_FD_179865 | JGI IMG/M metagenome (GOLD analysis project Ga0222649, IMG submission 179865) | Saline water microbial communities from Ace Lake, Antarctica - #337 | ecosystem: Environmental > Aquatic > Non-marine Saline and Alkaline > Saline | place: Antarctica: Ace Lake... | reverse complement strand
AAATTACTCAACAATTCGGACGCGCATTAGACTTTACCCAGAAAAGTTTGGGTACATTGTACTTGGATATACCAAAGACCTTAAAGGAAATGAAAATGGAAAACTTACAAACTATTGAAACTCCAACTCCTGAAGAAATTCAGAGGCATTTTAATGCCGCTATGGACAGTGTGAACCTGATTAACGCTGGTCAACCTGAGGGCACAACTGACGAAGACTGGGCTGACACAGTATCACGCAACGTAGAGCATTTGCAGATTATGCTCGCCAAAACGTATTGGACGACAGAGGATTTAACTCCGATACAAGCGGTAGCTTAACATAAAGGAAAATGATAATGGCAAACAAACAACCCCAAGTCATCACAATCGACGAAGTAGAACACAACGTAGACGATCTATCTGAAAAACAAGTGATGTTAGTAAACCATGTTACCGATCTCGACCGCAAGATTGGCTCAACTATGTTTCAACTAGATCAATTGCGAGTAGGTAGGGATGCTTTTATGCAGCTTCTAAAGCAGGAGTTGGAAACACCTACAGCAAATATAGTTGAAAATGAACAATGAAGATGTAACACATAAAGAAATATACGAGCGCCTAATAGAGGTGGAAGCTAAAGTAGATAAACTGTCCGAAGATAGTGAACAAGTAGTTGCGGCTTTTAATGCAGCCCAAGGAGCCTTCACTGTCTTAGGGTGGTTAGCTTCAGTAGCTAAACCTTTGTTATGGATTGCAGGTGTTGTCACCGCTTTCTCTTTTATGATCAGTGAATATAGGATAAAGTAATGATTGCTGAACTTGCTATTGCTAACGCAGCCTTTGGGGTAATCAAAGAAACAATTGCTAATGGTGGTGACATCATAGCTGCAGGACAACACCTGTTCAAATTCTTTGATTCAAAAGCAGAGATATCAAAGAAAGCTAATAAGTCAGGTTCTGATTCAGAAGCTTTCTTTGCTCTTGAAACAATTAAACAAAACGAAGCTCAATTAAAAGAACTATTTATTTACCAAGGTCGTTCTGGATTATGGGATGACTGGTTGCAATTTCAATCAGATGCTAAACGTAAACGTGAAGCAGATGCTAGAGCAATTGCTTTAGTTGCTCTCAAACGTAAAGAAAAAATCTGGGCATGGATCAACGGTATTCTTATTACTATCAGTGTATTAACTGGTGTAGCTGTTATCATTGGTCTTATCTGGGTTATTGTTAATAAAGGAAATATATAATGATTCCAATTTTAGGAAGTCTAATTGAAATTGGGGGAACTTGGCTTAAAGGTAAACAAGAAGAAACCAAAGCAAAGGGTGAGGCTAAGTTAGTTGAAATCACAGCTGAGTCTGATATTAAAAAAGCTAAAGCAATTGCAGCTATTCATGCAGCAAACTCAGGACAACAACAAGACTTTGATTTAGATAGAATTGCCATGGAACAAATGGGTAAGAGCTGGAAAGATGAACTAGTATTAATAATATTTCTAGCCCCAATGGTTATGGCTTTTATTCCGGGAATGGATAAGTATTCCCTAGCTGGCTTTGAAGTAATTCAAAAGATGCCTGAATGGTATCAGTATATTATTATCGGTATGGTAGTAGTCATTTATGGTATGCGTGGTATGGTCAAGCAAATAGTCAGCAATAAACTGAGCGTTAAAAAGGATTAACACAATGTTTTTACCCATAGTATTTTATTGTTTAACTAATGGTGTTTGTATGTTTAGTCAAGGTGTTGTTTCAACTGAGCTACAAGCATGTATATTACAAAATGAACAGTTAACTATAAGATTTAAAGAAGAAGTAATGGTCAGCGCTTTTCAAACTGACTGTATTGATTTAACTAAACCTAGAAAGGTTGATAACATCTAATGAAACTAAGTAAGAATTTTAGTTTAGAAGAATTAACAAAATCAGATCTAGCAATTAGATTATGTGTTGATAACACACCTGATGCAACAGTAACAGCTAATCTTCAAGAGTTAGTTGATAATATATTACAACCATTGAGAGACAAATTTGGCCCAGTAATTATCTCAAGCGGGTATCGTAGTCCAGAAGTTAACTCAAAAGTAGGTGGCAGTAAAACAAGCCATCATTGCTTTGGTTATGCAGCTGACATCGAAATCCCCGGAATGGATAACCAAGAGCTAGCACTATACATAAGAGATAACTTTAAGTTTACCCAGTTGATACTAGAGTTCTATAGGTCTGGAGTACCCGACAGCGGTTGGGTGCATATAGCTTTTAACATACATGATCTAAAAGGTCAAGAGTTAACAGCAGTAAAAGAGTCCGGTAGAACACAATACAAGTCTGGCATCGTAGCCTGAGGCGGTACCTAATAGGGAATATCTTGAAAAGAAACGACAAACAACGCAATGAACGCATGGTAAGAGAAGACAAGTCTTTTCATTTCCAACCTAAAACTCTTAACCAACAAATGCTATTAGATGCTATTAGTGAATTTGAAATCACAGTAGCGTTAGGGCCAGCTGGAACTGGTAAAACATTTTGCTCTGCTAGTAAAGTAGCTCAAATGTTTTTAAAAGGTGGTTATGATTATATTATATTAAGTAGGGCTAATGTACCTACTGGAAGATCATTAGGTGCATTTCCAGGGACTGTTGAAGAAAAACTAGCTCCTTGGTTATTACCTATTACTTTTGTATTAGAAAAGAGATTTGGTAAAACTAAATATGATTATTTAGTAAGTAAGAAGGCAATTCAAATGCAACCATTAGAGACTATTAGAGGTAGATCCTTTGAAAACTCTTTAGTAATCATAGATGAGGCTCAGAACTTAACATTTGATGAAATCAAAGCTATTACTACTCGATTAGGTGAGAATTCTAAAATGATTTTATCTGGTGATGCGTCTCAATCAGATGTAAGTAATGGTAATGGTATCACTAAGTTTACTAAATTGTGTGAAAAGAATAATATTGAGATTCCAGTAATTCAATTTACAGTTAATGATGTTGTCCGTTCAGATATCGTTGGTGCCTTAGTTAAAATGTTTGTAAAAGAGAACGTATAAATAAATAAGGAGTAGTTATGCCAACTAAACAAATCATGGAGTTAGGGAGGGGAGGTATTATTAAAGACTTACCTGCAGTATTACTTCCTGATAACGCATTTAGCGATGGGCTTAATATTAGATTCGATAATGAATCAGTAGAAACAATTACTGGTGAAATTGTAAGTAATACTTTAAATAGCTTCCAAGCTGACTATGGTTTCCATTGGAATAGACCAGACCAAGGGTACAATATATATTTAAAAGATGGTAATGCAATTAGAGTTGACTCTGCTAAGAACCAATCAAGTGTTATTGTATTAGGTTCTGGAGTAGATTATAATGATAGCGTTTGGCAATCAACTTATTTTAACGGCGGATATGCAGTTGTAATTAACAATGGAAGAACAACACCTAAGTATATGCTTTATGGTGACCTTAACTATAGTAATACCTTTGCGGAAATTCCAGGGTGGAACTATTTTGGAGGATTAGAAGTAACAGCTAGGGTAATTAAACCTTTAGGCTATTCTTTAGTTGCTGCTAATTTAACTATAAATGATAATGGTACTATTATTAACGCCCCTTCAACTATTAGAATATCTGTTCAGGCAGTCACTGGTCGATTCCCTAGCACATGGGAACCCGGAACTACAACAGATACAGCAGATGAATTAGAGATTAACTGCTCTAGCCCTATCTTAGATATGGGAGAATTACGTGGTAATATGTATATATATTCTTCGGATAACATACACGTTCTCTCAATTAATACAGGTATAAGTAGGGTCCAACCTTATGCTATCGGATACGGAATCTTAAATACTAATTGTTTTGCCGAATTTGATGGTAAGCATTTTGTGGTAGATAAGAATGATATCTACACTCATTCAGGAAGTGGTGGGATACAATCAGTTGCCGATATGAGGATGAGAGATTACTTCTTCAGCAACCTTAATAGAGATCACTCAGATAAAGTGTTTGTAAAAAGAAATGCTAGGAATGACGAAATATGGGTATGTTATCCTAAGGGTTCCTCTTCTCTTTGCAATGAAGCTCTAATCTACCAATATAGAAATAACACATGGTCAATTAGAGAATTACCTAATGTAGTATCTATGTTTGAGGCTCCTGTTAATGAGTCTAATTTGTTTTCTTACTCTGACAATAGACTGCATATGTTGCTTGGCAACTATAAAGTACTACAAGCAGATACCGGTTATGAAATGTGGAGTGGTTCTGATTTAGTCCCTTATGATTCTTATATAGCAAGGGAAAAGTTAAATTCAGGGGATACTTTAGGTAGTGTATATATTAGCGGTATAACCCCTGTGTTTGACAACGTACCTGTAGATGCCTCAATAAATATTACAGTTACTGGTCAAAACAACTATGTGTCTAATGCTGACTGGTCAAATGCTTCGGGTAGGGATACTTTAGAGTTTTTACCCAATGATGATTCTAGTCAAGGATATAAAGTTAATCCGAGAACTACTGGTAGATTATTAAATTACAAAATTAGTAGCGCTAGCTATTGGAGATTAGCCTTAATAGGTATTGACGTAGCACCCGCTGATAGGAGATAATATGAGTTTAACACCACCATTAACAGGTAATGAAGATTTAGATTCATTCCTTTATAATATGACTATAAATGGGATAGGAGGGGGTAATTTAGAAGACAACATTGTTTATAATGATGATGGATCCTTTTCATTTTTATATAGATATTTACATCTTAAGTTTGCAGATAATAATGTTGGTTTAAACTTATCTAATAGTCAAGTTAATAAATCATATTATGGTTTATATAATTTTTCTTCGCTAACCGAATCTGACAACTCAGCTAACTATACTTGGTTTAAAACAGATGGTTTTGGTACTGATTATAAGCTGTGGTATAAATTATTAGGTGGTCGTAAAATTGAAATTATTGTTTCAATATTAAGGCCAAACAATGATCCTAAGTATATTTTTGATGATAACAATTCTGCTATAGATTTAGATAATATTAAGGTTGAGGGTGAAGATATTGTTAATACTCCTGGCACTGTAGGGAAAATATTAGATATACTTGAAAACAGTATTACTGAAAGCCAGCTGTTCAAAAGCCTTGGGAGCCGTATTGACTTAATTGACGCGGATGCTACTGTTATTGCATCAGTTAGCTACAGGCTACTCGAGGAAGCTAATGCTAGGTTAGTAGATATATCAGCAGAAGCTAATGCTAGAGCAGCAGCTATACTAACAGAAGCTAATACTAGAGCAGCAGCAATAGAAGAAGAACAAACAATAAGACAAACAGAAGACGAATCTTTAGCTGAATCTATAACATTATTAACAACTGCAGTAGATGATAATGTAGCAGCTATAGTAGTAGAACAAACAGCTAGATCAGATGCTGATACAGCTTTAGCTACTAGTATTTCTACTCTAGTTACTGCAGTAGATGATAATGTAGCAGCTATAGTAGTAGAACAAACAGCTAGATCAGATGCTGATACAGCTTTAGCTACTAGTATTTCTACTCTAGTTGCTGGAGTAGATGATAATGCAGCAGCTATAGTAGTAGAACAAACAGCTAGATCAGATGCTGATACAGCTTTAGCTACTAGTATTTCTACTCTAGTTACTGCAGTAGATGATAATGTAGCAGCTATAGTAGTAGAACAAACAGCTAGATCAGATGCTGATACAGCTTTAGCTACTAGTATTTCTACTCTAGTTGCTGGAGTAGATGATAATGCAGCAGCTATAGTAGTAGAACAAACAGCTAGATCAGATGCTGATACAGCTTTAGCTACTAGTATTTCTACTCTAGTTACTGCAGTAGATGATAATGTAGCAGCTATAGTAGTAGAACAAACAGCTAGATCAGATGCTGATACAGCTTTAGCTACTAGCATTACAACTCTAGTTACTGCAGTAAATGATAATTCTTCTGCTATACAAACAGAACAAACAACTAGATCAAATTCTGATACAGCTTTAGCTACTAGTATTACAACTCTACAATCAATAAGTAATAGTAATACAGTAGCTATTCAAACAGAGTCTAGCACTAGGTCTACTGAAACTGGAGAGTTGTTTGGAAAATACACTGTTAAGATTGATAACAACGGTTATGTATCTGGTTTTGGTTTAGCAAGTACGGCTAACAACTCGACACCTGTAAGTGACTTTCAAGTAAGAGCAGATAGATTTGCCATTACTTCTCCTGCTGGCCCAAGTATTAACCCATCAGTACCTTTTATTGTTTATACGACTAGCCAAAATATTACAACAGCATCGGGTGAAACTATTACAGTTGATCCAGGTGTATACATACGTAATGCTAACATTGAGTATATTACGGCAGATCAAATTGATACCCGTGGGATAGCAGTTAAGGATGCTAATGGTACTACTATTTTCTCTGCTGGAACTCCCTTAGGATCTACTTATATTGCAGATGCAGCTATTACTAATGCTAAGATACAAGATGCAGCAATCACTAATGCTAAAATACAAGATGCAGCAATCACTAATGCTAAGATAGCCAATCTCTCTGTTGATAATGCTAAAATAGTTGATGCCGCAATTACAACTGCCAAGATAGGGGTTGCTCAAATTGATACTTTACGTATTGGAGAAGACCAAGTTACGATACCAAGAGGTAGTTCTGCTTCTGGTTTTGGTGCAACGGTAACAATAACATTAGCTTACACGGCACCTGTGGCTTTAATAGCTACTTTTTATGGTCAACAAATTTCCGGCTTTGGACCAGTTATTAGGAGAGATGGAGTAGTTGTTGTACAGGGTTACTCAGCATCAAGTGGTGGTATTAACCCTATAATACCCATTACTATTACTGGAGTTGATAATCCTGGAGTAGGTACCTTTGTTTATACGGTAGATCGAGTTAGCTACGGCGGGGGAACAACCAGCTCCACCTCTCTTTTTGCGTTAGGAGCTAAACGATGATTGAGTATAGTATATATAATGAAGTTACTGGGGAAATTATAGCAAATAATTTTTGTTCAGAAACTGATTTTTATAATCAGGGCATAAGAGAAGGTTTTAAAATTATATTAGGTAACCTACCTTACGACAAGTATTACATTGATACCTCAGATAACACACCTGTTGAAATACCTAGTAGGTCTAATAAGTACTTTTATTTTGATTATAGTACTAAATCTATAAAAATAGATGTTGATCTCTTAGCTCTAGATAGTAAAGAAAAAAGAGATTTATTACTATCAAGATCTGATTGGACGGACACACTCTCTGCTAAAGAACGATTAAGTAGCTACTCCTATCAAGAGTGGAAAGATTATAGGCAGGCGCTTAGGGATGTTCCTCAGCAAGAAAACTTCCCAGAAAATATTATATGGCCAATTAAACCAGAATGAAAACAACACTAGTAAAGCCTGAACAGGCATTAGAGTACTGGCCTACTTTAGGCCCAATGCTGAAAGAATCATTGGATCATGGAGTGGGTGAATCTACTCTTACTGACTATATGCGTAAGATATTGTGTTATGATGCACAACTATGGGCATTTATGGATGATGATAATAAATTAAAAGGGACTGGGTTAACTCAGTTCATTCAGTATTCTAATCACAAAACACTACATATCATTGCCTGCTCAGGTGTTGACTGGAATGAGTGGGCAGAACAATATTATGTTGTAGAACAATTTGCCAAAGACAATGGTTGTAAAGCTGTTGAGCAATGGGGTAGAAAAGGCTGGTCAAGAATACTACCAAAGGTAATCCCTGGGTTTCAGGTAGTGTATCATGTTATGAGAAAAGAAATTCAAGGAGATTTAAATGTCATTTAAAAAATTAGAGGTTAGTAAGCGTTATGGTGGTGGTGGCGGCCAACCAGCGCCAACTGAAAATATACCTGAATGGATGAGACCTTCCATTCAAAAAGTAGGAGCAGAGGCTGAAAAGCTATACGGTTCAGGTGCTCTTGATAATGTATCTGGGGTATCTGACTTACAAAATAAAGCATTTACTACCGGCGCTGAAGGTATTGAGCAGGCTACTACTGGTGGCTTATCTGCTCTACAAGAACAACAACAAAGACTAACAGGTTTAGCTACCACTCCTAGCGCAGAAGTATTATCAGCTCAAAAGGCTGGTATTGTATCTGATGCTCAAAAGAAAGTGTCTGGGCTTAATACTAACTTTAGTCAAGCAGGTACTTTAGGTTCTGCTCGTCAAGCCGTTATGCAAGGTGCTCAGAACGCAGAAACTGTAGGGGCATTAGCCCAAGTAGATGCTGACTACGAGAACAAGATGTTTCAAAATAGGTTAGCCGCCGAACAAGCTCTTGGTGGCTCTGTTGGTGCTGCTGGTGATCTAGCTTCTAGTGGTGCTTCTGGTTTATCTAACTTAGGTGGTCAACAAAGATCTATTGATCAGCAAATTATTGATGCACCTTACCAAGGTCTTCAAAGATACGCTTCAACTATTTATGGTAACCCCGCTAGACAACAAGCTGGTGCCAGCGGAGGTAAATAATTATGGTCAGAGATCCTTGGGCATGGACCAAAGAAGATAAAAATAATTTCGGTAGTGTTGGTGGCCCTATGTCTGCTTCAATCCAACCATCTAACGAGCAAGCACCTCCACCAGCAATGTCTACACCTGATCCTGTTGATCAACAATTGACAAGTATGGCTCTTGGTAAGGGTATTGAGGCAACTGCTTCTGGTGTTAGTGGTGCATTAGGTTCGGGTACAGCTGCTGCAGAAGGTATGGCAGCTGCTGTTGGTACTGGTGCTGCTTCAGGTGCTGGATCACAGGCTGCTATGTTAGCCGCACAGAACGCAGGCATGGGAGCATTAGCTCCACAAGCTGCTGGTCTAACTGCTCAAGCATTAGGTGCAGGTACAGCCGCTACTACTGCAGCTACTACGGGTGCCGCTGCAACAGGTGCTGGTGCCCTAGGTGCTGGAGGGACCGCTGCTATGGCAGCACTAGGCCCTGTCGGTTGGACTATTGGTGGTCTTTTGCTTGCTAAAAAGTTTGGACTATTCTAAGGAGAATCATATGGATAATATTGGACCGTTGTCTTATAAACAAAAGACAGACGCTGTTAAGTTAGAACAAGAAAGAGCTAGATTAGCTGCGCTACAGGCTAAAGCACAACAAGAAGTTAATAAGGTTGCAGAAGTACCTAAAGCAATTGAACCTGTCCCTCTTACTGATGCACAAGTTATAGCAAAAGAATCTAGTGGTAATCCACTAGCTAAGAATCCAAATAGCTCTGCTTATGGTCTTTACCAAATGACTGATGCTGCTAGGATTGATGCTGTTAAGGTTAACCCTAAGTTAGCATCGATGGATTACAAAGATCCTTTGGTTCAAGAACAATATAGAACTGCTTATAAACAATCTATATCAAATCAATTAAATAGCTTTGGTGTTGACACTAAAACCCTTGATGAGAATGATTACAATAGGGCATGGGTTGTTGGGCCATATGGCTACAGTAAAATTAAAAGTGCGCTTCCATCAACTCCTTTAGAGAATATTCTTAAACCAGATGCTATTAGTAAGAATAAAAACCTTCAGAATAAAACAGCTGGTGAGTTCTTAACTAATAATGATCCTTACTCTATAGCCGGTAAGGTTAGTGAGCCTCCTGTTTATCGAGCTTCCATTAATCCAAGAGATACTATGAAAGTGCCGCCAGTAGGCCCAATAGATGAGACTGGTCTTGTTAATGTACCTATGACAGAAGGGTATAACTCTAATGGTGGTATTGATGCAGCTGATGATCCAGAAGCTCAGGCATTTGCTCCTATCAGTACTAACAATCTCTCAGTAGTACCTCCATTACAAGATAATGCAACCAAAAGGGATAACTCTAGTGGTGGTATTGATGCAGCTGATGATCCAGAAGCTCAGGCATTTGCCCCTATAAGTACTAACAATCTCTCAGTAGTACCTCCATTACAAGATAATGCAGATCAAGTAACACCAGTTACAGTAGAGAGTGGGGTTGTACCACCTCTTGATGAAACAGATTTACCCCCACTGACATCAACACAACAAAAGACTATAGATAGCCTAGGTGCTGCTGGTGGCACAGTAAACCCTGCGTCTATAGCTGACACCTTAGTAGGCGTAAGTGGTGACTCTATTATAGGTGGCCCTAATTCAGGTAGCGAAGAAGACAAAGCTAAATTACCTGATACATTCTGGAAAGAGCTATCTAAATCATTTAAAGACTTATTTACAGATAAAGAGTTTATTAGGTTTGGTATCTTGTTAGCCGGTGGTATGCTTACTGGTGGCTCATTCGGTGGTTCACTTAAGTACGCTGGTTTGTATGCTCTTCAATCTGCTGATAAACGGGAAGTTGCTACAGCTGCTGCTACAGTAACAGCTAAGGCTGCTGCTGCTAAAGACCTAAGTGATAGAGGGAATGCTATTGATAAGAGTCTCGCATCTGCCTTAGCTAATACAAGTATCCCTGATAATCAGAGGAACTTTGCACTTCAGCAAATGAGAAAGAATGATACTTTACCTTTGGCGCAACGTGTAGCTGCTAACTCAGATCTCTTAGAAGGACTCAATTCACTAGCTACCAACAAAAAGGGTTATAAACCAATACAAAGAGTGGTTGACGGGACAATTACAAATCTATATGAAGACCTAGATAACGGTACATTCTCTACACGAACAGTAGACGATAAAAATAATGTAAGCTTTACTGTTGTTCCTAATACACTAAGTGTTGATGAATTTAAAAAATTAAATAGTGACGTTAGAGATGCAATATCATCAATGGTTGGTGCTTACTTAGACCCTGAGCTAAAGAACTTAGGCGATATTAAAGATAATATTGCTCAACAAACTTTAGATGCTACTACTCACATGACAACATATGGTAGTACTATTCAGGCTAGAGATGTAGCTCAGATGGCTAAGGTTGCTATGAATACTGTTGGTACTTACATAGCTGGAACGGACTACGCAGAATGGTCGTCTAAATATGTTGGTGCCTTGTACACTCAAGCTGCTGTTCGTATAGCC
>Ga0222649_1000620_pt1 | contig 11187 bp, 10 predicted proteins | sample AntAcemetagen337_FD_179865 | JGI IMG/M metagenome (GOLD analysis project Ga0222649, IMG submission 179865) | Saline water microbial communities from Ace Lake, Antarctica - #337 | ecosystem: Environmental > Aquatic > Non-marine Saline and Alkaline > Saline | place: Antarctica: Ace Lake... | reverse complement strand
TCAGGTCGTCGCCTGAGATTACATCGTACTGCTGGCCCATCGCTTTAGTCAGTGGTGCCAACAGGAAATCTTTCCCCGTACCCTCCCCTCCACCAAGTACTATCATGTGATTAATTTTAATGTCAGGGTTGAGCAGAGTGAACGCCATCCACTGCAGTATGTGCGTCCGGTGCTCTCCCCAGCCGAGTCGGTCAAAATGGTCGAGCCAAGGAGAAGCATCCCCCTCTACTCCCTCAGCGCAGGGAAGTTTCTGCCAGCTATTAGCATACGTGATGCCCTCTTCCTCGAAGATAGGGGCTTTCAAAGGTGCGAAGTCGACTCTATCCACCTTCGATACCCTACCATTAGTCAAGGCCTCTTTACGTGCCTCTACATTGAGATGCGAAAAGGTATTCTGATACGCTTCCGGTGTGTAGAATAGCCTCTTCTGTCTGTCATAGAACCTGTTCTGTTCAGCGACGAACACCACGTCATCAAAGAAGTCTACTGTCGCGGAGCTCTCCGCGTACCACGCACCGCGTAAGTCATTAAGAATTGTTTTAAAGTCGTTCTTGGACCATCTCATGTGGTCTCTTACTTGCTCGTGCAGGTGGTGCCTATCCATTGCAGGCAAACTATCAACGACCTTCAGTAACTCTGAGATTAAGTTCCGCGCTTCAACTGTGTCAGGAGGTAGACGCCTGAGCATATCGAGCATCGGGGCATATCCGTCAGGTACCGGAGTCGCCGCAGGCTCTGTCATGAACGTAGGCTCCGCCACAGGAGTGGATGCAATCGTAGGCACAGGAGATGTATCCCCTATGATATCCCCAAAACTCCTCATGACCTGCCAATTTGCGAGGTTCGCTTTGAATCCGGTGTGCTCTGCTTCAATGAAGTTCAGTAGGTCGTTCCCTGTGCGCGTCTGGCAGTTCCCGTGATGACACTTGAACCCGATGGTACCATCCGCGTTAGTAAACACCGCAGAGCCATCATCAGCTTGTCCTGTGTGCTCATTCACCCAAGGACATGTGATGTCGAACCGTCCGTCGCTCCTCACCTCTTTCACATGTATGATGTCGGTAGCTTCTAGCAAAGGGTGGTCAGATACATTAGCGGCACCGTCGACACGGGCGTCCCTACGCTCAGCATCAAGGTTCACCCGAAGCGGTGCGGCGAGGCTCTCGAGAGTAGCAGTGTTGAAAGGGTTCCACACGAGCATGCGACATTTGAAAGGGTGCCCGTTCACAAGTTTCTTAGCTTTGTTATTGACCCCTTCAGGGAGCCTGACATACCGTGTTACCCCTTTCATACCGGAGTCCACCCCATCAGGCGCTAGTCCATTGGCGATAAGGCCATCTAACAAGTTCTCCACGCGGCCCCTTTCAGTTGCTGGAGTAGCGAGTATATAACCCCACTGCTCAGAGCCTTCAGAGGTTTCAAGCACCCAACTCGGTGATGGCAGTTTATCGACTTCAGACTGCACAAGTTTCTCTTTCACGTCATCGAGTACTATGCAGTACGTTTTGCGATAGAGTGCCTTACGTCTACGTGCCACACCTTTATCATCAGGAGCGAAGGTCGATATGGTGAAATATTGGTTACTCGGGGAAGAGTCGAATGTATATCTCGAGAAGTAATCCCCCTTCCACGCGATGAGGTGGTCGAGTCCATTGGGAATTTTACTGGGGTCGTGAGTGAAATCTGTAACATGACATATATCAGCGTCCTCTCGGAATATCGCATCAATAAAATCTTTATTGCTTGGCATGCTCATTGATTTACCTTATACTGTTGGAGTAATTTCATAGTTACGTTGTCCGTCTAGGCCTGCTTTCGAGCAGGTCTTTTTCATTTCAGGCCGAATAGAATATCATTAATCACAATTAAATACCTCGCAAGACTCCGAGCAAGAACCAGATTCGTACTTCTTAGCATGCCGCATCGTCATGTGCAGTTCATCCCTATCAACGTCTTCATATAGCACATTAATAGCGTCGGGGTTAAGTTTACCTCTATAGATAGCAGTTACGTCATGTGTGAGAGCCCCCATGGGACGGGCCCCTACAAGCATCTCAGACCACTCTTTCCACTTTTCAGGTTCATCTTTAGCGGCGAGAGCCACTTTGTTCACTGACTTCTTAATGCAAAAGATGCAGTTACCTAGATGTTCTTGAATCCCTAAATCGAAGGAACGTTCTCTCCACCAGTAAATCACGTCAGATTTCTCGAAGTCACTAATCTCCGCTAAGTATTTGTAGTTAGGACGTTCGCGAAGCCTACGAGGTTCGTCCTCCCTTATGCCCAGCCAAACGGTGAAGTCAGTCCCTTTATATTTATTCATGTAGTTCTTAAAGACTTCTTGCTTCAATCTGGTGGTGCAGTGGCCTCCCATCGGTGCGTACATGTTCCCATACTTCCTATTAAACGCTTTGAATATGGACAGGTCCCACTTTAACGACTCGACAGGCACCACTTCCCACCTCATACCTACACCCCTCACAGGGTTCACAATAGGGCGAAGGCATATGAGGTCAATACCCCACTCTTTAACAAGGAGGTTGATAAACTTGTACGTTTCAGGGTGTTCAGCTCCCGTGTCCATGAACACATACTCGACATCCCATCCTTCGAATACTCTTTTTTCCTGCATTAAGTGTACGAGGTAGGCGCTGGTTCGTCCCCCAGAAAAACTTACTATATGCTTCATACATATCCTTATTTAAAAATAGAACGGAGAATGTACCACGTAAATAAATGTCGTACAAGGGTTGACATCGTGTAATTTTGTCCGCTATCATCACCACCCCAACCAACTAAAGGAACGACGCGTGAGCAATCTGATAGATAGACTCGGCATCCGTATCTCAGCGAAGGACAAGCAAACGTTCTTAGCTAAGTGCGAGACACTGGGTCGAACACCACAATCCCTACTGCGGGAGATGATACAAGCAGTCAACGAGAATCGTTTGCACATCAATGTTAACGAAGAGCAACTAAAATCACATCAGGAGATATACAATGTCAATAGAGACTAACATAGCGAATTTCGCAAAAGCACAGGCACGAACTGCAGACGCGCTCGAGGCCATACTCCAGCTACTTAGCCAAGGTCAGGTATCGATAGACCCAGAGTCTTCTGCATTACATGCGGGTGCTCATGGGAATACATCAACACTTACGCAGGAAGTCCCATCACCGGAACCATCCAGTGCCCCTGAAGTGCCTGAAGTGCCTGAAGTGCCTACGATTACAGTAGACAGCCCTGAAGAAGTCAACAGATTACTCGTCGAGGAGTACACAAGACTCGGCGCAAAACCTGAAGTGATGCAACGAATCCTCGCGCTCATGAATGATACCTATGGTGTTCGCTCGGTAACTGACTTAACGAAAGAGCAGTACGCCCCACTTATCGTCGCAGTTAGAGCGTTAAAATGACGGGACATGCCCGACTAGGGCCCTCCAATCATCGATGGCCTAACTGCGCAGGTAGTATAAGGGAAGAAGCTAAATATCCCGACATCTCGGGTGCGGCGGCTATCGATGGTACAGGCTCTCATCTTCTCTTAGAGTTGTGTATGGAGAACAACTGTACTGCAGAGGCCTATGACGGGCAAATCATTGGTATTAATCACCCCGAAATGCTGGGGGGATGGATGGTAGGCATCGAACGTGTTAAACGAGTTCAGATGTGCCTCGACTATATTGACACAAGGGTCAAAGAACTAAAGAAAATATACCCTAATGTCACGGTCTCTGCGGAATCCCTTTCAGATGTAGGAGGCATGTTCGGACGCAAAGACTGGTGGGGCACGGTAGACATAACTATCACTTGTCGTAATAGTCAAGCACAAGTATTGTTTATAGAAGTGTGCGACTACAAAGATGGTAGAGGATGGGTGAACGCTATTGATAACACTCAACTGTTGAGCTATATGGGGGGTAAATTACGACCTCATATCGCAAGTGGACCCGAGCAAGTCAGACCATTCAACCCCTCACGAGTGCCTAACGTTCGCATGTCTATTGTGCAACCGAAGACAAACCCAGTAGTCAGGTATCAAGACGTCACAGGCTCTTACGTCATGGAGAAGGTCGAGTGGCTGGCGCGAAGAGCGGCGGCTACCGATGACCCTGAAGCCCCTCTGACGCCTGACACCAAAGGTGGTAAAGGATACTGTCAATGGTGCAAACACAAAAGTAATTGCTCAGCTCAGTCTGCGCAAAGTATTGGAGTACTAGAAACTATGAACATTTCAACCCAAGGCGACCTTATGCGAATCGCCGCGAGCTCTGACACCGCGATAGTGGAGATGGGCAACGATGAACTCGCTAAGCTTGCTGACACCGAAGCGGGTGTGCAGGCAATCTTCGACAAAGTCAAAAAAGAAATCGAGGCCCGTATCGAGATGGGTCAAACGGTCAACGGCTTTGGTATGGTGAATGGGAACGCATCCCGTGGGTGGGCCATAAATGAAGAGGAGCTGGTGAAAAAGCTCCGCTCTCGTAAATTGACGCAAGATGACATCTACCCTAAAAAGCTCGCGTCACCTGCTCAGATATTGGGCAACTCGAAGCTCACGGATAAACAGAAAGTCGATATTGAGAAACAGTTCGTCGCGACTAAAGCTGGCAAACGTAAGCTCGGAAGAGTCGAGTACTCTAAAGCCGAAAAAGATGTGAACATTTTATTTGCAGATGTCACAGAAAGTGTTGGACAAAGTACGACAGAAGAAGTAGAGTCCACCACAGAAGTTTCATTCTTCTAAGACAACTAACTATTGAGGATTTAAAAATGGCAGTATACAAAGGTATTATGATGTTCCCCACTCTTTTCACTGCGAAAAAAGTGAAGGACGCATCTGGTCAAGGCACAGGTGACGCTAAGTTTTCAGCGGCGTTGCTGTTCAGAGCTGGTGACCCGCAGATAGCGCAGATACAGGCTATCGTAGATAAAGCAGTAGCGGAGTCGTTCCCTTCTGGGTTCCCCACCAAAGGCGACAAGTGCTTCGGACCTTACGACGATAAGTTTCGAGGCAAAGAATATTACGACCCTAAACTTTCAGGATGCTACGTGCTCACTACGACAGCGAGAGAAGACGACAAGCCGTCAGTAGTAGGCATGGACCGTCAGCCCCTGATGGACGCCAACAAAGCCTGTGCGGGAGCAGTGGTCTACATGAACGCTGGCATCAGCGCATACACCAAAGGTACTGGCGGCGTCGGCGGGTGGTTGAACGGTGTCATGGCTACAGAAGAGGACATGCCCTTCGGACGCCTCGATGGTAAACCTTCGATTGAGCAGATGTTTGCCGACGTCGGTGGTGACCCAGCAACAGGGGGTGCCGCAGGAGCTCCACCTCCAGCGCCGGACGCTCCACCTCCACCTCCAGCGCCGGACGCTCCACCGCCGCCGCCGCCGCCAGCGCCGGACGCTCCACAGTTCGTGATGACCGCGAAGGCCAATGGCGTGACTCGTGCGAAGTTTCTCGAGAACCCTGCGTGGTCTGATGAGCTGTTAATACAGCACGGGTACATGCTACCTCCGAACGGCGTGACACCTTCGTTCGTTTAGAGTAATCGCGCCCACTGCGTAGTGTGGGGTTTATACGGGATGGTCACCGCCCTTCTTAGCGCGGGGTTACTGAATGGGGGCCATCCACCTATAAATTTAAAGGAGTAACTATGAAAAAGTCAGGCAACAAATTCATCCACGGACCCGAGCAAAATCCCGAGCAAGACCCTAAAGAATGTACTCGCATGGAGAAACTCGGCGAGGCGTTCAGTTTTGCTCTCATGATGGGGGTCGTTTTTTATGCTAACTCTCTAAGTTTTTCTATGGCGTTCAAAGGATTCGTTCTAGGGTTCGCAATACAAGCCACGGGTGTGTACCTGTATCAAGTGATTAAGTCGCTTCGATGAGCCGTCTGCATCTGGATTACGAGACGAAGTCCGAGCTAAACCTCAAAGCAGTGGGGGCCTACAAATATGCGGCACACCCGTCTACTGAGATACTCATGCTCGGCTGGGGCTTTGATGACGACGAGCCCCAGTTATGGCAACCTCACGAAGGCCCCATGCCTCGCGAACTCGAGGAAGGTATACGCTCCGACATAAACAAGCATGCTTTCAACGCCGCATTCGAGCGCCTCATCAGCAGGCACTGCTTGGGTATTGAGGTTCCGTATCACCAGTGGAGATGCACAATGGTGGAGGCTTTCTATCTAGGCTTCGCGGGTACCATGGATAAGATGCTCGAAGCCATTGGGCTTGAGAAGAAGCACAAGCGAGGGGGACAGCTCATCAATATGTTCTGCACCCCAGCACCAAAGAACCACAAAGCTCTGTGGTACGACAGATATAACAGACCTGTGGAATGGGAAGAGTTCGGAGGGTACTGCAGACAAGATGTCAAAGTGGAACGACAGTTGTGGTACTTCTTACAGAAGTTCCCCAAGATGCACGACTGGGACCAGCGACAGTGGTGTATAGACCAGAAGATAAATGACCGCGGTGTGCCGATGGACCTGAGCATGGCGAACGCGGCGCTAGGGCTGTGGGATGAAGAGAAGCGCCAGCTCACAGAAGAGATGGCGGAGTTAACACGTCTGCCAAAAGTAACTCGGGGCCCATTCCTCGAGTACCTTGATAGTACTTTCGATGTCAAACTAGACAACCTCACCAAAGATTACCTTGCCATGCTCATCAAGAAAGGGGAGCTACCACAGGAAGCAGGGCACCTAGTTAGCCTGTGGGCACAGAAAGAAGCGAAAGCGGTGTCAAAGTATGCGGCGGTGGCGAACGCCACTGGAGACGATGGTAGAGCGCGTGGCATGTTCCAATATAAAGGTGCGTCGAGAACGGACAGAGCAGGTGGTCGTGTTATACAACTGCAGAATCTCAAGCGTCCGTTCGTTAAACCCCAAGGAATCCAGCCACTAGTAGACGCTATCAAAACTAAGGACCCTCAGTTCTTGAACATGCTCTACGGTAAAGCAGTCTCAGACATACTCGGAGGTGCCATCAGGCACGTCATAGAAGCACCGAAGGGCCGGAGTTTCGCGGTGTCAGACTTATCATCTATAGAGTCAGTAGTACTCGGGTGGGTAGCGATGTGCCCCCTCATCGATGAGACGTTTCGAAGCGGACGAGATTCCTATAAAGTATTCGCGGCTAAGTATTACGGCATACCTTATGACGACATCACCAAACAACAGCGGACATTCAGTAAACCTCCGGTGCTTGGCGCAGGGTACATGCTCGGATGGAAAGGCTTGATACTTTACGCAGAGGGCATGGGTGTCATCATGTCGGAAGAGGAGGCACGTCGGGCAATCACTACGTTCAGGGGTATGTACCCTGAGATTGTAGCTTTCTGGGACTGGATATATAAAGCCATCAAGTACACGACGAAGACGAGCAAGTCTTGTAGCGGGTACCGCATGGACATCGAAAGGGATAAAGACTTCTTGCGTATATGGCTACCCAGTGGGAGGGCTTTAAGTTACTACTCGCCTGAATGTCGTATGATGCCAGCACCATGGGACCGGACCAAACAGATAGAGAACTTCACGTACATGGGCATGAATGACTCCGCACAATGGATACGTATCAGCGCTCACGCAGGAGGTGTCACCGAGAACATCGTCCAAAGTTTGGCTGGAGATATACTGTGGTCAGGTATATCAAACGCCGACGATGCAGGACTAGAAGTTGTGCTACATGTGCACGATGAGATTGGTGCAGAGTGCGACGATGACAAAGCAGACGACACACTGGCAACCCTCACCCGTTGCATGGTGGAGAAGCGCCCGTGGAACCAAGACATGTGGCTCGGTGCAGATGGGTTCATCACCAAACGATATACTAAGGATTAATAATGGGTAGACGCGAGAACAAAGTTGAGACTCACTTGAAAACTGAAGTCAAAATCATAGGAGGTGTTAGTCGTAAGTGGGTGTCACCCCAGCACGATGGAGTACCTGACCAGATTGTAATTCTCAAGGGGGTAGTTTGGTTTGTAGAGGTCAAGACAGTGGACGGCGTAACATCTCCCGCGCAACACAGGGAGCATGCACGTCTACGTAACGCCGGAGCGAACGTAGTTACTCTGTCCGGCAAAAGGGAAGTGGATATATTCCTTGCACAACTCAAGGACTCGACTCACTCATGAACAAGATACTAGTACCACAGGACCTATACGACTATCAGAGGGAGTGTGTGCTTCACATGCTCTACAACGACGACACCATGCTGTGGTTACAGATGGGGCTGGGCAAAACGCCCATCACCCTGACTGCTATCGTCGACAGGATGAGAGCGGGACAGGTTCGCAAGACGCTTATCTTCGGGCCACTACGAGTCATACAAGCGGTGTGGCACCGTGAAGCACGTAAGTGGACCCACACTCGACACCTTAGATTCAGCATCATGAAGGGCGACGTTCACCAAAGACGCCGTGCCCTTTTCGCGGATGCTGACGTTTACCTGTGTAACTACGAGAACATGAACTGGTTGGCCCATGAACTGGCCCACTATTTCACAAGTCAAGGGAAGTCATTACCTTTCGAGATGGTTGTGTATGATGAGGTATCTAAGCTCAAGAACTCCACCACGATGAGGATGGCGGGAGGGAGGAGAGACCGGATAGATAATCACGGGAACGAGTACGTGGAGAAGGTGCTGGGGTGGCGCAGGCTACTCGGAGCGTTCAAGTATCGGGTGGGTCTTACAGGCACCCCAGCGAGCAACGGCTACTTAGATTTACATGGGCAGTTCTTGGCAGTGGATGGGGGTCGTAGACTCGGTGAGTATATCACTCACTACAAAGACAGCTACTTCATCAAGGACTATAACGGGTGGGATTACGCACCCTCGAAAACAGGCAAGAAGTTAATCGAGGAGCGTATCTCCGACATGACTAAGAAGATGGATGCAAAAGACTATCTTGACATGCCTGAAGTGCAGACAACTAACGTTCTGGTGGAGCTCCCACCAAAAGCTCGCAAAGCATACGTTGAAGTAGAGAAAGAAATGTTCACTAAGTTAGAGACAGGAGAGGACATCGAGGTGTTCAGTAAGTCAAGCGTATCGAATAAGTGCCTGCAGTTCTGTAACGGCTCTCCTTATCTGGTAGCAGGGGAGAGTGCATACCAAGCATTGCATGATGCCAAGCTCACGGCACTGGAGGATATACTAGAGGAGGCATCCGGCAGGCCTGTGTTGTGTAGCTACACTTTCAAGTCGGACGCCGAACGTATCATGAAGAAGTTCAGTAAGTACCGTCCGGTTAACATGACAGATGCTCCGGCGTCTCGTACTGAGAAGATTGTAGATGATTGGAACGCGGGTAAAATTAAACTGTTAGTGGGTCACCCAGCCAGCATGGGACACGGCATCGACGGACTCCAAGAGTCGGGGAGCATTGTAGTATGGTTCGGTGTTAACTGGTCCCTTGAGCTCTACGAACAGATGAATGGTCGTATCAATAGGAACGGTCAGACTCAACCTGTATCTGTGATAAGAATATTGTGTGCAGACACAATTGACATCGCGGTGGTGGATGCTATCGAGAGGAAGTTCGACGACCAAGAAGGACTGAAGGCCGCTCTTCAACGGTACCGTGATGGTATCACGACGAACGACCTAGCTGTTAACTTCTTCTAGTTACTTATAATTCATGGAGTCCGACGCGACTCCTTTCTCTTTTTCACGCATACGCATAGCACCCAGTCCTAGCATACCTCCCAGTATGGTGATGAGCTCTGTAATATCCAGCCTTGGTGCGTCTTGTAAATCACTCCCAAAGGCGAACATCACCCAGCTTAATAGGGGCTGAATTATAAAGTTCCACCCTAGACCGGAAGCACAGACCCATCCTACGGCAGGACGCCAGCCAGCCACAAAGATACTCTTGTGCCCCGCTTCAATTTTATTTATGTCTAGTTGCCCAGTCAGTCCTTTAACGTAAGCATCGAGCTCCGCAAGGTCACCTCGTTGAGCAACTTCTGTGAGTTTGAGCGTGTGCTCTGCTTGTGATACAGGGTCGGGCCATACCCTTTCGATGATGGATTTACCCACTTCGAACAGAGCGGTGGCAGGGTCAAAACTCATACAACTCTCCTAAATTTAAAGTAATTAAGTTCTCACTAACATGCCTATTGCGGCGACTAAACTGCCCCCGCTAATGGACGCAAACAACAGTTTCCACACCAGACCTCGGAGCCCGTCTACCACAGGCTTCATGGCGGCTATATCAGTGGCCTGTTTGTCACTCTTAATATGAAGAGAGCTTAGAGCGTTCTCGGTGGTCTCATGTTTGGAGACGTAAACAGCGAACTGTGTGGTCATCGCATGTTGGGCGGACGTGTTAGCATCAATACTAATCAGCACTCTATTGACGGTGTCCTTGAGAGTATCAATCTCGTAACGATGTTCTTGCACCCGCTGGTGTAACTCTGTATCACCCATTAAAAATGACCTCTTCCCTTCTTTTGTTGAGTGTTGGACTCCCGATTAGATGCTCCGGTTCGTCTAGGCACGTCTCTCATAGCACGAGACCTGAGTATACATGCTAATACTAATACTAACACTACGCTAGTTAAGGCTAAAATAATTTCCATGATAATCTGTTCCTTATTGTTTCCTAAAATAATGGAGGTCTCTCTGAGTAATCGATGACTATGGATTGATACCCCGTACCAAAGATTTGACTTGGTGGTATCGGATACAAGAAGGTAGCTTCGAGAATATACTCAGGGTTTCTACTAATTACATCAGTACTGTCAGTCACCACATAAACCCACTCGATTTTCTGGGTAATCTTGGAAGTACCTCCGGTAACTGGAGTCCTCGTTTGAGTGCCCGTGACGGTTCTAGTGTCTATCGTGGTAGGGATACCGATTGGCCCAACAATAGGGGATGCATTTTGTAAACGTTTTATCGTTATTGCTACGCTAGGATTGAATGTCGCTACAAAAGTGGGGTCTTGTGTTTGTTCCCAAAAGTAGTCGATAGATATTTTTAATACCCTGTTATCGTTCGCCGTGTAAATCCCCTTTAAATGTATTTTAGGGGTTCGATACACCGATTCAGTGGACGCCCTGAGCAAGGTGGTAATAGGACGTGTGGCCCCTCCGAACGCCGCACGGTTGTCTAATGTCTCCCAGTAAATCGTCGCGTTACTTATGGTGAGATTGTCATACCTTG
>Ga0222649_1000615_pt1 | contig 11312 bp, 12 predicted proteins | sample AntAcemetagen337_FD_179865 | JGI IMG/M metagenome (GOLD analysis project Ga0222649, IMG submission 179865) | Saline water microbial communities from Ace Lake, Antarctica - #337 | ecosystem: Environmental > Aquatic > Non-marine Saline and Alkaline > Saline | place: Antarctica: Ace Lake... | reverse complement strand
TGCTGTAAATTTTTTTAGTTTTATCTTTAGTGCCATTAATTACCGTCCACTTGGTCTGTAAATTCTAATTTTCTAGTCGTAGAGTTATATGCTAAAAATTTACCATTACCAAGTGAGCTCGTATCAACGTCATCTAAATTCAATAACCTTACTTCACCACCACCGCCTATAGAAGCCATCTGTCTGCTTACAATATCTTTAAAGTGTCTAAACTCTAATTGTAATTTTTGTAAATCACTTAACGGAACAACTTCTTCTTTCTTAAAGCCTAAACCTGACATTACATTTACTACATTAGCTACGGTGTCTTCTTTAACCTTATGTAGTGTTTCTACAATAGGTTCTAATTCTTCTTGTTTTGTTTCACTCTCAGTTTTTTCTTGTTTCGGAGTTTCTACATGCTTCTCTTGTTGTTCTATTTGTTCAGATAGTGATTTTTCAAAACCATTTAACTTATCAAAGAAAACTTGTAAAGCATTTACTTTACTTTCCTGTTTAGTTTCTTCCTTTTTAATTTCTCTAGCTACTAATACATGTTCTTTTTTAAATGTATTTACGGCACCAAAAAAGTTACCTAATTTGCTTGATGAAAAGTCTATAGGAGGATTTAACTTCCTATTCCACTCTTCCTGTATTTTTTTCTTTTCTACGGCTAATCGTTTTTCTTCGGTAGCCTTTTTAAAGAACTCTTGTAATTCATTCATTATATCTTCGTAGCTTCAGGATTTACAGTAATAATTCCATAATGAACTTTCTCAATAGTAGAATCGGCTAGATTTAATTCTACATCATAAACATATCTTCCAGCTGTAATTGAAGCAGTTGTTGAATTTGATAATGTTAATTTGTAAGTACCAGACGTGGCAGATACTAAAGAAGTCGTAAATGTGGCTGTGGCTGATGAAGAATCAAAGCCTTTTCTCATTTGCGCTTGAAGTGACAATCCTGATAGATCATAAGCTGTTGATCCGTCTGTAGTAACTGTTAATGTTCTACTAAAATCGGCGCCTTGGTCTATACTAAAATTTTCTGCTGTTTTTTGAGTTACGGCCATCTAAATCCCCTTACTGATATATTTATAAGATTACTTTAGACTATTTTTATCAATTATACCACCATTATCATGTCCTTTTGGTGGTTTTTTATATTTGCCTTCTTTCCATCTTTGTTTAAAGTTAAAAGAAACTGATACTCTCCAACCATCTTCACCTTTTAAATTACACATATTTTGTGCCACCTCATGTGTCAACCAAGCAGGAAACATTATTAAACGGCCTTCTACTGGTTCATAATGTACTTCTCTCCAATAATGCATTGGTTTCTTTTGTTTATCTGCCATAATTGGCAAATCCATATGTCTTTGTCCACAAGGGTCTGTAAACCAAATATGACCACAATTAGGTGGTGTTTTTATATAATAAACACCTGACCATTGAGCACCTGGATGTACATGATTTTTGTTATGAGAATATTTGTAATTTATATTACCCCACATATTATCACAATAAGCTTCTGTATCAGGATGATAACCCTCAGTCTGATATATTTCCTCTTGCATTTTAAACATTTCTTTTAATAGACCATGATATTCTTTTCTCTGGTGCATATCAACGGCACTATGCCAACCTAAAGAGTTTGAACGAACAATACCTTTTAAATCTCTTTTTCTCCACTGTTTTAAATGTTTTAAAAGATGATTATTAAGTTGTTTTGAACCATCTAAATCTTTATAAAATATAGGTGAAGCAAAAAACAGCTCTCTTTGTGTTTGAAATTGTTTTTGTATTTCTGGTTGTTTTTTCTTATTTGAAAGTTGGGCCATGAATCCATCCTACGATTGCGTGTCTTGTACCTTTTGTAACCTTTGTTACTCTATGAGGTAAGAATGAGGGATAAATTATACAAACGCCTTTTTGTCTAAATGCTTTTGTATCTACATTTGTTCCTATAAACTCAACATCACCACCTACATAATCTTTACTATCAGAAAGTTGTATTGTAAAACTTAATTTTCTATGACAAACTGAATTGCCTGAATCAACATGCCAATCATAATGGCCGCCCTTAACATATTTCATAATCATAGGTGAATCCACATCTAAAAATCCAGCCATATCAAATTTATAACGAGCATTGTTTGCTTGTTTAGCCAACTCTAATATTCTTGTTAGAGGCCAACCTTTTTCATTAATAGGTAAAACTTGTTGTTCTACATGTCTAACTTTTTTGTTCACACCACCACCAACTGTTTCACCGGACATCCATAATTCTTCTACACATGCCTTTTTCATAGCGTCACATTGTTTTTTATCAAAAAATGAAGTATGTAATACAGAGCAAAATTGGTTATTTGCTTGTAATTGTACTTGATTAGGTTGTGTAGGATTTACTTTAGGACTGCCACAAGATATTTTATCTAAATGTTCTTGTGATACCTTTTTTGATTTTTTTATTACTTTTGTTTTCTTTTTTACTTTAGCCATAATTTACTCCTCAATTTGATTATTGTACTTTTAGTGATTTATTTGGATCAATAACCGCTTGTAAGTTAAAGTGTATAAATCTAAACTTTTCTTTTCCTTTATGATGTACATAAGCATGTGGCATATAAGAAGGAAAGAATATAAACTGACCTGGTTTTACTTTATAATGTAATTGTGAAGATCCGTAGTTAATTTTACTAGGGTCTTTCATTTGTAAATCCATCATTACTTTACCTGGTCTTGGATCATGGAAAACAGGATGAGATGTTTTTTCTGAACATTTTAAAAAGTAAAAACCTGATACGTGATTATTACCGTGAGCGTGTATATCGTGGAACCCACCTATTTCTGGAAACTCTTGTACCCACAATTCAGTTAACATTGGTATACGATTATCTAAATTGTAACCTTGCCAGTGTAATATATTCCAAGATTGTTGTAATATTAAATTTGCTATATCTTTAAACTCTGGATATTGCCATAACAATTCACTATGAAGTGAGTTAGGCATTTGTGTTGTAGGGTCTTTCTTATCCTTTATTTTCTTTCTCCAATTATTTTCTAGTCTTTTGATAATAGGGTCAGAAGCTTTATTTAATGGGTTAACCCATTCAGGTTTATGAGATATGTAGATCGGACACTTAAAAGTATCTTCTACTTTAAATTGTAGTTTATGTTCTTCGGGCTCTGTCGTTATAATTGGACTTTTCATAAATTATTCACTTTCTTTTTATACCATATCATAAAAAATGGTCAATACTAATCTGGAGTTATTTATATCGTTTCCAAAGTTGTTTGTTGGTTCATGTTCTATACTCGACTTATACAACACAAGTCTATTGTATTTATTCTCTAAATTAATTGTATTTTTTAGATACAAAGTTGTACCGTGTTTTTTAGGTGGTTTAGTATAGAGATAAACTAATCCACCATATCTAACTTTATAACCTTTAGATACATTATCTATATGTCTAAAACTTTTACTATTTTTAGAAGTATATGAAAAAGATAGTTGTAAGTTAAATTTATTATACTTTTCATTTATATCATTAACATTTTCTAATTTGGAAATATGAGGCACAAGAGCTGATTGTATTTTCTTCCAAATATTAAAGTCAAATTTATGCAAGTAATCTGTTCTATATCCAGGAAAATCTGACACATATTCTGGATGATTTTCTTTTGTATAATATTTTTGTAATAGAGCATACTTTCGTATGTTATCAGGATCGTTAAAAAAATTATCTTGTATAATATAAGTCATAAAAAAATAATATAAAATTATTTCACTGTATATTTTCCAGGTTTGTTTGATCTTCCGCCAGCACCTGGTCGTCCTTTGTATATTTTGCCCCATTTAGGATCATCAAATCCTCTACCAAAGTTATCAGTTTCACCAAGTACCCATTTCCAAACTTTAGCAGCTCTACTTTTTTTAGCTTCATCACTAATACCTTTTTCTTCTTCCGTAGGTACTCTGTTTAAAGATTTGCCTGTAGGATTCATATGAGGCATAACTTTACCTTGATCAGCAGCTGCCAACCAAGCTCTCATATTCATTGATTTATTAGGTTTGTATTCTTGTTGCCAAGCACCTGTAATAGGACTTTGTATCATGTTACCTTTACCAGCACCTTTTTTAGGTTTTCTATACCACCATTGAGATATACCTGTACCCATATCAAACATTTTTTTGGCAAAGTCTTTACCATTTTCTTTAAATGATCTAAAGTTTTTGGCGTTATCTCTTTCCATTTCGGCAATAATATTATCTCTACGCCATCTTCCTTCTCGTTGTTCAGCACTCTCTCTGTATTGATATTCAAACTCTCTTAATTGTACCTCTGTAATTTTACCTTCAGCAAATGCTTTCTTTTTATCAGCGTATGCGTGTAAGTTATGAACTTCCCACTCGTAGCCTTCGGGTATTTTAATTCTGTTAAATTGAGTTGGTATTTTGTTATTTGCCATTATGTCCTCACTTGTTAATTATATAGTTATTTATACTAGGCCCAGGATAGAGAAACTCCGTGTATCTTAACCTGATTGTTTGCTAAAGCTAATTTCCATCTCATTGATTGACCACTAGGTTGGCCAGAGATAGTTGCTTGTCCAGTTAATATACGTTGGCCACTTGAACCTGTAACGTAACCTGAGTCTGCTAAAGTAACAGCCGTAAACGTAACACCACCATCTCTACTTACACTAGCTATAATGTCAGTATTCAATGTAGGCGTATCTACGTTTTCTTGGAAGACAACTATTCTACTTGATGTAGGAACTGTACCTGAAGCAAAAGGTTCAGAAACTATTGTTGTATTTTGAGCAGCACAACTTGGACTTATATTATCGTAAAAGTCACTTGAAGCACAATAGTTATCATTTGAACCTTCCGCTTCGTCTGTACCTGATTCATCATTGAACTCGTCAATAACACCATCTACAAGATTAAACACCGTTAAACTTTCTTGTGTGGCCATTTTAAAACCTAGTAAAGCAATATTATTATATTCTCTATCAAATGGAACAGCATCACTTGGTATCGTAACTGTTTTTGAAGATAAGTCTAAAGTGTTAGATAACATTCCTGCAGTAACACTTGTATTTGGAAGTGTAACTGTTTTAGAAGATACATCTAAAGTTGAAGCTAAATCGTCAGCAGCAATGCCACCATTATTAATTTCACTTGACTCTACAGAATTAGGACCAAATTTGGCCGTAGTAGCAACACCATCTTTTAGGGCATCACCCTCTATGTTGCTGTTTTTTATTCCTGATTTAATTAATTTATTAATTGATCCCACAGTCTAGCTCCACTGTAGTGATACACCATGTATCTTAACTTGATTGTTTGCTAAAGCAAGTTTCCATCTCATACTTTGGCCACTTGGTTGGCCTGAAATTGTTGCTTGACCCGTTAAAATTCTTTGACCACTTGAACCTGTAACGTAACCTGAGTCTGCTAAAGTAGCAGCTGTAAATGTAGTACCACCATCTCTGGAAACTGAAGCAATAATATCAGTATTCAATGTAGGTGTATCAATATTTTCTTCAAACACAACTATTCTAGCTGATGTAGCAACTGTACCTGAAGCAAAAGGTTCAGATGTAATTGTTGTTGATGTAGCTGAAGCACATACTACAGTCAATCCTGTAATTAAAATATAACCAGGTTCGCTAAGTTGGTTTGTATTGGCTGATCGAATATTTGTACCCTCATTTGTTCCTGGTACATAACCTGGTATAGCAGTGCCACCACCGTTGTATTCACTTCCACCCTCTGTAGCTCCACTAGTTATTTGTGGGTGTCCATAATATGATGATCCACCGCCACCTGCGTCAGGTGAACAACCGCCACCTACATAACCACCACTACCGCCGGCATAATATCCGTTTCCTCCACTAGCACACATAGCAGCACTGACCATAATTGTATCTGATTCTGAATTTCCTGCTGGAGTTGGAGAACCTTGTCCTCCTGCTGCTTGAGAACCTCCACCACCGCCGCCACCTTGTGCTGTAACTTGAGCTCCGCCACCGTCACCAGCTTGGCCTATTAAACCTCCGCCAGCACCACCGACTAATCTAGTTCCTGTAGGACTTGGTCTTGAACCTCCGCCACCGGCACCAGCAATCAATGCTATATTTGGTACAAAGGGGGCATAATTTGTTCTATTGACTGGGCTACCACCAACTTGTGTGGCACCATCTTGTGAAAAGCCACAACCTTTATTTAAATAATCTATATCAGCTGTAAATACACCTGATAGTCCTCCTCCTGATCCGCCGTGTCCCATTTTACCTGGTAAGTGAAAAGTATTTCCTTGAGTTGGTTGATTACTATAAACACCACTGCCTGGTGATTCTCCCATTGCTGAAGACGATCCTCCACCAAAACCCACAGCAATTGTTAATACTTGTTCGCCTGTAACTGCTAAATCGCCAGTAACATAACCTCCTCCACCACCACCAGCTACTGGATGAACCGCAGGACCACAACCAGCACCACCGCCAGCACCCCAAACTTTAGCGTTAAGAGTTGTTACACCAGAGGGAACTGTAAATGTTCCTAGTTCCTGATCTATATTAACATCACCTGCCTGTCCAACTGAATAAGCAGCAGCAGGATTAGTTCTTTGAATTGTTGATGTGTCAGGCTCTGTAATAGTACCAGACTCATATGGGTGAGCAGGAGCATTACCAAATCCTGCTGAAAATCCTGCCATTGGACCACTTGATCCATCTGGTGTAGTTGAGTTTATATAATAGTCACTTGTACCACAATATAAATCATTTGACCCCTCGGCCTCGTCTGTACCTGATTCATCATGGAACTCATCCACAACACCATCTATTAAATTAAATACTGTAAGGCCATCATTAACGGCCATTTTGAAACCAAGTAAACCAATGTTATCTTGTATTGGTTGTTTTAAAGCGGCTATTGTAGATCCTGAGAATGTAACTGTCTTTGAAGATAAGTCTAAAGTGTTAGATAACATTCCTGCAGTAACACTTGTATTTGGAAGTGTAACTGTTTTAGAAGATAAATTTAAAGTTGAAGCTAAATCATCTACTATAACAGTACCGTCATTGATCTCTGAACTCTCTATAGCAGAAGCCCCAATTTTTGCTGTTGTGATAGAACCGTCTTTTAGTTTATCACCGTCAACAGCGTCATTTGTAATTCCGCCTTTTGTAACTTTAGTTAAAGCCATTGATTAACTCCATTGAAGGCTTACGCCATGTATTTTTACTGTATTGTTAGCAAGGGCTAACTTCCATCTCATAGATTGACCTGATGGTTGGCCTGAAATATCGGCTTGGCCTGTTAAAATTCTTTGTCCACTTGAACCTGTAACATAACCTGAATCTGCTAAAGTAGCAGCCGTAAACGTAACTCCAGCATCTCTGGAAACTGAAGCAATAATATCTGTATTTAAAGTTGGTGTATCTAGATTCTCCTCAAACACTACAATACGACCTGTTGTAACAGGACTTGAAGCAGCAAAAGCTTCGGATGTAATTACTGTTGATGTAGTAGAAGCACATACAGCAGAAGCTGTTAATAAAACATATCCATCTTCACCGTGAGTTGCATTACCAGTCATTGGTACAACACCACCTTCATTTGTTCCCGGTACATAAGTAGGAATAGCCGTTCCGCCACCTGCAGTACCACTACCACCTTCAGTTGAACCTGAAGTTACCTGTGGGTGACCAAAGTAAGATGATCCACCGCCACCAGTTCCGTGAGCTCCTTGGCTACCTGAACCTCCACCACCATAATAACCAGCACCACCTCCACCACCAGAACTTGGACCAGATGTACCACCATATAAAAATCCTCCAGCATTTCCATTATTTGCTCCGGCTGCTCCACCTGATGAAGCTTGACCACCACCACCATTAGCAGCACCTGTTCCAGCTTGACCTGCTGTTCCTCCGCCAGCGCCACCAGTACCTCCTGGGCTAGGACCTTGTCCTCCACCTCCGCCAGCACCAGCGATCATAATTATATCTGGACCATTTCCTTGGTCTACTACGTTTGTACCTACAAAAGCTAAACCACCACCTCCAGCGTGGGTTCCTTTTCCGCCGCCACCTCTATTTCCAGCAGTTTCACCTGAATCTTGTGGATGGTCACCGCCAAAAGCATTTATATCCTGTAAATTGGTTGGAGTACCATCATAAGCACCTCCACCTTCTCCTGCTACAATGTATAAAACATCAGGACCTGTAAATTCATATGTACCTGTTACAAATCCACCTCCACCACCAGGTGTTGGAGTATTATAACCGCCTGATCCACCAGAACCCCATGCACTAATTGTTAAATTGAGAGGACTCGCTAATGTAAACTGAGCAGGTGTACCACTACCAAATGCTGGGTTAGTTCCTGTTGTTGAAGTATCTGGTTCTGTAATAGCTGTTCCTGAAAATCCTGCTGATATAGCAGCGCTTGAAACACCAGGAGTTACGCTACTGTTAATGTAGTTATCATTAGCAGCACAATATAAATCATTTGAACCTTCCGCTTCATCTGTTCCTGATTCATCATGGAACTCATCTACTACTCCGTCAACTAAATTAAATACGGTTAGGCCTTCATTAACGGCCATTTTGAAACCTAATAAAGAAATATTAAATTTGTTTTCTTCGCTTTGTTCGGTTGCTAATTGTCTAGTTTTTATTCCCATATTGCTATTTATCTCCCTAAATTGGTAAATACCTTACTCGTATTTCAGCGCTAACGTCTGGCGCCGTTGAAAAAGTTATTGTAGTTCCTGATAAAGTGTAATCATCACTTGGATGAAATACTACACCATTTACTGTAACTAAAATATTGTTTTGTGCACGACCACTTGTGCCGATTGAAAAGGTAGTTGTTGATCCATCACCTGTTAAATTTGCATTTACACTATAAGATAATGTTGTGGCAATATTTGACTTTTGAATTTTCTTTATTGTTGTTGCTGAAGTATCATATATTAATAAAACATCATCATCAGCTGCTACTGTAGCTAACTCTGTTTGACCTGATATATCTAAAGTCTTTGTTAAATTTGTGTTTGTAATTTTTCTTAAAGAAGAAGCTGAATCATCATAAGTTAAAAATAAATCGGCAGCCGCCGAATCAGTTGTAGCAGTTTGACCTGTAAGTGTACCTGTGCTTAATAAAGTACCAGCGTCATAGGCCACTCCTAAAAAGACTAAAAATACTCCTTCACCTGTAGTTGGTGCCTCTGAAAATACGATTGTTGTCCCACCACTTGCTAAGTTATAAGCTGATTCTGGCTCTTGTAGTACACCTGAAACTGATACTAAAATTGAACTAGAAGAACCTACAGTATAATTTAAACTGAAAGTTGTTGTAGAACTATCTGCTGTTAAAGCTTGTTTTTCAAATGTTCCATAGTCTGGTGTTTTTCCGATATATGCCATTTAATTAATCCTTAGTAATAATACTATTTATACATTTTTTCATAACTATGCCCAACTTAATGATACTCCATGTATCTTAACTTGATTGTTTGCTAAAGCCAATTTCCATCTCATTGATTGACCTGATGGTTGACCTGAAATTGTTGCCTGGCCTGTTAATATACGTTGGCCACTTGAACCTGTAACATAACCACTATCTGCTAAAGTAGCAGCCGTAAACGTAACACCACCATCTCTACTTACCGAAGCTATGATGTCTGTATTCAATGTAGGTGTGTCCACATTTTCTTCAAAGACTACTATTCTACTTGATGTAGGAACTGTACCTGAAGCAAAAGGCTCTGATACAATTGTTGTTGCTAGAGCAACATTAAAACTTCCTGTTAATAAAACATAACCGTCTTCACCAAAACTACTATATGAAGTATTACCTTCATTTGTTGCCGCTACATAACCTGGTTGACCTGTTCCACCACCACTTGTTGTTGATCCTTCTTCAGTAGAACCTGAAGTGATTTGTGGGTGTCCGAAAAAAGAAGAACCTCCTCCGCCTGTAGCACCATTACTATATGGAAAACTTGGATGAACTTGTCCTCCTCCTCCGCCATAATATCCTGCTCCACCAGCACCAGCATTACATCCTCCACCAGGACCTGATGTTGTTCCTCCTGTAAACAAAGAACCAGAGGCACCTGGATTACCATTTGCTCCTTGACCACCTGCTATTTGACTTCCTCCTCCACCGGCATTAGTTAAAGCTGTTGATTGTTCAGTTGTAGAACCACCGGCACAACCATTTGTTCCACCTCCAGCACCACCTATTCCTGGACTACCACCTTTATATCCTCCACCACCACCACTTCCAGCAACAAGATATGCTTGAGGAGCTGATGATAACGAAGGGCTAGCAGCCGTAAAAACACCTGCTAAACCTCCACCACCTGTGCCACCACTATTTGGTGACGGTTGAGGAGTTGGATTACCACCTCCCTTAAAACCACCTAAACCACCTGTAGACCACCCACCTCCTTCTCCGGCAGAAACATGTAAAACTTGACTACCAGTAACAGCTAATGTTCCTTCAGAATAACCTCCACCACCACCTGTTCCTGCTGCTGGATTAGGATCATAATTTCCTCCACCAGAACCGGCACCCCACACTTTCATTTCTAATGAAGTTAGACCAGTAGGAACTGTAAATGTTCCAAATGAACCAGAACCTTGAGCAGGATTTGTTCCTGCTGTTGAAGTATCTGGTTCTGTAATAGTTGTCATTGAAAATCCAGCACTAATACATCCTGAACTTACATTATCATAGAAATCACTTGTAGCACAATATAAATCATTTGAACCTTCCGCTTCATCTGTACCTGATTCATCATTAAACTCGTCAACAACACCATCTACTAAATTGAAAACAGTTAAGTTTTCTTGTGTGGCCATCTTAAAACCTAAAAGAGCAATATTAAAATTATTTTTTGAATTATCGGCCGTTGCTGTTGTTACAGCAGAACAGATATTACTGAATGAAGTAGCAAGTCCTGAAACTTTTGATTGAGCTATAGCGGCACAAGCAATTACATCAGCATTGATAACTGTATTATCAGCCACCTTTGCCGTTGATACTACATCATCTGGTAGTTTATTAATTTTTGTGATAGCCACAGTCTAACTCCACTGTAGTGATACACCATGTATCTTAACTTGATTGTTTGCTAAAGCAAGTTTCCATCTCATTGATTGGCCTGATGGTTGGCCAGAAATATCGGCTTGGCCTGTTAAAATTCTTTGTCCTGATGATCCAGTTACATAACCTGAATCTGATAAGGTAGCAGCCGTAAACGTAACTCCAGCATCTCTGGAAACTGAAACTATAATATCTGT
>Ga0222649_1000614_pt1 | contig 11335 bp, 8 predicted proteins | sample AntAcemetagen337_FD_179865 | JGI IMG/M metagenome (GOLD analysis project Ga0222649, IMG submission 179865) | Saline water microbial communities from Ace Lake, Antarctica - #337 | ecosystem: Environmental > Aquatic > Non-marine Saline and Alkaline > Saline | place: Antarctica: Ace Lake | collected... | reverse complement strand
AAGAATATATAGAAAAGTTTAAAAGTTATAAAAATAAAAGATTATGTACTCAAAATGTATTCTTAAAGATTTGCAATATAGTTATAAAGAATGATAACGAATGAAATGAGTACATAATAATATTTTTTCAAAAATGTTTAAAAAATGTTAAAAGTTATAAAAATAAAAGATTATGTACTCAAAATGTATTCTTAAGGTTTTGCAAAATAGTTCTTAATAATGATAATAAATAAAATGAGTACATAATTTAATTATTCCAAGAATATATAGAAAAGTTTAAAAGTTATAAAAATAAAAGATTATGTACTCAAAATGTATTCTTAAAGATTTGCAAAATAGTTATAAAGAATGCTAACGAATGAAATGAGTACATAATAATATTTTTCCAAAAATATTTAAAAAATGTAAAAAGTTATAAAAATAAAAGATTATGTACTCAAAATGTATTCTTAAAGATTTGCAATATAGTTATAAAGAATGATAACGAATGAAATGAGTACATAATTTAATTATTCCAAGAATATATAGAAAAGTTTAAAAGTTATAAAATTATATAATTATGTACTCAAATGTATTGTTAAGGTTTTTTATAAGAATATATAGAAGAGTTATAAAAATAAAAGATTATATATTAATTTTATAATAACACTCACATAAAGATAATAATAAATGAGATAATACATACAAATTATTATATGATATTGAATACAAATTATCATACAATGATATCAATAATGCAAACTTTGCAAAACTTAACAAATGATATGTCGGGACAGTATATGATAGTAATATTAAATAAGCGGTTATATTAGAAAACCTATTATACGAATAACACATATATATTAATTGTATAATGTGAATACATTTGTACAACCTATAATCTCGGTTTAAAACTAAATTATAACAATTATTTGAAATTGAATCAATCATTCTAACATAATGAACAAATGAACTACCAAATAAAAAAATATAATAGTTTGTTTTTAAAGAAAATAACATTAAAAAACATAAATAACTAATATTATTATAGCCAATATAATATTCAATATCATGCACTATTTTTGTAGTTAGTATCATAGTTTTTACAACTATTTTATCATATACTGTATTTGTAGTTATTGTGTATAAGAATAAATTGCGAAATTTTTTATTGTATAATATTGTTAAAAGTCCTAAAAACTTTCCTATATAAAATGCCCACCGTGGATATATACAATAATGTATTTTTAAAATAACACGAAAGTCTTCGTTTATTGGTTCTAAATCGTTCTTCGTGATATAATGACATTCTCTATGAAAATCAAATGCTACAACATCTCCTTTTTTCAATGTATGAACCTCTGGGATTAAATTAAAGTTAGTTGAAATCTCTTTATTATCATCTAACCCTATTATTAACCTATAACAAGAAGCAAATGGGATATAATAAAATGGACCATCTATATGTCTTGTGTAAAAAATATTATCAGATGTATCATTCAATTTATTTTCATTTGTAGGTGCGGATATATATATTTCATTCATATCAGCCAATATATCTATATTATAATTATCACCGGTTTCAGATTTAAACATTTTTGTAATAATATCACATTTTGATATATTAGAAAAACTACTACCTATATTAAAAGGTAATTCATTATACCACCAATGTGTAGAAGTTTCTTTAGTTGGACTTTGCGAAATAACCCATTCTCGTATCGTATGTATATCATTTAATTCTAAACCATTAGATATATTGCAACTATATACTCTATTTTTTTGATGTTTCCACGGTAAATATGTTAACATTTATAATATATATATACAACATTTTTTTAAATAATATTACATACAAAAAATGACATATATAAATCGCATATATCTATTATAATGAAACGTCTTATTATTGTTGAAAGTTATACAAAAACAAAAACTATCAAAAATTATTTAAAAGACCCTGATACAATTGTAACATATTCTAGCGGACATATATTCAATTTACCAAAAGAAACATTGGGATTTGACATAGATACGTGGAAAATTGAATATATTAAAAGCAATCCAAAGGTTATTAAAAATATAAGAGATTTGGTAAAAAAGTCTGATATAATTTATTTAGCAGCAGACCCCGATTTAGAAGGAGAAGCTATATCAAATAATTTAATGACATGTATGAAAGACCTTATCAAAAATAAAGCTTGTCATCGCATATCTTTTAACGAAATTACTGAAAATGCTGTTAAAAATGCATTATCTAATCCGCGTAATATAGATATCAATACTGTAAATGCTCAAGAAACAAGAAGAATAGTAGATAGGTTGATAGGATATAAAGTATCTCCTATTTTATGGAATAAGTTTGGTTTAAATAATTTAAGTGCTGGTAGAGTTCAAATACCTGCATTAATAATGTGTATAAATAAACAAAAACGCATATTTGAAAAAGAAATTAAGCCTTGTTGGACAATTGAATGTAAATTTATATTTGATAAAAAAAATAAAAAAGATAATTTGGTAGGAATACTAAATATAGAAAATGAAAATAAGGTTTTAAAAATTAAAGATATTGATATCGTCAAACAAATATTAGATAAACTTAAAACAAATACTGAATATTTAAATAGTTACGATAAAAATATAAGAAAAATACAACCGCCTCCACCATATACAACTACAACAATGCAACAAGACTGTTATAATAAATATAAATTAAACGCAAAAAAAACTATGAAAATAGCACAAGATTTATATGAAAATGGACTAATAACTTATTTAAGAACTGATTCTACAAATATATGCGATGAAGCAAAAACAAAAATATTAAATTATATAAAATCAACATATGACGAAAAATATGCTAAATACAGAACATATAAAACAAATGTTAAAAATGCTCAAGAAGCACACGAAGCAATTAGGATAACAAATCCTTCTGTAATTTATTGCTCTTTTGATAAATGTACATCAATACATGTTAAAGTTTATGAACTAATCCGTAATCGTACTTTAGCTTCTTTAATGGTTGATTGTGAATATACTGATATCAAGATTACTTTTAATACAAAAGAAAAATGCGAATATTCGGAATATACTTTTTCATCAACTAAATCATTTATGACATTTGATGGATTTAATATAATATACAATCATAATATTGAATCTCATGATAGCTTAATAGAATTAATTGAAACATCAAAATGTTATTCTTATGAATATTCGTCTAATGGAATTATAGAAAATATACCATCTATGTATAATGAAATACAATTGATAAAAGAGTTAGAAAAAGAAGGCATTGGGCGTCCATCTACATATTCATCTATTATAGACAAGTTATTAGATAAAAAATATGTTATATTGGGAGAGAACCCACAAACAACATATGAAATTGACAGTTTTATAAAAAAATATAACTGTGATAATGTAATAGTAAAAAAAAATAATATTAATATTGGGGGAACGAAAAAAGACTTGTTGATACCAACGGAAATAGGAATTGACATTATAAATTATATACGCGATGTTATGCCTTATTTATGCGATATAAAATTTACATCAAATATGGAAAATGATCTTGATGATATTATCCATTCTAAAATTAATAAAAAACAAATACTCGATAATCTATATTCAAAAATAATAACAAGTATTTCTCATATAATACCTTTACGCGTTGAAAAAAATAATATAAATAAAAAAGGATATACTACCGGTTTAATTAAAACACAATATGGAAACTGTTATTACAGTAAAGAAAATAATACATACACGAATATTGAATCATTTCTTAAATGGAGAAAAAAAACTATTGATACAATTTCTGATATTGAATTATCTTTTATTAAATCTTTACCAAAGAAGATTATATATTTAAAAGAAGATTATAATCTACATTTGGGAAAATATGGTTTATATTTAAAAGATGATAAAAATAATAATCATAAATTAGATAAAAAAAAATGGAGTTCCTATATTTAATAAGATAAATTAGTCGTATGGCGAAATACCCTTCTTTCCATTATTATACCACGATTTAACATAAATATCATTATAATTAGGATGTATTACATTGTTATGATAATCTATATCAATACAATTAGCAATCATTGTATTGCATTTTTTACAATACCATTTAGTTTCTTCAATATCAGAATACATTATATATTATATACTTTTTTTATTTTTTCAAATATTTAGCGATATTACTATTTAATTTATGCAATTCATATGATATATTTGACATAGATGTAGCTATTGTTACGCCATATTCATCCGCAAAAAAACTATTTAAAAGATTATATAATTTATCTTCTGTTAAATTACCGTCTTCCTCATCATCATCATCTTCATCATCATCATCTTCTTCTTCATCATCATCGTCATCATCTTCATCTTCATCTTCATCTTCATCAACATCGTCATCATCATCATCGTCATTTTCATCATCGTCTTCGTCATCTTTATCATCACTATCTTCATCTTTGACTTCATCGTCTTTTTCTGAACTTTTATCTTTAGACAAAACTTTTTTACGTTTGACATCTTTATTTGTAACAACAACATCGTCGTCATCTTCTTCTTTATCCTCGCGTATAACAACATTTTTTTTTGACATTTTATTCATTTTATTCATAAAAGACATAAAGTCAATATTATTTTCCATTTACTATATAAATTATACTAATAAATATTTCTTATATCTTTTTATAATTATGTATATTAAATAGATAAGTTTGAAATGACTGATACATTAATGTATATAATTGGTGTATTAATGGGAATATTTATTTTATTATCAGTATTGTCTTATAAAAACTATATATATCTTTTCAAAAACGGAATTTTTGGAAAATCAATTTATATAGAGAATATGGAGAATAATGATGATACAACAAATACAGATAATAAAGATAATACAACTAATACAGATAATATAAATAATACAACTAATACAACTAATATAAATAATAAAGATAATACAGATAATATAAATAATAAAGATAATACAACTAATATGAATAATAAAACCAATACAGATAATACAACTAATATGACGAATACAGATAATACAACTAATATGACGAATACAGATAATACAACTAATATGACGAATACAGATAATACAACTAATATGACGAATACAGATAATACAACTAATATGACGAATACGATGAGTGTTAGAAATAGAAATATTAATTATGATGATACAGACGAATATAATACTATAGTGTGTAATAAAAATATAATTGACAATTTTAAAATAAGTAGATTATTAAAAAAAAGATATTTGATATCATTAATATCATCTTATTATAGTGATAATTTAAATGATACTAAACTATTATTGGATAACAAAACAGAAAATAGTAAAAATATTATTGTCAGTTTTTCAAAAAAGCCTTATCTGTCTAAATACCCATTAAATCCATATATTGTGGGCTTTAATATTAAAGATATTGATGTTAATATTAAAATACCGAACAATCATAATCAAGAATTATTGGGTATGATGTGGAAAAATATTGGAGATAAAATACCAGAAGATTTAATTGAATTAAAACCAACAATTGAAGGTTCTACAAATAACAGTAATGGAATAAAAAAATTAAAGGATGAGTTAGGAAATGGAAAATTAAGATTTATTGAAAATGATTGGGTATCATTTAATATTAAAAGTCTAAAAGTATTTAACTATGTTAATGTAAATGATAAAATATTTATACCTATATTGTTTAATACATCAACATTGGATATCTCAACCTTTTTTATTACATTTAAATTTAAAGATAACAATAAAACTGAAAATAATTTATTATTTATTAAAAACTTAAGCGATGGTAATTTAATTTCAATAAATATAGTTGAGTCAACAAATGTTGTAGTCAATAATATTAATAGTGAATGTAGCAATAATGAAGATTGTAACGATTTTATGATAAGTCTTCATAATAACATAAATAATTATAATGAATATAATATAAAAACAAAAGATAGAATAGCTGATTATGGTAAATATTTAGATAAAAAATGTAAGGATAATGATTGTAATAATATTAAAAAAAATAATTCTAACGAGATTTCGTTTTTTAATGAAATGTATAGTAAGAAAAAATATACAATACAGATAAAAATAAATATTCACGAATATAATATTTATAATGTAGACGCTGATATATTCGATGATGATAAAACTTTTATAGGATTAATATTAAACAATGAAGATATAACAGTTTATGTCAATAATACTAAATCTGTTTTTAAAAAAAAAGATAGTGAAACTTTACAACAATCTTATCCTATAATAATTAATAATCTTAAAAACAGTGATATTATATTATATAGTTTTGCTTTTTTTAAAGATTCTGTTTGCGATGCTGATATATCTTCTTATCATTTATATAATAATTATCATTTAAATGGTAATATTAATTAATAAATCTATATAAACACATATATAATATTAATTAATTACATTTAATATATAATAATGCAAAAAGCAGCAATTTATATTTTAACACAAAACAATATTGAAAGGAAAATATATCTTAAAACTAGTCTCTATTTTTTATTTAAAAATTTTAATTCTAAATATAAATATCCAATAATAATTTTACACGAAGGTGATTATGACGATAATGCAAAAACGGAAATACTTTTAAGTATAAGAACCGAATGTAGAGATATTATTATTTTTAAAAAAATAGACGATGGAGACTTTAAAGTTCCTGAACATATTGATATTGAAAAAATGAAAAAATGTATAGATACAAATCCTGTTCCTTATTGGCGAAATGAAAAATATCGTTCGATGTGTTACTTTTGGATAAAACATTTCTTTAAATATTGTAAAGAATATGATTATGTTATGAGATTAGACGATGATAGTATAATAGAAGAAAATATTGATATAGATGTTTTTGAATTATTGGAAAAAAATAATTTGAATTATGTTTCAAATATAATTCATATGGATTGCAGTATTTGCAATTATGAAATGAAAGACTTTTTTATTAATTTATTTCCAGACAAAAAAGATAAAATTCAAGAATTATTTGTAGATCATATTATAGATAGTTCTTCAGAACATTTTGATAAGTTTAAAAAACTTTATAAGGAGTTAAAAGATAAAGATTATCCAGACAAAGAGGTTTCTTTATCTATGCCAATAATGTATTATAATAATTTTTCAATAACAAGACCTAATATATGGAATACAAAAGAGATAATTGATATGATTAACGAAATTGATAAAAATGGTAATATATTTTATTGTAGATGGGGTGATGCACCTTTACAAACTATTATAATGAAATTATACGACAATACTCGTTTATCACAATTTATATTCAAATATAGTAAAAGATTACAACGAGAATCTTTTAAAGATAATAATAATAATTTTTATAATTATATGCCAAACACATACGACAAATCAAGTTGTATTACAAATACCAAATAGCAATCTATTATTTTTTTCTAATATATTTATAATTTAAAATCCTATATATCATCAATATCGCATTCATCTTCATCCTCATCCTCATCCTCATCATCTACAATATCAAGAAACTTAAACTTATCTACAATGTCTTCTTTTGTATCTATTTCAGCATCTTCAAAACTTATATATGTGTCATTTACACCACCACCACTTGTTTTTTGAGTATTTTTATAATATTCATTTATCAATGTCTCTGTTAATTCATTACTATTAATAATATATTGACATTGTTCAAGGCTATATTTATGAACAATATCTGCTTTATTTATCTGATATTCTCTTCGCGAAACTACCACGATATCTCCTTTATCTATTAAAACGCGTTTATTAAATCTACGCATATTACCTCTTATTATACCAATTACAATATCACCATTATTGCACATAACAGATGCTCTACAATTTCCTAATAGTTTTATAACAAATCCATAGTCTTCGTAATCAGTATTTATAATATAGTTAATATTCTTTGATTTATTTAAATTCAATGTTTTCTTTTTATTTCTAATACTTGCTTGGTACATATTTATATTATAATAGTTTATATATATTTATATAGTTTTATTATATAAAAACAGTATTGTAATATTTATAATATATTTAAAAAAATATGTAAATATTTATAACATATTGAAAAAGTCTATATAATCCTCTTTTTTGCCCAAGAGCTTGTTATTATATTTTTCAATTGCGTTATGTAATTTAAAAGGAACTGTTTTTCCTAGTAATTTATTACGAGAAGATAAATCTTCAAGTTTTTGTTGCAAACTAAAAAAAGAATAGTTCTCAGGTATTTCGCTTTCTTGCGGATCAATGAATAGTATAGGAACATATATTTTTACTAAATCTAAATATCTATAGTCTGTAAGTAATGGATTTGTATTTTTTATTTTATAAAAAATAGTTATACATATAGTATCAATATGTTCCCCGCTCATATTATCATAATAGTTATTTACTGGTACAAAATAAAGTTCTAAATCTTGTCTAACATTACTGTTTGCTTTAGGCTTTTTAATATAAGGGTACATTTCAACCATCTTATCCATTATTGCATTTTTATCTTCATCGCTAAATTCTATTCTATTAGTTGGATTTATAAACTTTAGTTTTTGTTTAATAGATGAATCCCATGCTTTATATAAAGATTTTGCATAATAAGCATTACAAAACATTTTAGCATCTATAGTATATGGTATTTTAATAACATATTTAAGTTTTTGCAAAGGCATGTCAGCCCATTTATCCATTGTATAAAAGTCATAATCGTTCATCTCACCACTATATCCTTCATTATTCATAATATATGATAAAAGTTCTTTTTTAGCTTCTCTATGAGATATAGCTTTAGATGTTGAACCACTTGGTGAAACAGAATATGTAATAGATTTATCTAGTGATAAAGATGATGATGAATTATCACTATATTTTATAATTATTTTATTATTTAACAAAATGTATGTAACGTCTGTCATAATTGCTTTTTGCAGAACATAATCACATATAGAATATTCAGTCAATAATGTTAAAATATAATTAATACTATAATATGTTGCGAACTTATTTTCTAAATTATTTTTAAATTCAATAGAGTTTTTATTTGAAACACTGTTGTACATTATTGCTTCTACTAAATATTCTTTTGGTTTTGAAAGAATATTTAATAATTTTTTTGAGATAAAAAATACACCATCCTCATTATTATATTCGTCTCTATAATTTTTTTCTACATATTTTTTAAATCTTTCATTTCCCATGAAAGGATCAAATGATTTAATATATTTTTTTATTTCAGATATACAACATTTATATTTTCTAATTGGTTCATTATCTGTTTTATTCAAATATTCTTTTAATTTTAAAATGTTATTTTTGGTATCATTTCCAAATATTTTAGTTGTTATAATTGATATAAAATTACTATTAAATAGAGGGTCTTCAATAATATTAAATAAATCATCAAGTGTTATATTTGATAACATTTTTTCATAAACTGTTGAACAATTAACAATTCTATTATCGGTAAAACCAACCTTTGTTAAACATTTTTCATAAATAAATCTAATTCTGTTTAAGTCATACATATTTTTTTTAGTTTTTGGATTTATAATATTTGTTAAGTTTCCTGATGCATTATTGTATAATTCTATAAAATCAAAACACTGTTTTTCGCTTAAATTATTATTATTATCTTTAATATAAGGCCTTGATTTTGATTCTGTTAAAAAACTATCCATTTAATTATTATAAATATAATTATAATAACATATTAAAAAAGTCCATATAGTCTTTTTTATTTATTAATACTTTATTATTATATTTTTCAATAGCATGATGCAATTTAAATGGAATTGTCTTACCTATTAATTTATTTGTAATAAACAATCTTTCAAAATTATATAATAATATACCAAATGAATATTCCTCAGGTATATAATCACTATCTTCTTCGTCTATATATTCGTTTTCAGAAGCAAACTTAAGTGGGACGTGGATACAAATTAAATTTACAAACGTATTTTCTTTATGAACTACGCTTATATTATTTTGTATTTTATATTTTATATATAGACACATTGTATCAATTTCATCGCCTTTGTAAGAAACGTAATCTTCTATATGGAAAAAAACTAAATCTTTCCTATTTATATATTTTTCTTTTGGCGGGTTAATATGAGGATACATTTCAATCATTTTTTTCATAATTAAATTTTTATCACTTTCGGTAAATATCATTCGTGTTATTGGATTTATAAAGTCTTTTTTTTCTTTGATTGCGAGATTCCAAGCTTTATACAAAGATTTAGCATAATAAGCAATACAATATGTTTTATCATCAATTGAATAAGGTATTTTTATTACATATTTTAGTTTTTTTAAAGGCATTTCATCCCATCTATCTTGTGTATAAGGGTCGGCTTCATTAATAGAATTGCCATAAAATCCTTCCATATTCATTATATATTTTAAATATTCAATCTTACCTTGTTTATGAGATAGAGCTTTTGTTGTTGCACCTATTGGTGATTCCGAATAAGATAAAGATGTATCTAAAGATACAGACCCATCAGTTATCATAATTTTATTACCATCCAGTAATACGTCTAATATTTCCAAAGGTTCTAATGATTCTAAAGAAGAGGATGTAAAAGCATAAAAGTCTAATAATTCAATCATATATTTTACTGCATAATATTTAACATAATTATTTTTCAAGTTATCTATAAATTCTGTAGATGTTTTATTTAGAGAACTATATAAAACAGCATCTTTAAAATATTGTTTAGGTTTATCGAGTATTTCATCTATTTCCGGAATATATATAAATGTATCTCTATGTGGTCCATTATCAGCACGATATCTATCTTCTACTGTTGTTTTAAATATTTTATTATCTATAAAAGGATCAAATCCTTTGATATATTTTTTTATTTCCAAAACACATTTTTTATAAAAAATTACTAAATCATTTTCAGACTTTTTAAAATATTTACTTAATTTCAATATATTTACACGCTCGTCATTTCCAAATATTTTAGTTGATATAACCGATATACTATTATCATTAGCTATTGGGCTTTTGAGTATTTTAAATATGTCTTTTAGATTTAACTTTGAAAAAATCTTATTATAATCATCATCGCTATTTAAAGAAGCCGCTACTGAAACATCGCCTGTAAATATTGGTGTTTTATGGTCGTTAATACATTTGTTGTAAATAAAGTCTATTCTTTCACGCGAAGATATTATTTTTTTAGTTTTAGGATTTAATATAGATTTAAAACTTCCAGAACCATATAATCTAACAAACTCTTCGCATTGTTTTTCATTTAAATTATTATTTTTATCTTT
>Ga0222649_1000613_pt1 | contig 11366 bp, 9 predicted proteins | sample AntAcemetagen337_FD_179865 | JGI IMG/M metagenome (GOLD analysis project Ga0222649, IMG submission 179865) | Saline water microbial communities from Ace Lake, Antarctica - #337 | ecosystem: Environmental > Aquatic > Non-marine Saline and Alkaline > Saline | place: Antarctica: Ace Lake | collected... | reverse complement strand
TAGGGATCACCCAATCTGGACTGTCCCAAATGATAAAAAAACTTGAGCAGACCTCTGGGGCAAAACTGATAGCTCGAACCACCAGAACCGTCTCGCTCACCGAGGTTGGCGAAATCTTTTTGGAGCATGCCCGTGAGCTTCTGCTAGCTCACAAGCTGTTTAGCCAGAGGATGGGCAATGCCATCCACGGCAACGCCGGCACCGTTCGCCTGGGATTTGTAGCGTCAGCAGCCCTGGGGATCTTGCCGGAACTCACGGCTGAGCTTCATAAGCGCGCGCCCGGCATACAGCTCTCCCTAGTCGAACTAACGTCCGAAGAGCAGTTGCCCAGACTGCGTTCCGGGGAAATTGACGTCGGTGTTCTTCGAGAGATCAGCCAATCACCCGGTCTAGAGATGAGCCTTCTGCTTACTGAGCCGCTGCTTCTTGCAGTTCCAAAAATACACGCACTGGCATCTCAAAAACGCGTGACGCTAGAAGTGCTGAAATCTGAGGGCTTCATCATGTTTCCAAGAACCAAGGTTTCCTACCTTCACGATCACATCTACCGTTTGTGTAATTCAGCAGGCTTTACTCCTCAGATTGTGGAGGAGGCTGTCCAATTCGCAACAATCCTAGGGTTGGTTTCAAGCAACGCTGGAGTGGCGATTGTCCCGAAAAGCCTGACTGCCATCCAGCTACCCAATGTGAGTTTTTTAGAGATAGACCACAAGGACGCCTTCTCTAGAATCTATTTGGCCAGGAGGATGCAAGAAAAATCTTCCCCTGCGGCTAAAAAAATGGTTGAGATCACTACCAATTTCGCCAATAGCTTGAAGGCCTGACTTGGCGCCAGCACGATGCCAAAAGTAAAAACCCACAACCCAGCGAACTGGGTTGTGGGTTTAGAGCGGAGACGGAGGGATTCGAACCCTCGAGGGGATTTTGGTCCCCTACCCACTTAGCAGGCGGGCGCACTAGACCGGGCTATGCGACGTCTCCATTTGCTAGCAAAGCCTACAAGATACTGGTCACTATCCCAAACTTGAGGTCAGGCTAATTAGAGCAGCTAGTTGTTGCGGCGTTGGTTCCCTTTACCCAGTCTGGTAGATCAGTAGATGCTGTTCCATCAACTGGCTGCCCGGTTCCGTCTGGGTTAGTGGTCGATGTTGGGGTTTGGCTTGGAGATGGACTTGCAGTGGCTGTTGCCGAACCTTCGGCAATCACAGCACCCGTGCCTGGGTTGGCCTCTGCTAACACGAGCGGCTGGTCACTCTTTATTAGGTCAAATAGCTCTTGGGCGCGCTCGGGAGACGCTGCCACCCTGCCTGCATATTCGCCTTCTAGGTCATAAACCGGAAGTTGAATAAAAGTAATTTTGTCTAGGTCGACGTTGTTGACCTGCCTGGCAAGCCCGTAGATAACTCCAAGATCGGTCAAGCTGTTAGAAAGCGTCATGTTTGAAAGCGCTGCGGTTCCAAGCTGGAACATTTTAAACGGGTTAGCAAGTGCGCCTTCGTCTTTCAGTTTTCTCATCAATGAGGTCAGAAACACCTGCTGGTTTGAAATCCGGGATAAATCAGAACCGTCCCCAACACCGTGACGGGTTCGAAGGAATGCTAGGGCCTCATCACCAATAAGAGTGTGATCGCCTGCTTCTAGATAGAGATTCGTATATTTGTCATCGATGGTGTTCGCGACGCAAACATCGACCCCACCGATTGCTTGGCTCATTGCGATTACGCCCTTGAAATCGATCATCGCCAAATACGGAATCGCAACCCCGGTTAGCTCCTGAACAGCAAGCAACGTGCAGGCAGGGCCTCCCTTAGTCATTGTCGAATTGATCTGAGTAAAGTCCTTGGCCGGGAAAACTGCTCCACTGTTTGGATCTGGGCACTCTGGGACCGAGACCATTAGGTCTCTCGGGATACTCATGGCAACAGCGTTTTTACGGTCTTGGGAAATGTGAACCAAAATTATGACGTCCGCGAGCGCCGATCCAACTGGCCCGTAGGAAGTTGAGCCCTGATCGACCCTGGTATCAGAGCCAATCACAAGCATATTGATCGGACCGTTTATGTCCGCTGGAGTTGGAAGATCGAAGCTGCTACCGTCTGTCGAATAAACCTCAATGCCCGAAGCACTTAGTTGACCGGTTATGTAGAAATAACCGCCAGCTACCGTTGCCACTGTTCCCGAAAGCAGGGCAATCAATACCCAGACAATTGCCTTTAGCCAGCCGCGGCGTTTAGGTGTTGAGTCTTCTAGGAACTCGTATTCGGAATCAGTCACTTGGGTCATTTCCAGAGGGTCTTATTTACAGTTTAGAGAATACTCGCATCGGGGTGATGCTCGCCGGGATTCCAATCAAATTCACATCTCGCCTCCTGTCCGGTTACCCTCTGATTGCCGGGGGAAACAAAAAAGCCAGCTTCAACAAGAGTTGAGACTGGCTTCTAAGCTTCGATGGCGGAGGCCGTGGGATTCGAACCCACGAGACATTTCTGCCCACTGGTTTTCAAGACCAGCTCCATCGGCCGCTCGGACAGGCCTCCGCGGAAGAGTTTAGCGGTTATTGAATAAACTCAAGTCCCTCGAGTGACATGAGCACTTGAGCGACACCGTCTTCAGTAACGGAAGCTGTGACTGCACTGGCAGCAAGTTTTACTTCTTCCGGCGCCTGGCCCATGGCAAAAGCATGGCCGCCGAGACTCTGAGCCCACTGGAACATTTCAATGTCGTTCCTGCCATCACCAATTACGACAACACGATTAGAGGTGTGGTTGTAGTGATCTCTTAGTTGGTTTAGGGCGTGACCCTTGTCAATGCCCTTTGGGGCAATGTCTAGCCAGGCGGTATATCCAATGGCGTAGCTAACGGACTGCAAACCAACCTCATCCATGATCTTCAGAAACTGATCAACATCGTGGTCCGGTGACAATACAACGACTCGGCTCACTGGGTGGTGAAGGAGTTCTTCTAGGGGTGTTTCAACGTTCTGGTCCCCAAGCGCATAGCTTGGGAAGGGTTTATTAAACCGATAGCCCCCGTCCAGGTCCTCAACAGCGAAGTGCGCATTAGGAACAGTTTCAATAAGCCTTGCAAGCACCTCAGCCGGGTCAAAGGTCTTTATATCGTGGATTGAAAAGCCCTTGGGGTGAGCGCCATCAATCTTTATGGTCACTGCACCGTTAGAACAAACCGCGTGCCCGGTGTCTATACCAATCTGCCTGATAACCGGGTAGGCGTTTGATGCAGCCCTGCCGGTTGCAACAAAGACATGGTGCCCTAAATCGCGTACTCGGTTGATCTGCGCCAGCACATTTTCTGAGAGGAAGCCGTCATCGTGGACCAGGGTGCCGTCTATATCGATGCCGATCAACCATTTGTTATCTTCAACCATTTAGTTCTTCGGCCCAATCTTTTCAGCGCCACCGAGGTATCCACGAAGCGCGGCTGGTATCAAAACTGATCCATCCGCCTGCTGGTGGTTCTCCAAAATTGCAACCAGCCATCTGGTAGTTGCGAGGGTGCCGTTTAGGGTAGCTGCGACAGCTGGTTTGCCATCTTGATCGCGGTAACGAGTGTTTAGCCTTCTGGCCTGATAAGTCGTGCAGTTTGAGGTTGAAGTCAACTCGCGGTAACCACCCTGGGTTGGAACCCATGCCTCGATGTCGTACTTCCTTGCTGCACTTGAACCGAGATCTCCGGCTGCCACGTCGATGATCCGATAGGGCAACTCGCATTTCTGAAGCATCTGCTCTTGCCACTCAAGTAACTTGGCATGCTCGGCTTCAGCATCCTCGGGTCTGCAGTATGAGAACATTTCAAGTTTGTTGAACTGGTGAACCCGAAGAATGCCTCGGGTGTCCTTGCCGTGACTGCCAGCTTCCCTGCGATAGCAAGTCGACCAACCGGCATAGCGCATTGGAGTTGTTAGATCATCAAGGATCTCTCCGCTGTGATAACCGGCGAGGGCAACCTCGCTCGTGCCGGTTAGATACAAATCATCGGCGGGAAGGTAATAAACCTCGGCGGAATGCTCTCCTAAAAAGCCAGTTCCCTGCATGATCTCGGGCTTTACCAGAGTCGGAGTTATTAAAGCGGTGAAGCCAGCTTCACTGGCTTGATCAAGCGCGAGCTGCATGAGAGCAAGTTCTAGCCTTGCTCCAAGCCCTTTCAAAAAATAGAACCTAGAGCCAGAAACCTTGGCGCCGCGCTCGATGTCTATGACATCTAATGATTCACCCAGAAAAACGTGGTCCTTAGGTTCAAAAGAAAACTCAGGCTTATTGCCAACCTCTTTGAGAACCACAAAGTTTTCTTCGGATCCGGCTGGCACTCCTTCAAGAACGACATTCTCGATTCTGTGAAGAACTGCCATCAGCTCTTGGTCAGCGAGGTTTGCCTCAGCCTCAAGTCTTTTTACATCGCTAGACATTTCTTGGGCCTGAGCCACAAGCTCTGCCTTTTCTTCCTTGGGGGCCTGAGCAACCAGCTTGCCGTGGGCATTCTGCTTTGCCCGCATGGCTTCGAACTGCTGCAGCGCAATCTTTTTCTGTTCCGCAAGCTTCACAGCTAAATCAACTAGCGCCTCGTCCGCGCCGCGAGCAGCCTGAGAGTCCCTAATTGCCTGAGGATTTTCCCGAAGTAAATTGATCTCAATCACGGGCTCAAGCCTACCTGCTCGCTAGGCGTTGCTTGGGATTAGCGGGTATCCCGAAGCTTTTGAAGCCAGGTTTGGGCCGACTGATAGTCAGGGTTTGCGTTATTACCAAGGTGAACAGAGTCAGAGTGGTCCGCTCTGGGATAAGAACCCAGAAACACCACCTTGGGGCTGAACCTATGAAGACCCATCAAAGCCTCGCCAATAGCCTCGTCATCCAAGTGGCCTTCAACATCGATGTTGAAGCGATACCTGCCGAAGCGGTCGCCAACTGGCCTGGACTCAATTCTTGAAAGGTTGATGCCCCTGGCCGCGAACTGCTCAAGCATTTCTAGTAGCCCACCAGGACGATCATCCGGTAGCTCAACCACCACGCTGGTTTTGTCCTGGCCGGTCTTGGCAGGAGGTGTTCCCGCTTTGCCGATTTCGTAGAACCTGGTTTGAGCATCTTGGTTCTCACCGATGTCGCTTGCGATAATCTCCAGGCCGTAAATTTCGGCAGCAGCACTCGCCGCAATTACGGCGTGAGCAGTCGAGCCGTTGGACAGCGACTTAGCCGCAGCTGCAGTTGATGCAGCCGGTATGTGGGTGTGAGACTCGAGGTTTTTACTCAGCCACTTCCTGGACTGGGCATAGGCAACCGGGTGGGTAAGTATCTCTTGAATGTCTGCAATTACGGTTCCCGGCCTAACCATCAGGTCAAATTTCACGGGAACCAAGTACTCACCGTAGATCTGGGCACCCGCAATTGTTGCAAGCGCATCGCTGGTGGCACTGACGCCGCCCTCTAGTGAGTTCTCAATTGGCGCCACTGCTCGATCCGCTAATCCAGACAGAACAGCGTCGATCGCCTCGGTAACACTTGCCATCGGAACCAGTTCGGCACTAGCTGCCCCAGGCAGCATCTTTGCCGCCATCTCAGTGAATGTTCCGGCTGGTCCCAGGTATGCAATCTTGTTGTCTTTAGACATGCTTCAAGATTAGGGCAGGCGAGAAACCTCGGATAGCAATACGATGCGTTTATGCATAAAAGAGGAGATGTTCAAAGACTGCGGGGCGTGCTGCGATTAGGCGCCTTAGTCTTTGCAATTAGTTCGCTGGTGCTGTTCATCGCACCCCGTGTATTCACCGATCTTCTTGGAATGCCCGGTTCTTTGAACCTCGATTGGTCGATGCAGCTATCTGGTGTGACAATACTCACCCTCGGGGGTTTGATGTTTGTGATCGCTCAGGCAGGAAGCACTAATGGTGTCTTATGGGCTGCCAGGGTCATGATGGTTGGTGCTTTTGGATTGGGTGTCATGACACTCTTGATTCCTACCGGCGTTACTTGGTTCGTAATTCTCTACGCGCTAATAGGTTTTGGTTTTTCAGCTGCCTACTTGGTGTTCCTAGCAAGGCGTAACCCCCAGATTGATTGAGCATCAATCGATCTTGGATTCAACAACTTCCTCAGGGTAGAATTCGGCAGCTGGCAAAGACCAGAACTCTTCGAGAGTATGTATTCCCTTTTCGGAATACTCAGCCGCTAATGCTTCGCCGACAAAGCGCAAGTGCCACGGTTCATAGCTGTAGCCAGTAATAGCTGTTGTCTCTTCCTCGTAGCGAACAATGAACCCAAATCGCCAGGAGTTGGCGGCTACCCACTTACCCGCAACAGTTTCTCCAAAGCACGTCATAATTGCGCAGCCCTGAGCCGGCACAGAAACATCTACAGCCAAGCCAGTTTGGTGCTCTGAGTGACCGGCCTTTGCGCTTCTCACAAGAGCTCCTGCCAGACCATACTGACGAGTCTTTGATTCAAAGAGTTCCACCTGATAGTCATAGGTGCGATAGGCGGAGTTGACAAACAGCTGACCGAAGCCCTCGGCGGACATTTGCTCAGCCATTAGAACCAGCGCGCTGGCAGCCGAAGGCGCCAACACTAACTTTCTGGAGTTGTCCAAGAAGTCACTCGAGGGCATGATGACCAGACTCGAAGGTGCGAAGTCGATGGGGTCTAGTCTCCGCAGCTTGTTCACAACTACGTAGGGCTGGTTAGCTGAATCAATCGTGAGTCGCGGATAGAGGTAATCGGTTAGCTCGGGAGTCGGGGGCACAAGGCCCTGAACGGCATTTGCTGTGATTTGCTCGTTGACCATCTCGAGCTTGGGGCTCGCAGAAGTTCCAGACTGAACCAGCAAGCCAACTCCCAAAATTGATAAAAGAACCGGAGGCCCAAAAATAAATATGGGACTCCGTTTCAGGGGCGTAGAATTAGACATCTCTAAACCCTAAATCCAGGAGACTAATTGGCCACGAACACCTCTCGGGATGCCGCAAAAAAGGCAGCTCAATCCGGCACCATGACTCCAAGGCAAATCTGGATAGTTCTCATCGGGCTTATGTCCGGAATGTTTTTGGCAGCCCTAGACCAATCTGTGGTTGGAGCTGCCATGCGCACAATCGCGGATGACCTTTCGGGTCTCTCGCTACAGGCGTGGGCTACCACCGCTTACTTGATAACTTCAACTGTCACCACCCCTATCTACGGCAAACTCGGTGACATATTTGGGCGCAGACCATTGTTCATGATTGCGATCGTTATTTTCATAGTAGGTTCAGTGACAGCTGGTTTTGCAACCTCAATGGCTGAGCTTGCCGGCTTCCGAGCACTGCAGGGCATGGGTGCCGGAGGATTGTTCTCACTGGCCCTAACAATTGTTGCCGACATTGTCCCTCCAAAGGAAAGAGCGAAATACCAGGGCATGTTCCTGGCGGTATTTGGCACTTCGTCCGTACTGGGCCCGGTGGTCGGCGGAGCCCTTGCAGGAGCCGGCGAGATTCTGTTTATTGACGGCTGGCGCTGGATTTTCCTGATGAACATCCCAATCGGCGCCGTTTCCCTATTTATGGTGGTTACGTTTTTGCACATCCCACATAACCCAAGACCCCAAAAGATTGATTGGTGGGGGGCGGTAACAATCGTGCTGGCCGTTGTTCCATTTTTACTGATTGCGGAGCAGGGTCGCGAGTGGGGCTGGTCCAGCCCAATGGCTATCGCAATGTATGTCACCGGAGTGCTTGGGATTGTCAGCTTCATAATGATTGAAAAGAAGATGGGATCTGCGGCGCTAATTCCTCTTGCTCTGTTCAAAGAGCCGACTTTCGCAAGAACCCAGATTCTTGGCTTCATTATTGGTGTTGGGATGTTTGGCGGAATGATTGTGCTGCCCTTGATTATCCAGGTTGTCTACGGTGCCAGCCCAACCGAAGCTGGCTTTTTGATGCTGCCCATGGTCGCCGGAATGATGACCGCAACTATTAGCTCTGGACGAATTACATCTAAAACCGGCAAATACCGGATCTTCTTTAACACCGGAACCGGAGTGTTGTTCTTGGGATACCTATTCATGCTTTTGATGATGGATGCTTCGACCCCAATTTGGGTCATCTCAATCGGAATGGTCATGATCGGCCTCGGCTTAGGACAGCTAATGCAGACCACAATGGTTGCAAGCCAGAACTCGGTTGCCGCGAGAGACATTGGCGTGGCTACTAGTTCCGCAACCTTCTTTAGGCAGATGGGTGGCACCTTTGGTGTCGCGGTGTTCATGTCGATTCTGTTTGGTCAGGTTGGGGACAAGATAACCACTGCCTTCGAGCGCGCAGACGTTCGTGAGGGAATTGCCAGTGCTGTTGGTGACCCCCAAGTACTAGCGAATCCGGACAACAACGCGATTATTGACATTCTTCAAAGCGGACCGTCTGGTGCAAGTCAGATAACACTTGATTCGTCGTTCTTGATCGGCGCAGATGACAGGCTGACGTTGCCCTTCAGAATCGGCTTTGTTGAGTCGTCTCTCACCGTGTTCCTTGTTGCGATTTTCTTTGTTGGGGCAGCCTTTGTAATTAGTTGGTTTATCAAGGAGGTCCCACTTCGGGAAAAGAGCGCTTCGCAAGAAGTTGCTGAAGCCGCGAACTCCGCGAATTAGTTTTATCGGTTAGGCTTTTCTTGCAACACACGGGAGTTCGGTAAACCGGACTGAGAGGAAGACTAGAAATAGAGTCTTCGACCGTCAAACCTGATCTGGGTAATGCCAGCGTAGGTAGAGACCTCTAACCCGTGCCTACTTATAACCAAAAGGCACGAAAATGAAGAAACTAGCAATATTGGCAATCGGCGCTTTGGCCCTAACCGGTTGCAGCGCTCAAGACATAACACTGGTTCGACTAGCAGCCCACGACTCCTTTGTCATCAGCGATGAACTTGTGGCCGAGTTCGAAAGCGAAACCGGATACGAACTAGAGATAATCAGGCTCGGCGACACCGGGTCACTAACAAACCAACTAGTGCTAACTACCAACGCGCCTGTTGCAGACGCGTTCTTTGGCATTGATAACACCTTCGCTGGAGTGGCTACCGACAACAACATTGTTGACGGTGAAATGCAAGCAATCGACTACTCGGATGTTTGCTTCAACTATGACCTTGACTGGTTTAGCCAGAGCTCAGTTGCCCCTCCGACTTCTTGGCGTGAACTAGGCCAAGAGCAATACAAGAGTCTTGTCGTTGTGACCAACCCAAACTTCTCTTCCCCAGGGCTAGCATTTCTGGCGACCACACACGCCGGATTTGACACCAGCGCTGAGGTCTTTGCCTACTGGCGCTCACTAAGAGACAACGATCTCAAGGTAGCCGCCAGCTGGGAAGACGCGTACTTCGTTGACTTCACTCGCTACGGCGGTGACCGCCCGATCGTCTTGAGTTACGCATCGTCGCCCTCAGCCGAAGTGAAGGAAGACGGCACCCCAGGGTCAGCCGCACTTAGAACCGAATGCTTTAGGCAGATTGAGTATGCCGGTGTCCTAAACAATGCCGATAACACCCCTGGCGCCAGAGCAATTGTCGAGTTCTTACTAGGCGACAGTTTCCAGGCTTCCGTTCCGGAAAACATGTATGTCTACCCAATCAACGAAGCCATCGAGGTTCCAGAAGCTTGGGCCAAGTTTGCACAGCCTGCAGACAGCTTGCTGGGTGAAGGCTTAGATATAAACGCAAATCGCGACCAGTGGTTGACCGATTGGTCGGACGTATTTGACAACTAACTTGGAGCTGTTTGCAACCACCGCATTGATTGCACTATTCAGTGCGGTGGTTGCAACAATCCTTGGCTATCCGATCGGAAACTGGCTGGCTGGAACGGGTCGCAAAACAAGGCAACTGGTCTCAGCATTTTTGCTAGTACCTTTCTTGCTGCCACCGTTTCTAATTGGAATCACCCTGCTGCCCCTCCAGCCCAATACCTTCAATTCCATTACTGGAATACTTTGGATAATTTTGGCTCATGTTTTGATGAATGCGGGTTTCATGGCGCGAGTAGTTTCTGCAAATCAAATACCCGCGGACCAACTGGAAGCCGCATCTCTTGATGGTGCAAGCGCCTCCAGAAAACGCTTTGCTATAGAGCTTCCACAGCAGCTGGCTGGAATGCTGTCCGCGGGTTTGTTGGTCGCCCTCTACAGCGCAACAAGTTACGGGCTTGTGCTGACACTGGGAGCGGGCAAAGTCGACACCCTAGAAACTGAAATCGCAACGTCAGCACTGAGGGACCTGGACCTGAATCTTGCACTGACGCTAGCGCTGTTGCAAACAGCGTTGACGCTTTGCTTTTTTTACCTGGCAAGATCAATCGGTGCCGAGCCGGCTCCGTTATTCGGTGAGCAGGAAACTGCCTCGACCGGATCCAAACTGGGCGGTGTGTTGGCGACTCTATTGTTAGCCGCAATAGTGATTGTGTTTGCAGGGGTTTTCGTGAGAGCTGTAACTTATGGACCAGGTCTAGTTGAGAATTTTGCAAACCTTGCCGGTCGAGGCAGTAGACAGATATTGAATATTTCAGTTGCTGAGGCCGCACTGAACAGTCTTCGAAACTTGATAGTTGCGGGACTGATTGCACTGCCGGTTGCTTGGTTTGCCGCCGGTAGGAAACGCACCAGCTACTTGGTTTTGCTGCCAATCGGTATTTCACCGGTCGTCTTTGGTTTGGTGTTTTTGGTTCTGAGCGGTTACCTACCCTCGGTACTAAGTGGCACTTGGCTTTTAGTCCCGATTGTTCAAAGCTTGTTCCTAATCCCACTTAGTTACCAAGTGCTGAGGCCAGCTAGGCAGTCGGTTTCCACGGATATAAAAGATGCAGCGATTCTTGACGGAGCTTTTGGTTGGCAGATGTTCTCTCAAGTCGAGGGCCCGCTTGTTCGCAGGCCACTAAGTGTTGCTGCAGCCTTTGTCGCGTTGGGCTCGCTCGGAGAATTTGGGGCGGCGAGCTTTCTTGCCTACGGCTCACAAGCGACATTGCCACTTGTGATGTTCAGGTTGATTTCAAGGCCGGGGCCAGAAAACTTAGGAATGGCGATGGCGGCCGCGAGCCTATTTATTGTTGTTGCTCTGGTGGTCGTCTGGGTTATTTCACTTGAAGCACGTACTCAACGCCAAGAGCGTTGAGCCGATTTGTAATTACTTCAATGGACTCTGGGTTTTGATCCACAACAACAAATTTTCTTTGTAACTCGAAGGCCGCTTGAGCGGTAGTTCCAGAGCCTGCAAAAAAGTCAAGCACTCGGTCACCCGGTCTTGAGCTGGCACTAATTATTCGTCTAAGAATGCCGAGGGGCTTTTGGGTTGGGTATCCAGTTTTCTCTTTTCCCGTTGGCGAAACTATTGTGTGCCACCAGACAT
>Ga0222649_1000610_pt1 | contig 11409 bp, 4 predicted proteins | sample AntAcemetagen337_FD_179865 | JGI IMG/M metagenome (GOLD analysis project Ga0222649, IMG submission 179865) | Saline water microbial communities from Ace Lake, Antarctica - #337 | ecosystem: Environmental > Aquatic > Non-marine Saline and Alkaline > Saline | place: Antarctica: Ace Lake | collected... | reverse complement strand
ATAAACCAAACAAACGTATTTTCTACGGGAGAGAATATAACGAAAGAACTAGACCCTAGTTACGGAGCCATTCAAAAACTATTTGCATCGGATACAAACTTAATAATATTCCAAGAAGACAAAGTAAGTAACGCTTTAATTGACAAAGATGCAATCTACACAGCAGATGGCAACCCTTCTCTTACAGCAACGCAACTTGTTTTAGGACAGATAAGTCAGTATTCAGGAGAATATGGCATTAGCGACAACCCAGAGTCGTTTGCTTTCAAAGGATATAGAATGTATTTCACCGACAAAAATAGAGGTGCTGTAATGAGGTTATCTAGAGATGGTCTTACCGAGATTAGTTCTTATGGAATGAGGGATTATTTTAGAGATAAAATGTCTGACATTTCAAAAACCCCTCAAGCAACAGAGATAGAATTGAATTTAGCAGAGCCTCAAAACCAAGTATTAGGAAATGTGTTAAGTTTGTTAGATTCTACTTCAAACTTATTTAGTGATATAGAATATGGTATGACTATTTTTGGTGGGGCAATTAGCCCTAACGGTTTGTACGTTATTGATATAAATTCAAGCAATAGTACTGTAACATTAAATGCAGACATTGTTAGCTTTAACAATTCTCCCACTACAACTCAACTTTACAAGTCTAAGATAGATAGAATAGTAGGGTCTTACGACAATTACAATGATAAGTACGTAGTGTCAATGCAGAATGTTAATGCTTCTGAATACAACACATTATCTTTTAATGAATCAAATAATGGATGGACTAGCTTTTGGGACTACGACCCAAGTTTTGGTGGTACTTTAAATAACACATACTACACTTGTAAGTTAGACGGAATATGGAAACATTACGAAGAATCAGTGATTAATAATAATAATAGAGGGAATTTCTATGGGACTTATTACCCAACATCGGTTCAATTATCTTTCAATCCAAACGTTTCTTTTTCTAAAAACTTCCAAACAGTAAACTACGAAGGAAGTAACGGATGGCAAGTAGATTCATTCCTATCAGACCCAACGGGAGCTTTGCTACCAAGCAGTTTGAATAATAGCTACAAAGACTCAACATCTTCTGTTTTAAGTTACAACGAAGGGGCTTATATTGAAGCAGGAACTACTTATAGAGCTGGCTTTAACTTGAGAGAAAATAAATACTATGCTAATTTAGTTAATGTTGGAACAACAGCAAATGGGGATGGGTTAATTTTACAAGGTATGCCAGGACAAGTGCTCCCAAATACTAGCGTTAGCGGAATAAAAGGATTCTTTGCGACAGTAACAATAAGCACTGACAAAACGACAGATATAGGTGGACAGAAAACATTGTTTGCAGTGTCATCAAATTATACAAAATCTTAAAAAATAAAAAATGATAGGAGCAATTCTTCAGGTAGGTGCGATTGGAATGAAGGTGTTTGGAGCAGTAAAAACTTACAACGCATTAAAAGACCAAGCACAGAAAGATAAATTCAATATGAATAGGCAACAAGATTTGCTTAGAGACCTTGAAAACTCAAGACAAACATTGACAAATCCTTACGCTAATTTAGGTGTTGCTACACAAGCAGCCGAAATGGAAATAGAGCAAGCAGATATTGCGTTGGCAAACACCCTTGATACTATTAGAGCTACTGGTGGAGCAGCAGGTGGTGCTACGGCATTGGCTCAAGCAGCGTTGCAAAGCAAAAAAGGTGTTGCAGCTAGCATTGAAAAGCAAGAGGCTAACAATCAGCAAATGCAAGCTAGAGGAAAAGAAAGAATGCTTATTATGCAAGAAGATAGAGAGAACATGGGTCTTGACAGACAAGCGGCATTAGCTGACCAAGCTGCGAATCAAAGTAGGGCTTCTGATACTAACCAAATACTAGCACAGCAAGCGTTGTTTGACTTAGGTGGAGATGCACTACAAGCTGGTGCTTACGCAGCAAGTTTAGGTGGTGGAACTCAGACTAACCCTTACGATGGTTCGGCAACAGTAGGAGGCGTAGGCGATTCAAGTACAGGTTTTGGAAGCGGAAATATTTCCAAAGGCTTTGGAGGTAAAGGTTAGTAAATAAAATAAAAACATGAGTTATAGAAACCCAAGAGTAGTTATAGATAATAGATTAGGTGAAGCTTTCATTCAAAATACTAAAGATTTTGGAGAGAGTTTGACAACAAGTGCTATTAGTGTAGGAAAGCAAGTTCAAGCCCGTAGAGAAATTAACGCAAAGATTGTTAATGATATAAATAATTATCAATCAAAAGTAGATGATAACTTAGTAAAAGTTGCAATCGAAAATAAGACCGATGTTAATAGTTTTATTAACGGGACAAAAGACATGGCTAAGTTATTTAAGCAAGCAAAGTTTAGAAAACTAAAAAATCAAGGGTCTTATGAGGGGATGGATGAAGATGAGGACTTAATTAGGTCTTATAGCACATACGTTCAATCTGCTGGTAGTTATATGGCTGCAATGTCTTCTGCAAGCGAAGAGTATTCTACCACATTAGATTCTAAAGGAATGGGTAAAGCTCCAGGACAAATAAGTTCAGATAGCGACTCTAGGTGGATTATTGCTAATAACTTAGCTAGGAGTGGTAATAATTCTTCTGGCAAAATAGAATACAAAACCGTTTATGGCGGGCCTGCTTCTGGAGTACAATTAATGATGGTTGTCTCTGGAGAATCTATCAAGAAAGCTAATGAAGAGTTAGCGGAAAGAACTGGAGACAGTAGTTATCTTGAATCTGGAGACACTTACACATTGTCTGCAAATGATTTGGCAAGCAGAAACACTGGAAGTAACGCTAGTCCTTTTTCTAAAGGGCCTTATTCTATTAACCCAGACATGATTGGTTCAGGAGAAGAAGGTTCTACTGGAGTTTTAAAAGATTTTATTGCAAATAAAGTTATAGGTAAAAATAGGAATTTGACAGATGAGTATATGTCTCAACCAGAAACTGTTATTAGAAGTGTTATAATTGATGGTCAAACAAAAAAATATTATGTGGACGGCAAGACTCCAAACACAAAGAAAATCGAAGAAGACATTAAGTCAAGCACAAATAGTTACATTAATTCTACAGCTAGACTAGGTGGAAATGCGATGAATAATTTGTTAAATGGTATAGCTAAATCAAGAAAAACTGCGAGTGGAGAAGTAGAGCTTTATTACAATCCTGCATTAAGAAACGAAGATGGACAGCCACAGAGAGATGAAAGCGGTAAGGTTTTGTTTGGCCCTGAAGTAATACTTAGTGACGATGGCACTTTAGAAACAGATTACAACGATGAAACATCGGGTACATTTGGGTACACTCCAGAGGTTATGAATAAATTAAAAGATTTTGCTCTTCATTTTGCTGTTGAGAATGTTGGTGGATTTAACGACCCTACTGAAACAGAAAACACAAAGAAACAATTCATTGAAGAAGAAAACCCAGACCCCCCCCGTACTTTAACTTCAGGAGAAAGAAGAGATGTTTCCACTACTAATCTAATAGATACAAACCTATTAAAAATATCTACTAAAATAAAAGACGGATTGCTTTCAGAAATAGACTTATCTGGATTAGATGGACTAAAAAGCGGGTATCAGTTTATTAGCGACCCTGACGATATGGGATGGGTTACAGCTCAAGGCCCAAAAACTGCGAAAGGGGATGCTGGAGAAAAAGTTAGACTAGATTTTAGAACAGAATCAGCAACAGAAGAATCAAGACAAAAACTTTACAACTTACTTCTTTCCGAAACCAAGGTAGTACCTCAAAACGAAAAGCAGAGCGAAAATCCAGATATGGAACCATTGATTCAGACAATAAGCAGAATGAGTGATGGGATTGAAGATGATGAATTTATCGGTCTTTTAGAAAAGCAAAATTATGGAGGAAAGTCCTATAAGGAATTTTTAAGCCAATACGGAATAGAATTGAATTATAGTGCGTTTGATGGTAAAGATATATTAGATGTAACGAGTGGAGGGAAAACGTATGCTGTAAATTTAAAGGATGCTAACTGGAAGAAAAACCTTAGTAACATATTTAAAAAAGCCGTTGGGAATAAAGCATCTGGAAATGTAGACGCTTTTGGAAATCCAATATAATTAATAAGAAACATTTGTAATAAATAAAATATGGAATCAGGCGATAAAGACGTTAAATCTAAGTTATATAAGCAATACTTAGATGCCAACATAATAGGAAAGGCTACTACTAAGGAAATGTTCTACTCAATGAATGATGAGCAAGCTGAGGTTTTATTTAAACAAGGTAGAGATGCTAAAATCATAGGCGATGCCACAGATTTAAATATGTTTATTGGAGGAGTGAGGGGTGACACTTCGGGAAAGCAAAGTGCTGTTGTGGAACAAAAGGTTGCAAGCACAACAGCAGATGTTTCTCAGGCAGCAGATACGGAATTGTCATTGGAAGACACTTCTTTGGAATCATTAGAAGTCTCTAGCAAAGAAAAACCTACGTTGGTTGAAAGAGCTTTTGGAAAGAATGAAGTAACTGATTTTTTTGGCGATATATATAGAGCAGGTTCTCAAGGTTACTTGCAATCAGAATTAGTTGACCCTAGCATTGATGTTTTGAACTCAGGAGCAGAATCTTCTGACCAAGAAATATTAAGATTTATAGAGACGCAAAGTAAAATATCAGAAAACAGTTCTCAATCTGACGAGATGAAATCTTTTGATAAAGCTTATGACGAAGAAGGTGGTGGGTTTTTTGGTTTTATTGCAGGAGTTATTGAAAGTCCAACAGTTTTGCCTAGCTTGCTTGTTAGTTCTTTATCTACCCAAGTAGGTTCTCTCAGGTCTGATGAAGTAGTTACCGCTACGGCTGTTGGTGCAGGTGGAGGAGCAGTAATTGGTAGTGTTGTTCCAGTAATAGGTACTGCTACTGGAGCTATTTCTGGAGCGTTTGCTGCTGGAGCCGCAACGATGGAAGCTGGTTTAACATTTGCCGAATTACTACAAGAGAAAATACAAGGAGAGATGACTATTGAGTCAGTTAGGGCTATTCTTGATAGTCCAGAAGAAGTGGAAGATTTGAAGAATAAAGCCATCAGTAGAGGAGTTGCTATTGGACTTGTAGAAGGTCTTACTGCTGGCCTTGCAAAAGGGGCTACTGGGGCTATTTCTAAGACCGTTAAGACATCAAAGACCGTAGCTGGCAGAACCGCTAGCAAAGTTGCAGCAGGCGCAGCAGGTGGAGCCATAGAGGTTGTAGGTGGTGGTGGTGGAGAAGTCGCTGGAAGGTTAGCTGCTGGACAAGAAATGGACGCTAAGGAGATAGGATTTGAGGCGGTGGTTGGGTTATCAACAGCGCCCGTAACTGTTATGCCAACGTTAGCTAAAATAAAGACAGTTAGCGAAAGAGTTAAGTTGACTAATGAAGCAAAGAGAGGTGGATATAATACAGTTCATTCTGCATTCAAGCCCGACAATAAGATTAACGAAACTACTTTAGACTTGGCTTCATCAAAAAACTCGTCTAACCTTGTTGATGAGCAAGTGGAAATAGAGGTTGCTAATAAAAGAATGAGTCAAGAAGAAGCTGACGCAATTAAAATTACGTTTAGAGAAACTCAGTCAGCTGTCAATACGGTAAACAAACAAGATAGACTTAAAGGGGATTCTAAAATTGAAGCCGTAGAACTTTTAAAAGAAGGTGATAGATTAGAAAAGAAAATAAAAGACATCGACAATAGCAGTTTAAGTGCTACTGAATCAAATAGGCTTGCCGAAATAAAAATAAAATTAGAGTCTTTGGTAAAGGGGGAGACATTAGCTGAGACAGAAAAACCATCCTTAATTGTTAGTGAAGATAATATATTTACAGACCCTACTGACGAACAATACGCTAGTATTAACAGAAACGATGGAAAGGGAAACCAAACAATATCTAAAGCTGAATACGATGCTATTATTGTTGAACAAGAATCTAATAACACAAATGATTCCGAAGTTGTTTCCGAAGATGCTATTTCGGATGATTCTGTTGTTGACGAATTAAAAGAAGAAAGCAAAGAAGTAGAATCCCTATTAGCTCCCCAACCCAAAAAGGAAGGTGATGTAGCTATCTCTTCATTAAAAGATGTAGAGAGTACCGCTAAAGCATTGGAAGAAATTGCAGAATCTAAGGAAGATGAAGTTTTTAATTTAGAAGGAGATGCAAACTTGCGTATAAACGAATTAGTAGGGAGCACCCTTAATAAAATTATAGGCAGTCTTAATTTATCTGAAGATATTATTAAAGTTATTAGAAAGCACTTTTCAATATCTGAAAAGGGTGAATTTGTATCAATGCAATCGTCTGATAAAGTTATTAAATCTAACGATATAGGAAGGTCTAAGCTTTTTGTAAGAAACATTGGTATAGAAATGTTAAAAACTAAATTAGACGAAGGTAGCGTCGAATATTCTAATGCCGTTGATGAACTTAGCTCACAGATAGATGAGTACTTCCAAAAATTATTAGATGCAGAACAAGACGGCACAGTTCCTAAAATGAATAATGATGTAGCTAAGGTTGTAAACATATTGTACGACATACAGTCAAAATATGAAGAAGCAGAGAAAAGCATTCCTAATGATTTGTCTGAACTATACCATTCCGACAAAGCGTCAGGTAAAGCAACAGAACTAACCAAAGCAGTAGAATCCCTATTAGCTAACCAACCCAAACCCAAAAAGGAAGGTGACGTAGCTGTCCCTTCATTAAAAGACATAGAAGGCACTCCTTACGATATTGAGGAGTATGACAAAGCTATGGAAGAGGGTTTTATTGATAACGACTTAATAGAAGACTTAACAAACGAAGAGATAGATAGAGCTTACGAAACTAGAGATTTAGAGGCTAAGGCAGAAGAGACTGAGTTAAATAGAGATGGAGACGGGGGTCTTTTTAGTTTCTTAGCCGAGAATTTAGGGAGAATAACGCCAGAAGATTTTGATGCTTATGGGGATGCGAACCTAAGAAAAGGAGATAAATCTTTTTCGGTTCAGTTTTTATCGAGAAAATCATTACCTTTAGATATGAATGTGCAAGAGCTATCTGATTTGTACGGTAAAGAAATAACTCCTCAAGATGCAATTGATTACATATTGGATAGGAAATTAAATCCTGAAAAATACAAGAAATCCAAAACAAAAATAAATGCTCTAAATAAGGCTTCAAAAATAAAAGGGTCTACAGCTGCGGATGCTTTTAATATTTACAATAATCTTGACGCAAGCGAAAAATCAATGAAAGCTATAGATGACATTACTGGAACTGTTTTGTCAGACGAGCAAGCTGCTATTATTAAAAATTACTTAAAACTAAAACAAAATGAAACCAAGTCAAGAGCAAGTGAAAGCTTACAACAGTCTAATGAAAATACTTCAAAAGGCAAAGCAAAAGACGTAAAAACAGAAACGGAAGGGCTGACTCTTTCCGAGCAAGTTAATCAAGGGTTGGAAGAATTGCTCGCAGCGAATAAAGAAAAGAATCAAGTAAAAAAAGCTGCTGCAATTGAAAAGTCTAAAGCTAATTTAGAAAAAGCCAAAAAATCATTAAAAGCAAGAATAAGTAAGCTTAAAAACAACAACGAAGCTAGGAAAATATTATCTACTGAAGCTAAAAAAATAATTAAAGAGTCTAAGCTTAGTGAATTTTCTAAGGGTACTATTAATAAAATAATTACAAACGTAAACAAAGCCAATACTAGCAACTTGCTAAAGATGGTGGACGAGATTGCGGATGTTGTTAATAGAGACATAAGTAGAAAAGATAGGCTTAAAAGAACCAAAGATAGAGGTAGGGCTATTAAGAACATAAGAAATCTTGGGGACATTAGAAAGGTGCTAAAAGACGATATAAAAAACTTTACTGGGTTAAATCATAAGTATTTATCTCCTGATGCTTTAATTAAATACGATGAAGTAATATCTAACTTAGTCCCTAAAGGCAAGGTTCTTTCCAATGAAAAATTATCAGACTTAATTAAGGAAGTTAATTCCTCTTTTAAAAGCGACTTGCTAGATGCAGAGGTTTTAATAGATAGGATAGAAATAGACGAAAGCAAATCATTTACAGAAAACTTAAAGGCTTTATTAAAAAACAAAGAAATAAAAAAAGAGCAATACGATTTACTTCTTAGGTTCAAAGACCTAATGTTAGACACAAAAGAAGACCCTACTGACGGTATGACCAAAGAGGAGATTGATGCCATCAAAGGAGAGAAAGATGCCGCTAAAAGGAAAGCTGCTGAAGATGATTTTTCTGAGGCAATGTTTGAAACCAAAAACCCAATAAGAGAACCAAACGAAAATGAAAAGATTGCAATAAAAACAGCAAAGTCTTTAACTTTAGTGGATACCGAAGGTATGAATATATCTCAATTGAGGAAGCTAAATTCAGGACTGGAACTACTAAATAGCGGAATGGTGGGTAGTGATTTGTTTGAGTCTTTAGAAATTGTATACGGGTTAAGGGACAAAAGGTCTATTCCAACAACCGAAATATCGGAATCAGGTGTTATTGATAAAACTTTATCTAAAGTTAGAAGTGGTGTTAAAAACATATTTATATCTGATAAAAACAAAAAAGAAATATCTATTAAAAATAGACTAAGGTCTGCTCCTATTATAAACATAGAGCAAGTGTTAAAGACCCAATCTAAGAAGTTTAAGTCAACTAATATCTACCAAGCTTTATTTAGACCTAGTGCGGTTGCATTTGCTAACGTGGAGGACAAGCTTAACGACAACGAAAAAACTCTTAAAGCAGCAGAATCTTTATTATCTAGCAATCAAAACAAAAATTTTGAACAAAAGTCTAGAATTATGATTTTTCAAATACAAAAAGAATTTGAAAGCAATCCAGACAATAAGGAAGTAACACCAGCCGCTGCTTGGATTAATTTTACAATAAAATCTAAAGAAAGTATTTATGACGAAAGCGAGTTGGCTATATTGCAAGAAATACTAGACAAGTACTCGGTGGATGGAGAAATTGATTTGGCTTCAATAGAAAATAGCTTTACGGATAAAGAAAATAAATCTAAAAAATTAATAAGAAATGTATATTTAGGTTTTCAGGATTTAGCAAAAATGGATGCAGAAAGACAAGGCTTGCCCTTTGTTTTAAGGGAGAATTATGTCCACTTGCCAGAAGATAGTAACAAAAGAAATGAAGTTACTGAGTCTTTGGATGATTTAAAAACTTCATTTACAAAGCCCTCTGTAAAAAGCAAGTTGTTAATACAACGTAATGGGAAAGCACACTTAATATCTTTTGACCCAATACAAAACGCATACTCTGCTTCAAGAAAGACTATAACTAGCTTTTATATGTCCCCAGTCATAAAGAGGGCAAAGGTCGCTTTTCGGGCGTTAAAAAAAGAAGTGGAAGGAACTAAAAATTCGGATTTAGTTCAATCATTAGAAGAAGTGTATGATGACATACTAAGGTTTGAATACCAAAACGTAACCAAAAACAAAGCTCTAATAGAGTCTGTAATAGACGTAATTGGCAAAGCAGGGTACATCGCTCAGTTGGCTGGCCCAGTAAAGGCAAGTTTTGAGCTTGCTTCTAACGCAACGCATGCAGTACTCTCAAGACCTCTTGCCTTTATTTCAGGGGTAAATGCTTTATCTGATTCAAATGTTAGTAGAGCTGAATACGACAGAGCCATAAAGGCTTTGCCTACAACTCAAAAAGCAAGAATATCTGGAGATGCAGACTTGTCCAGCAAGGAAGTTGAGTCAAGACTTACTTCGGAGAAGAACTTATTTAAATCAGGAAAAACCACTTCGGAAGGAAGAGCTTTCTTGAAACAAGGACTTAGTTTTCTATCAAAACCTCTAAAGGCTTCTTATAAGTTTAACGAAAGTTTGATTGCAAGGCCAGATACTACAATTGCAAGACCATTATTTGTTGGCGCTTTTAATGAATCTTTTAAAAAATATACAGGCAAAAACCCAGATTGGAAGAAATTATCTTCAGACGCTTCGTATAGAGATGAATTTAGCGAAGCTATCGAACAAGCAACGCTTAGTGGAGATAGAGCTGTGACAGATTCCGTTGCTTCCAATAATCCATTTGAAGGTATCTCGAAAAACATTAAGGACAAAGATGCTTCGTCCATAAGACAAGCCATACAGATGGCAAATAGATACATGACTAGGTTTAGGGTTTTTGAATACTATTCTGCTGTAAAGGGAGTTGAAAACTTACTTGGGAAAGGAGAAATATCAAGGGTTGAAGCTGGAATGCTACTAACTGCAACCGTTGCTCGTATGACTATGTATAAAATGGGTATTGATATAACTATGTCATTAATTTACCAAGCTATGGGTATTGATGACGAAGAGGATGAAATAGATTTAGACAAAGACCTCACTAAGTCAGTCCTTTCTGCTATAGTTACATTGTCAATGGGTAGAAACATTGGAAACTTAGCTCAAATGCCTTTTAATTACGGTGTAGAATGGCTGAATAAGTCTTATGGAGATGGGTTTACTAGAGAAGGAGAGTACAATTCTTTCAAGGATGGTGTTGTGTGGAATAAAATACCTTTAGACGACAACATTCAAGACGACATTTTGTCTGATATGTTAATATCTTCTTTAGGGCCATTCAATCCTATGGCTAAGACTATTTTTAGAGGCTCCACTTTGGCTGGAAGAACCGTAAAGTCAAAGAAAGAAGAAACACGAGAAAGAAATATGAACGAGCTTCTTACTAGAATACCTTTCGAGGTTGTTGGGAATTTAGGGATTATTCCAGCTTATAAGGATTTAAGAAAGATATACTTGAAGTCTTTGTTTAACGATAGGGACAAGAAGGATAATAAAAAATCTACATCCAAAGGTAGCTTGATGGGAGATTAATTAACATAAAACAATAAACATGAAGTATAAAATGAATGGTTTCCCTCAAATGGGAAACGGAAATGGAAACGGAAACGGAAATGAAGAAGAAGAGCAATCTCAAGGAATGAGAGACTTAAATTCGTTAAGAGATTCAAGGACAATCGACACCACTGCCAATTCTTCTAGTTTAGTTATGTTTGATGAAAATTTAGATGGAGGAGAATGGTATTATCCAGCTAGGGCGACTCCAGCCGCACCTACAGTTGAGCCGTCAAGTTCTGCTACAAAACGCATTTCAAAAAAACCTATGCGTAAATCAATGGATAAGATGGAATCTAAAGATTATAATTTAAAAAGTAAAAAAACAACATCTTCGATAAAGACTCCACCAAAAGCAAAAGTTAAATACAATTTATATTCTTCTGCAAGTCAACTTGGTAAACAAGGCAAATCGGTTGGGTACACAGAGACTTCTGTGCCTGGAGCAAAGAAAGTGTTAAGGCAAAATATGTCAATGGCCACATACGAAAATAGGTTGAAATAAAAA
>Ga0222649_1000605_pt1 | contig 11416 bp, 16 predicted proteins | sample AntAcemetagen337_FD_179865 | JGI IMG/M metagenome (GOLD analysis project Ga0222649, IMG submission 179865) | Saline water microbial communities from Ace Lake, Antarctica - #337 | ecosystem: Environmental > Aquatic > Non-marine Saline and Alkaline > Saline | place: Antarctica: Ace Lake... | reverse complement strand
GATGCCGCGACGGCCTCGCCCATGCGGACGGCGCGAGCCTCGAACGCACTTATGGTCGCCCCAAGCCCGATGACGCCCTCGCCTGCCGACATTGCCGATTCTGCAAGGCTATCGCCCAAGCTGCCAAGCCCCGGAACGCTGGAAACTCGCGCGGCGAGATCGCTGAGAAAGATTGACCACTTTGCTTGAATGCTTTCCAGCATCTTCATAAAGGCAATTTCGACTTTCACGAACGCAAGGCCAAGCACGTCGATCAGTGTAGACCCTCCCGCCCTGATCCGACCCCATACCTCAGACGCCACATCCGCCAAGATGCCGAGCGCTGCGCCGAAGCTGCCCGCGCCCTTGACTAGCCGCATCATCTGAATTGCAAGCTCGCCCGCGATAACGATAACCGCGCCGATGCCGGTCGCCATTATGGCGCCCCGCAGCGTTACGGCTGCGGCAGCCGCAGCGATCATCGACCCCGCAGCGACAACAAGCGCGGGGATGTAGCTCAAGAGAAGCACGCCAGCCGCAGCGCCAGCGTAGACCGCCACCCTGTCAAGATTGTCAATAACGGGCTGCATCGACTCAGCCATAGCTGTTAGCGCAGGCGCAACCGTAAGGCCTATAAAGTCAGCCGTGGCCCTCACAAATGCGGACATGGCCTCCACGATGCCAGTATCAACAAGCGCCACGCCAAGCGCCGTGAACGCCGTGCCAAGCTGAGCGGTTGACGCTCTAAGCTCGCGCCCGCTTGCAACAGTGCTGTCGGTGATTAGGCCATACTTTGCCGCCTGCTCACCAATTTCCGCAAAAGCCTTGCCGCCGTTTTGCAAAAGCGGAATAAGCAACGATGAATCCGAGGCGATGGCCTCAAGGTAAAACACCATTTCCTTTTGAGAAGCGCCCGCTTTTTCCAGCGACGAAACGTAAAGCTGCAACGCCTGGGGGCCTGATAGCTTGGCAAATTGATCTGCGGTCACGCCGACCTTGGGCGCGATTTTCTCGAAGAAATCCTTTAGCTCACCGCCGCCGGTGGCCATAAAGTCACCGATCTTGTCGTTTGTATCGCGGAAAATGTCCGAAAGCTTTGCGTTTTCAATGCCGAGCGACCGAGCGCCAGCGGCGGCACGCTGAAATTCGCTTAGGCTTGCGCCCGCCGCGTTGGCGAGGTCTTGCATCTCGACGGCTGCGCGCGCGCTTTGAACCGCAAACGCGCCAACCGTAGCGGCGAACGCAGAAACAGCCGCGCCCGCCGCCCGTAGGCTGGCATTCAAGGGGGCTATGTTCGCCCCGATGTTTACGAGGATGTCAGGAATCCCAACCATCTAAGCCCGCCTTTATCTCGTCAATCGCGCCTCGGGTCAGCTTGCCTGCGTAGTCGCCCTCTTGGCGTGGCCGCTTCCATTCGTATTCGCAAAGCCACTCCGAAAAGGTCATGCTCCAAAACTGATCCGGTGCAATTCCCCATTCGCGGGATATGAGATACATCGCATCCCAGTTTATGCCCTCGGTCGGCGCGCCTTCGCCGCTGCCTTCGGCGTCGCCTTCACTGCCGGGGCCTCGGGATTTTTTGCGTCTGCCACGCTCGGGCTAACGGCTTCGCCAAGCGCCTTGACGTAGGATTCCATGTGCGCCTGGTTGGTTATCATCGCGCAATACACGTCGTCCTCATCGCACGCCGCGCCGCCCGCTTTGAGCAATTCAGCAGCGACGAATGCAAGCCCGCTCATATTTGGCGCGGAGGTAGAGAACGAGTGCAGAACCATCATCGGCGACACGCCTTGCGCCTCGATGCGGCGAAGCAGCTTATTAGACGGCGTGACAACAATATCAACGCCGCGCCAATCCATCACGATCTCACGAAACACGCCACCCATCAGGCTGCCGTGAAGGTAAACGCGCCGCTCGACTGGAACGATGCGGAGAACGTGGTCTCGCCGTCGTGCGCTCCGCCGACTTCAAACGAGGTGATAAAGAAGTTCGCCACGAGCGTTGCGCCGCTGGCAAAGTCGATCACGTATTCGTCCAGAACCGCCGCTGCGTTGCCTGTGGCCGCAGTAAGCAACGTGTCGCCGACCATGACGCCCTCGACGCTCAGGTCAATGGACCGCACGCCGAAATCGGCAAGCATGGTGCGAACGCCAGCCGAGTCCTTATTCGTAATGTCAATCGGCTCGTTGTTCACGGTGAACGTATCCACCCGCGCGCCAGCGATGACGACAGCCGAAGAGGCGTCGCCCAACGAAATTCTGACGCCCGTGCGCCCGCTTGAAGCTGCCATATTGGCCTCCTATGGGATGTGCTGTTGCAATCATACCACAGGTGTTACGGTAATGCCACAAGCCGAAACGTCATCAACGCGCGGCGCGTAATGCCATCAGGGTCGCGGGAGAAGGCCATGCCCTCGCAGTCCAGCCGAACAAAGCCGGGCAACGTCGCCGCGATGTCGGCGCGGTCAAGCGCGGTGAAACATGCCTGCGCCACGGCCTCGCATTCGCCCGTCTGCAAGCGTGACCATACGTCAAGCTGTATGAGCGCCGACGTGCCGGTGGCGTCCTTAGTGCTGAACCCCGGATCGCTAACTTGCAGGCATGTGATGTAGGGAAACCCCGCGTCGCTTGACGGGTCCGAGACCTGAGGCGCTTGCTCCCAAAATATCGCGGTCACACCGTAAGCCGTCGATAGCTGCGACGTGACGCCGGTGACGTTCAGCAGGTTATAAAACGCGGTGCGAACTGCAAAGGGGATCATTCTGCGGCCCTCCTCATGGCTTCGCGGATCGCGTCCTCAAACGGCCCGCGCTCTGCATCGGTCGCGGGTCGCCAAGATGGGCGCGGCTGCAACCCTTGACGCCCGAACTCCAACTCGTAGGCGTAGTAAAGGCGGCTCCCGATCTGCGCGGTATCCGGCGACGGGCGAGAATAGTAGATCGATGAGGCAAGCGTGCCGGTGTCGTTTGCCGGGGCCTCGCCCGCTGCCGATGATTGATGCGTGCGGCTGAGGTTCTGGCCTGGCGCGCGGGTATGCACGCGCCCGGTCTTAGGGCCTTGAAGGATGGCGCGCTTAACCCTTGCATTGACCTTGAGCGCGGTCTTGGTAATTTCGCGGCGCACGTTTGCACGCAGCTTGCGCTCATATTCGCCAAGCCATCGCTCAAGGTCGTCGGCCCCACTCACGCTCACGTCGCTACCCCCGCTTCCGCGTCAATCTCTAACCACTGGTTCCGAAACTCGACGTTATCAATCCGCGTGATGTTGTGCGCGCGCGTGCGGATTAGCACCCTGTCGCCCTCGCGCAGCGCAGCGCTATACCGCACGACAACGCGGAGCCTCGCCACAGCGTCGGTGCGGTCGCCTGTGCGCTCCTCACGCCCGGACAAACCCCGCACATGCGCCCGCGTCGGCGCGCCTGAGACGGTTGCCCATGCTTTTGTAAACGTGCCAGCCGCGCCCGCAGTTGCGGTCTCGCGCTGAAACGTCACCGCCTCACGCAGGAGGCCACTGGAATAGTCGCAACAAAAGCCCATCAGATTCTCACGTTGCGATAACGCGAGACGATCTCAGCCGCGCCGCTTGCGTGGTAAGCGCTGCCCATGTCGCAGCCGTCGCCCCGATGCCCGTAGGCGTATGCCGCAAGCTGGCGCACCGCGCGCTTCAGGGGGCCGGGCACATCGCTTGCCGCATCGCCATAGCCGGAGACGTGGACGATCTCAATCGCGTTGACGGCGCGCAATGCGACCGGCCAAGCCGCGCCAGACTTGAGCGCGAGACGGCCCGGCTTTTGCGCGGTGTCAACGTCAAAGGTCGCAGCCACATCAACCGCCGTGGCCACGCTATCCTCACCGTAAACCGTGACCGATGTGACCGACGCCAGAGGCATACGGCGCAGCGTCACGAATGGCGCGCCGCCGTAGACCATCCCCATGCTAAGGCTGCCACGATGGCCCTCGCGCACGCCGTCCCACCACTGCTCCTTGTAGCCGGGCCAGCAATCAATGGTCAGCCGCCACGTCTGCGAGATAAGCGCGAGGCCCGATGCGTATTCGACCTCCTCGCGCGCCTCGGCAATTAGGCCCTCAAGGTAGGCGTCGGTATCGCTCACGCCGTTAAGCTGCGCGCGCAGGTCTTCAGCCGTTACAGGCTCAGACGCCGGGCCGGCGACGAGGGTATACCCCTCTTGCTGATAGTGCCGGGCGATAGGTCGGAGGCTCACTTGCGCTTCCTCCCGCGCTGCGGCACGTGCAACATTGTCTCGGGCGAGGTGGCGATCTTGACCTCATACGCCGCACCGTCGAGAACGGCCCATTCGGCGACGTAGCCGTCAACGATATCCCCCTCGGCAAACGCCTGCCTGGCGTAGCCGTTCGGCATACACTCGTAACCGCCTGGCTGGAAAATCTTTGCGCGCATGGCGTGGCCTCCTGTGCTCAGGGATGGGGCGGCGATCCCGTTGACTGCCGCCCCACGTCAAAGCTCAGGCCGGGGGGTTGGCCGTGGGCGCAATGTGCGGATGGCCCATCACGGCAACGCAACTTACGAAGATGTTGCCGCTGTTGTTGCCGACAGGCGTGATGGTAAGGCGCGAATACCGCTTGTTGCCGATATAGCCCAGCTTCCGCATTTTGTTATCATCGCCAAACGCAAACGCGGCAAGCGCTTCGGTTCCGATAAGCTGAGCGTCTGCAACGGCGGCGGCGTCCGACATGTTGGACGCGTCCCCGTCCTCAAGCAAAACGGTAAAGGTCACATCAGCGTCAGTGTTTGCGCCGACGTTGATGAGGTAGGTCAGCGAGCCAAAGCCGAGCCGGTCAACGATGTTGCCGACAAGCGCGGTGTTGTCCGTTCGGGCGGCAACGGGTGCCAATACCTGAACGGGGGCGATGTTGCTCATTTGATCACGCATTTGATTTACTCCTTCAGCGTGTAAAGCGGGGCGGCAGGATCACCGCCCCGTTAGTTATCAGGACGCGAGCTTGATAAGCTGAAGCGCCTCAAAGTTAATGACCGCGCCGCCGACCCGCTTGGTCGAGTAGAACTCAACAAACGGCTTTGCGGAGAACGGGTCTCGCAGCGTGCGAATGCCCACGCGGTCAACGATCTGATAAGCCGAACGCATGTCGCCAACCGCGATGGAAAGCGAGCCGGTCGCCGGATCGGGCATATCCTCGAACGAGGCGACCGGATAGCCAAGCAACGTTGCAGGCTGCCCCGCCGCGATCCCAGGGGACCACAGGTAAGCGCCGTCCGAGTCCTTCGTCTTGCGCAGGAGGGCCGTGGTCGCGCGGTTCGTGAACCACGAGGCGTTGGAGCGATACGCGCCCTTGAGGTTGTAAAGCGCGGTCAGCAACACGTCGCCGCCGTTCGGAGCCGCCGCAAGCCCGCCGTTCACGCCGCTGTTCGTGACCGGAATCTGGCCGGGGTTGGTCACCCCCGCCGGATAAGTGAGGAACCCGCGCGGCTGACCGACGCCATCGCCGGTGACGAACGATTCGGCCTCAGCGCGCGCGAAGCGATCCGCGACCTTGCCAGCAAGCCACTGCTCGATGTTGATTTCGGGATCGTCCAACATTTGCTGCGTGGCGCTCGGATTCGCATACATCTCGTGCACTGCAATGCGCCACGCACCGAAATTCGGAGTGCTCGTCACAGGTCGCGCGGCGGTCTCAGCGACCCAGCCATAGCCAACCTCGTTGAGATCAAAGAGGCCTTCGAGCGCGTCCTTGCTGATAACCTGCACCGCAGCATAGGCGCGCATCGGCGAGGTCTCAAAGATCTTGGTGACGATTGCGCCGCTCATGTCGGGGTTGACCGTGTAGCCGCCGGTCGCGTCGCCGCCGACAGACAGCGCCTTGCGCTCGTCGTGGTCGAGACTGTCAGGGCCTTTCCGGAAATAGCCTTCCATGATTTCAGTATAGCTCTTGAGGCTTTCGCCGGTCATCTGACGCGCCTGCATCTCGCCGACAAAGCCACCGGCATGACGACGCCACGAAGCGGCCTTTGCTTCAAGCGCCGCGTCAACGTCGATGGGGTTGCCCTGATCGTCAACCACGACACGGGCGGCGCGCTTGGATGCCAGCACGGCCTCATCGGCAACGGCCTGAGCGTCGGTGATGGCGGCTTCCATCTTGGCCAGCTTCGCTTCGGTCAGCGGGTCGGCGCTGCCCTTGGCTTCGATCTGCTTAAGCCGTTCGTCGTTGGCCTGCTTGTAGGCGTCAAACCCGGTGTGGATCGCCTTGATGGCTTCCGCCACGCCCTTGATTTCGTCGGTCATTGGAATGCTTTCCCGAAAGATTGAAGGAGGTTTGCGAGGTCGGCAAATGCCGCATCCTCAGCCTTGCCATCATTCGCCGCAGCATCCCGCCGGGAGAGGTAGCCTTTGAAACCAAGCGATGTGATCGCCGTGGCGTCTGCTTTTGAGTATCCTGCATCCCGCAGAAACCGTTCGAATTGCCGCTCAGTCTCGATTCCTTTGACTGCCGTGACTAGCGCATCAGGCAACATCGGGAACGTGACGAGCGAAATTTCCATGAGGTCAATCGCCGTCAATCGGCGCACTCGGCCATCCGCCTCAGGCTCGGCCTCGCGCACGCGATAGCCGATCGACATTGAGTCAATCGCCCCGGCGCGCAGTAGGATCAACGCCTCTGCGCCTTGCTTGACGTCAGCGAGGAGGCGGCCCTTGACCTTTAGCCCATAATCATCCTCGGCAATCGACTCATAAACGCCGATCACCTTGGAGGTATCGTGCTGCCACAACATTTTAACTTTGCGGCCCGTGTTGAGCGACGCCCGGAAAGCGCCCGGCGCGACCATGTCCATGCCTTGATCTACCACGCCGAAAACCGACGCATACCCCTCAAACGTCCCGTCTGAATCTGGCATTGCCTTGATAAGCGCGGGCGAGTGTTTGGTCTGCATTTATCGGCCCTCATTGCGTGTTGGCAAACTGTAGCACATTAGCAACACTGTGGCTAGACTATCACAAACGCGACGGAGCATCGGCAATTTATTACCTCCGAAGCCCTCCCGCCGGGATCGCCTGGATACATCAGCCGCGTCCCGCCAACGCTAAAAGGCTCATCCGCGCCGACGTCCTGACCGTCCGCGCGCCTGTGGCTGTCACGTGTCCGCGCATCGCTGCCCGCCATCCACTCGCGCCGATACTCAAGGCCCTCCTCTCGGATGGCCGCGTCTGCGCCCGCGTTGGCTGCGCCGTGGGTTTCGGTGCGCGCGATAAGGTTGGCACGTCCGATGCTAAGGCTCGGGACATTCTCAAGGATGCGCGCGCCGATACCGGCCTGGCCCAGACCGTCCTCATAGCCGCGCCGCACGCCGTCAACGATGCTGGCGCGCGTGGTCTCGGAGACGTAAGTGATGCGCTGCCGGATCGCCTCGGACGCCACATATCGCAGAGCAAACGTCCGCATGATCGCCGCGAAATCCTTGCGCTCGTCCGGGCCTGCGCCCGCCTTGGCGACGCGGTTAATGCGCTGCGAAAACGCTAGAATGCTCTCGCCTGCCATCGACGCATAGAGCGCTTCGACCCGCTCGATGTGGTCGCGCGCCGCTGGCACTTCGCCGGTAATCTCCCAAAACGCCAGCATCTCGCGCATTGAGGCGCTAATTTCGCGTCGCATCCGCCGCTCGAATTTACCTGACAGGCGGTCGAGCAATAGGCCCTGCGTGCGCAATTCCTGCGCGCGCGTGTTGCCGGTGGCGAGCGTCATTTTACGTCGTGCCCATATGCCAGCGCCTTGGCAAGATCGGGGGATATGTCGGCAGGCAGGATCGGCTCGCTTGCCATGCTCAGGCTGATTTGCGAGGGCTGCACAAGCACAACGTCGCCGCCCTCAATCGGGTCATAACCTTTCATCTCGCGCCGCTCGTTAATCGTCAAATCGTCGGACATATTCGCCATGTCCCAAAGCGCGCTCCGCTTATCAACGATGGCGGGGACTTGGTCATAGTCCGCTTTGATCTGGATGCCCTGTGGCTTGCCGAGCCATGCGCTCCAATCCTGCGCGATTAGATCAACGAGCGGAATGACCGTATCTTCCCAGAACGCAAGCCGCGCCTCTTTATAATTGGAATACGTGTTGTCGCCGGGGATGCCGAGCATCTGAGGGGGCACACCGAACGCCAACGCAATGTCGCGCGCCGCGCTATTCTTGGCCTCTTGGATGCCCATGTCGGTCGGGCTGAGGCCCATCTCGTGCCACGTCAGCCCGCCCTCCAAGATCATCGGACGTCCAGCGTTGTGCGAGCCCGAATACTGGTCTTGCACCTCGGCTTTGAGCCGCTGGAACGCATCGTCGCCTAGCACCGTGTCACCGCTTGCCACGAGCGCACCGGATGGGCGGGCGCTGTTTTGCAAGAGCGCCTGCATATACTTCATGGCCTCGTTGTGCTGGTCGATGGCGTAGGCGCCGGACTCGACAGGGCTTTGACCATACCAATCGTTGATCGGATTGAACGCCTTCATGTGGCGCAGGTCAAAGGCACCGCTAGGCGAGCGCGCAAAGATAACCTTCTTGCCGCCGACCTTGTAGCAATAGTATTCTGGCAAGCCATTGGCCGCAGGGATGATTTGCATACGGTCCGGGCGAAGCTGGTAAAGCTCGCGCGCTTGCCCCGCGACCGTCACGCGCTCCTCATAGCCGTTGCCTGCCAACAGGTAATAGCCGACCTTGGCGCGGATATACTCGGCCCCGGACTGCATCGGGTTTGGCTGCGCAATCAACTCCAAAAGCGGGTGCGCGATAAGCTCCTGCTCACCCCGGAACGCCAGCCACCGCACTGACGCCACCGCGTCACAGATGCGGTTGACGGCCTGATAGGCGATCACGTTGCGCCGGTATGCCTCGTCCGCAAACGCCGCATAGTCGCGCGGAGACCACACGGGCTGACCTGGTGTCATGACATGCGTGTAAGCTGCGGCGGATTCTTTGACGCTCGGCACGTCAGCGCGTCCAAACAGACGTGGGAATTTCATCTATGCGACCTCTGCGGCGTGGCTGTTGCCGAAAGGTAACACGTTTAGCAATGTGTTGCCACTGCGCCACACATGGCACGGGGTAGGTGTGGGCCAACCACCTATCTTGTGCCATGCATCACAGCGGGCCTAGAGCCTGCGCAGCCTTGGAGCGGATCGCGCGCGAATTAGCGGCTGGAGCGCGTAGCGGATTGAGTCTATAAAATGGTTGTGATCGTCAACAATCGCCGGGAGGATGTCCCCGCTTAGCCGGTCAACCTTGTGCGAATATAGCCGCGCCTCTCGCGCAGCCATCGGGCAATCCGGGTGGATGGTCATGCCCGCCGATTTGATCCATGAGACGCCATCCTCGACGCTGCCTGCGCCCTTCTTGACGCCGGTGATGCGCGGCAACCCATGGCGCGACAGGTAGCTGATGCTCTCAGGCCTTGCGCTATCGGCCCTTGAGGTGTGGCGCTCTATTCCGGGCAGGCGGTCGATTAGAAACGGCGCGGTGTCGTCAAGCTCAAGGCCCACCTTGCCAGCCTCGCGCCGGATGTGGACGCGCCCGTTGTGCAGCCACACCTCGACGGCGGTCGTCGGGTCCTGTGCGAATCCGAAGTCGATGCCGTAATATGGGCCGTCCCAGCCGTCGCCCGGCTCAAACTCTGCTACGTCGTATCGGCCCTTGAACACCTGCGCGTCGGTGATCGATAGGAAGCCGCCCTCCCAAACGTGTTCATACGTGTCAGCGCGCCGCACCATGTCCTGCGTGCGCTCCTGCTCAAGCACCGCAGGGAACCACGGGTTGTCGGACCAGTTCATTTCAGCGATCTTGATGCCATCGGGCGGCGTATCGCGAAAGCGCTTATGCGTTGCGCTTTCGCTGCTTTCGGGATTCCAAGTGACCCACACCTCGGAATCATGCTCTCGCACCGTGGGCAGGAGCGTGCGCCAGGCGGATTCGCTCACCGTCTCGGCCTCATCGACCCACGCAAGCAACAGCTTGGACTTGCTTTTGACGCTGGCGAGGTTGACGCGCAGGCCCGCGAACGCATAGCGAATGCGCCCGTCGGTTGAGCGAATGAACCTGTCGCCGATCTCGTAATATGCGGCAAGCCATGGCACAGCGCGGATCGCGGCCTTGACCTCTTCCATGCTGGACTCATCAAGCGAATTGAGATGCTCGCGAGCGCAGAGGATAACGCCCTCTTGCCCCGACATGCCGCAACGGTAGCCATGCACGGCGGACATAAGCGCAAACGTCCGCGTCTTGCCCGATCCGCGCCCGCCGTATGCAGCCCTGTAGCGCGCCGCTCCGGTGAACACGCGGCGCAGCTTGGGCGGGACTTCAATCCTCGCAGTCGTCATCCGGGCTTACCAGTTCGATGCGGTTCGGGGACATACTGCCGTCGCTTGACGTGTGGTCAACGTGGGCGCTTTCGCGGAACCCGGCGCGCGTCTTCATCCAGAAGATTTGCGCAGCCGTGTCGCCCTTTAGGGCTTTGCTGAATAGCGCCCCGCCGATTGTAGCGTTTGCTTCGGAGTGCGAAACATCAAGCTCATCTCGATACCACTTGCGGAGCGTCTTCGGGTCAATGCCAAGTATGCGCCCAATCATTTCATGCGGCGTTCCGACCCGCGCGTGACTCGTTACCTTTTCTCGCGTCTCGTCGGTTGGCTGATGCGGCAGGGTCACTTCATCTCCTCCTCTGTCCCGCAATGATAGGCGGGAAGTTTTGCCCCAAACGAAAAAGCCGCCCCCCGCGTTGGCAGGAGGCGGCAGTCGCAGGAGGAGACGACAGGCACATGACAACCCGACAAGGCCAATGTCGCACGGGTCGTGCGGGCGGTCAAGCGTCGTCGTCGGGATCGTAAATCTTTTGCATAACTTCATGTTTCGCCATCTCTAACGCGCCCAGCGCTTCAAAGCCGGTCACGCCGCCCTCAGCGTTATAGATTGCGTCCATGATTGCCGCTAGGAGCGCGTCAGGGGCGCTCTCGCCGTCTCCGGTGATAACGCGCCACGGGCCAATCGTAACCTCATCCGCCATGCGTCAAGCTCCCTTTGACCGCTGCAAACAAGCAGGCTCAAGGGTAACGGGCCGACCGGCTGCGGCGTGAAACCCCTTCACCACAGGCGCGGTCATTTCCAAAAACGTGAGGCAAGCCTGGATCGTTGGCACTTCGATAATGTCAACGGCGGCGACCACGCGGCACTGCGTCGGGTCGGCGACTAAGCACATGATAAACATCGGGATAAACATTAGGCTTTCCTCTCCATCAGCGCAATTTCCGCCGCGATGGCGTCTCGCATGTCTACCAGATACGCAATCGGAGATTCGTCACGCCCCCAAACCCAAGCCGCTCTCCACGCGCGCCGCACAATAAAGCCGCGACCCTCGCGCATCTGCCGCGTGAACTCCGCCATGCTGAAATCAGGCTCAGCCATGCACGC
>Ga0222649_1000603_pt1 | contig 11440 bp, 20 predicted proteins | sample AntAcemetagen337_FD_179865 | JGI IMG/M metagenome (GOLD analysis project Ga0222649, IMG submission 179865) | Saline water microbial communities from Ace Lake, Antarctica - #337 | ecosystem: Environmental > Aquatic > Non-marine Saline and Alkaline > Saline | place: Antarctica: Ace Lake... | reverse complement strand
TTTAGATGTATATGGAGAAAATGACCTTAAATTCTTGGTGAATAATGATGTGAATGGTGTTTTGAAATGGGATGCTCTACTGAACTCCGTGGCAGATGGTATCGAAGAGATGTAAGTGTTTTCCACCATGTAAAAATAAATTACAGTAGTATATGACTTATACCCCAGCTCAGATGAATCCACTTTGGAAATGGATGCGCAGTAATATCGTTAATCTATCATTCTCCACCAACAAAGTTGTGGTTATACGTGATTGGAAATTAGCTGTGTTAAATTTTTCAAATTAAAAGATCTTAAATATATATCGAAAGAACAACTTGAAGCATCGGGGTGGGTAACAAGTATACTGAAAAGAATCAAGAGTAAAAAATAACTTAAAAACACAATTCTTATCATTAGTAATGACAACTATTGCTAATTTATTGATTACACCAGTCGTGTCCCTAAAGAAGCGATTTGGGGGTCGTGTGGCGTCATCCGCTCTAGATACCCCCCCACCACCAGTTGATACGACTAAACAATGGGATTTTGGTAGTTACTGTTGGAAAGTGACAGTTGAGTCCAAAGATAAGGAGAGTGGTAAACCTGACAAAACGTTTATTGGGTACAGTCAAAATATGAATATCGCAGGTAGGACTAAAGGTGCTTGTGATAGACATAAGAAATCGGGAACAGTTTGTGGAGAACCCCAACTGGCTATGAAAGGTGGTGAGTGTGATGAAGTCATTTTCATGAAGAAAACCCCTGATGGTCCACTCATCCGGGTCAGTACTCCATTTTTTTAAAAATTTTCACTAGGTTTATCAGCACCTATATACACTGGAGGTGCTTCAAGTATCTCAAGCTCAAGTTTACCTTCTTGAGTTTGAGATGGTTTTACGTACGCTATCCGACAATCATTTGCACGAAGGACGGGATTTCCATTGGGTGTTGGAACGGCGATTGGTTTACAGAGAAGTGCGAACATCTATTCTACGAAGACATTTTAAGTTTGTCTACGAACATCCACCCACCCCTGTATGCTTATGTCACTCTCTTCACACCACGGGTAAATAACATCCTCATCACCGATGAAATTTAAAGCACGTACACCATTTTCAATACACCTATCACATATAGCCTTATTGTCATCAATGAGGAGACCTATGTTAAGGGCGCGACATATATCCGCCTTGTGTATTTCATTCGGTGTATAACTATTTGTGAGGATAACATCATCGAATACACCTGGGAAGTACATATCTATCCATCTTTCGGTTTCTCCTCGAGCCATATCTTGGCGTCCAGTGAGGACGTACATTTTGTTGTAACGTTCTTTAAGTTTAAACATTGCTTTTTGAGACCCTTGCATGGGTGTAAGATCCATGAAGGCTTTGGATTGATAAAATTCTCGAACCATTTTTTGTGAGGCTGGTTCATCTATGTCAAATATGTCACGATACACATAGCTGTACCGTGGTTTTCGGATAGCTTTGTTGTGATACTTTGCCATGGGGAAGAGAAATTTTACTAAGACTTCATCGATATCAATTGCGACTCTGTTCATTTAATTATTACAAATATTATTCATAGTCCCTAATTACCACACCTATGGGAAAACGCGGTACTTTCAGTGTAGTGAGGTTTTGGAACCGTACAGTCAAGATCTTTCCAATATATTTCTCGTAGTTCTTGTAGTGCTCTTCTCTCCGAGCGATCGTTCCTTCGGGTCGCACGGTAAACTGTTGATCATTTTCAGTTTTACATACCCAAACAACTGCATCTGCATCCCGTCCATGACCCGTCTTGGCACCGACGATTTCATACTCCTCGGTCTGAAAAGTTTTATACTTGAGTAAATAGTTACTTCTCTGACCAACTTCGTAAAGACTGGAGCGATCACGAATCATAACACCTTCATGACCCTGTGAAGTAAAGATATCATGGTACTTCTTAACATCACTTTCCTTTTTAACAAGTACCGTTTCAATGCTCACACAATCCATTCTCTCCTCGAATGTAAGCTCTGGACGATTCAAATCAAAATAATCAAAAATAAAGAACTCGAGTGCATCAGGGTTAGTCTTGAACATACTCGTGATTTCCTCAAATGTCTTGTCATGGGCGTAACATTCCCCGTCGAGATATTCACCGTCTCGTAGACCTTCACATAAATGCTTGAAAGCGTTAACGGGTTTACCGGTACGAGAGAAGCACCCTTTATTTGATACGATCAGTCTCACACCGTCAAGTTTGGGTTGCACGTAAAAGGGTAGGGATATATATTTTTTACGCTCTTCCCACTTGTTCGCGAGCATAGGTAAAACCTGGTTACATTTGATGTTCTCATTGTTCCACATCGTCTGGGCTCGCTTCACAGCCTTCTCGTAACCAGTCTTGACGTTGGTTCGTGATTCACTAAACTTGTCACTTCCCACAATACCAGAGACTTTCACGATGTCACTGGTTCCATTCTTCAAATCTTCAACCTTGATGTCGATGTAACGGTCACGGCCATGTTTGTCTTGACGGATAAGGCGTTCCATTATTTTCTCAACTCTAAGTAGATGACAGAAATACCAGTTGTTGTAAATTACGGTAGAATGGACCGACTTAGGCCTCCAGAAAGCACAACCTTGCCATTGAATGTAAACACGTTTTCTATTTTGTTTATAATTTTATGTATTTTAGCTTTGTACCGGCGTTCTGTTATGATCAGTCAAGGACGTCAACAATCTTATATTTAAGACACTTTTCAGGTGAAAGATAGATATCCTTCTTCATCAATTTTTTTAGTATTTTCTCAGGGATTTTGGTCTTCTCAAGATACATTTGTTTTAATTTTTTCATGAATTTATCAGTAGATTTCAGCTCATGTTTAAGTTCTTGGAAATTACCCCACATCTCAGTAGAAATCTGATGGATGAGAATATACGCATTTTTACCCATCCGTCTTTCAGCCCCACCAAGTAATACAAAAGTAGCGGCACTACAACAAGAACCTTGGGCGATGGTGATAACTTTCACACGAGAAGTCTCGAGAACGTTCATCATATTCATACCAGCAAAGATACAACCACCTTCACTCATGATGTGTACACGAATTTGTGGTTCGTATCCAACAAGTTCAGCTTTCTTTTTAAGAAGTTCAATCTCCAGCTTCTTAAATTTTTCGACGAACATGAGTGCATTTTCACGATCTACATCACCGTAGAATAGGAGTTCATTACCGATGATCTTAACACATTCCTCAACGGGTTCAACTTCTTCTTCCTTCGTAGACATTCTTCAATGCTTTCTTTACTCTTGTTACATCCTTCTGTTTTAAGCCATTTCCGACTGCGAGATGATTTATCACATCAAAATCTTGTGGGGTTATTTTATAGTCTACTAATTTTGACATATCACCTTTCTCGGCATACTTCTTTAATAGACACAGTTCTTCTACACCTAAACCCATTCTAGATTTTCTACGAATCTCATTATATTTCTGTTTTCTCATCTTGTAGTTCCCTTGTTTAGTCCAACAACTACCCGGTCTTATCTTATCCTTCTCGAGTGGTTCACCTAGACATGTCTTAGGTATTGTTAAAGCGTGAAGAACAAAATACGGCATGAGATTCCAATTTCCACTTTGATAAATATGATTGTCATAGGAATCTGCGGCACTGAAAGATTCTGATGCTCCGACCAAATCTGCACCCTTTGAGTCTATGTAATTTTCCTGAAAAATATCCCACATATGTCCATGTTCAGCAACACTGTCAAGTATTTCGATTGGTCCTTCACCCGATAAAAATTCGGATATAAACTCTTTAGGTGTTTTGAAATCATCAATCATATCATAACCTTCAAGGTATGCGAAGAAGTTTCGAATATTTCCATTACTCCTGTACGCAGCGGAGTACGCTTCATCGTCATTTTTATCCGTCAGTGATAAAAGTACATTCGGTTTATGTCTAGGAATAAATACAGTTTCAAAGTTAGGAAACATGCACATATTTGTAGATGTTACCACTAGACATCCGCGAGTCAGTTTATCTCCATCTGATACCTGTTCCACAATCGGTTTAAAAATGGGCTCATAATCTTCTATAAACACATGTTTGGTCGTCGGTTTTATGAAAGGAAGAAATAGTGATTTACTCTTTAAATGTTCGCCTTGTAATTCTATATAATTAAGACCTTCTAGAGCAGCTTCGAGGACATAAGTTTTACCAGTACCAATCGGTCCACAAATAAATACATTCTTATTCTCCCGTATGTATTTACGCACAAGTTCTATCTGCTTACCATGAATCGTCTTTAATGTTTTTTTCTCAACTTTTTTTTGTGCAATTGTTTTAATGAAAGAGTCCATTGATGATCTTACTAATCAGGCTATAGATTTGGTGCTCGAAAATGACGCACTACATAAACGTATCGTAGAACCTTTAAGAAGGAAAATTCTACCATATGTTGCATGCGGTGTTGCTATAAACCTGACGATGTTTATTTTGCTATTGTATCTTGTTCGCCGTCTATCCCTATTTCCTCATCATATTCCCCCCCTTCAATAGATTCATCTTCATCTTCATCTTCATCGACACTATCCTTTTTGAATAACTTTCCCACTCGCTCGAGTGGTGTATTCTTCGTTATAGCGTGAATTGTTTCAATCGTTTTTGGTGGTTTGAGATTTGGAATTGAACGCACATTTAGAATTTCTGGCTTTGTGAAGACATTATCAAATGGATATTCTTTCTCAAAATCCAATAACACATTCGAAGGAACTGACGGTGATTGCTCTAGAAGTCTATCATACTCAGCCTTACATTCTTCCACAAATTTCAAACCATCCTTCTTACGTTCATCCCGCGGTAAAGCTAACATAAGTCGTATATTTCTCGACAAAAGACCGTGCGATAACGCAGCAGTTCTGTGATTTTCCATTAGCTCGTTAATTTTTAAAAATTGCATCACCGTTGCAATGAGACCCGCGATCAGGTTTAAACCACCTATAACAGAGGGTGCACCCCCCCGTATACTCTCAGGCAGTGTGGATTGTGCAAAATTCGCTGTACCAGTTATTGTTGAAAGTATGATAACGGGGAGTGTGAAACGCAAACTTAATTTTTTGTACAGTAGAAATGATTGATGATGCATAAATCTATAACATGCGGAAGCTTCACCCCATTGTCTCAGTATAGTTTCATGTTGTTCATTCCATACAATTTTTTCTTTTACCATTGTATAGTATAGATGAATATAATATTTTTCTTACACGCATTTTTTGTAGTAGCTATGTTGGTGGTTCCCTTCATGAATAACCGGGAAAATTTAGAGTTTTATTCTTTAATGATTCCATTTTTGTTTTTTCACTGGTCCGTAAATGATGATACGTGCGCATTGACACAATTGGAAATGGAAATTACAGGTCAGGAGAAAGAGAAAACTTTTATGGGACGATTAGTTGGTCCAATTTATAAAATGGAAGACAACGATATCAATAAATTCACAAAAACTACATTTTTCATGTTATGGGCAATTGTACAGTTCAGAATTGGTCACTTTGATTTCTTTATTAAAGAATTTAAAAAAACTATGAAGTAATTTAAAGATATTCACAGTTATAAAAATATATGGACGTTAAAATCAACCTAGAAATTAAACGATTGGAAGAACTTAAAAATCTTCGACACCGGGAATATATCTTCAATGTAGAGCAGGTAGAACAAACAAAACATCAAATTGAAAGAACAGAGTCTACGATCAAACGGGATATATTGAGAAAACAAAAAGTATATTGTAAGGAGGAAATAAACACACTCGATAATGCGATTGAGACTTTTACACAGACAGTCGACGAGAAAATTGAGGGTCTTCACAAAATTCTCGAAGTGTGGATAGAAAAGAATAAGATGGAGAAAGAGTCTATTGGGTACAATATTGAAAAAATACGAGACCTTATCAAAGGGGAGAACATGAACGATGTTTTCGAAATGTTCAACTCTGTAGCAAATTCTTTAGAAATCATAGATAAGAAACTTACTTCTTCTCACGAATCAGTTCCTGAACCCTAGAGAACATCTCCCGATCCGCCTTCTTACGGTTATCGACTCTAATGATAATGTACTTGAGTCGGTTGGGTATTTTAGGACTGTTACCCTTCGATTTCTTAGTGGGTTTAAGTTTACCCTTTGCTTCCTGTATTTCTTTCTTTGTAGGCATTTTTACTATATACTAAGAATTTAGTCTGAATTTATCAAAAAAATGAACACAATTTCTAAAGTTGTGGTACACAATCATGCATAAGGCATCTGCAATGTCGTGCTTTCTTTCATATGGAATGTCCCCATCGATATATTTTTCAGCGATGGAGACAGATCTCTCTTTTCTTTGAACATGTAATGTAAAAGAATCTCAATATTGGTGAAACCACCAGGTGGTTGTGCTTCTATAAGTATTTTATCAGCTGAATCGAATATACTTTGGTGATCTTCTACAAATAAAGGAATTAAGTCTACAAAATTATTTGATCGTATGTACTTGTAGTCTCCAAGACTCACTTTCTTTATATATTCCAGATAAAGACTCCGCTAATACCAATCCCATATTGTGATACCCAATATCAATTGATAACACCTTCATGTCTCTAAGTGAAAGATTTTCCTTAAGTATAGTAATGAAGAACAAGACAAAAGATCAGGTGTTATGGCTGACTCTTATTTTACTCACAGCGTTCGTGACATATATGTGGTACAACCCTAGAATTATCAAAGTTCCTGTGAATACTATTGTGCGAGTTCCACCAAGACCAATAGAAACGCGTCGCGAGCCAGAATTCAGGGGACCACCAATTAAAAGGTATAAGCCTGGACATATGCAACAGATGGGTATCATAACAGGACCGAATGAAGAAACTTTACCATTATATGGAAAGGAAGCGCGAGGTAGACGTGATAGATACCATTATTACACGACTACGGGTGATCATAATTTGTACCCGGTTCCATTGAGTCATAATTCTAGAGATTGTATGGAAGACATCGGGTGCCAAGAGCTATACGGAAATGAAACTGTTTCAGTGACAGGTAAAACTGGTTCATTCGCGGTTAATATGTATAGGACTGACGATTTTTTTTAAAGCTTGCAGCGTCTGCGGCTATCTTCAATAACGCGGGCAGAAGACAAGATACAACCTAAAAATCCAACAGTCATTAAAGCCTTGGCGTAATCCGATTTATTAGGAACATATTTATACCCAATAATTAATGACATCATTGTAGCAAACACACTTACAGCAAGTATTTCAAGATCAGCTTTGGGCATAGGTCTCCCCTCCGTGGTTGAAAGGTTTGGAACCTTAAAAAATCCCATAATGAGTGATGTACTAAACATTGTTTAATACTATTACTCAATAATTTTTTTTGATGTGATGATATCATATTCTCTTCCCTGGAGACCCTTATTTTTTGACAGTCTGGATTTCATATCCAATAACTCCATAATTGTTTCCTTGTCAAGATATTGAAGAAAATTTCTCTTTTGCTCAATATCATCTAGTTGACTTTTCTCTTTATTGGATTGAACGTATGGCCATGTGTGTTTTCTCAATGACTGAAGTTCGAGTTCCATTCTGGTCATGTGAGGTAATATAACCTCTCGTATAAGTTTGTTTGTTTCATGAAGGTCGTCCTTCCATTCACTCATAATTTTATAAGGGTTTAAATTTCTAAGTATATTACAATGGATCCTACCAATATCAGGAGCAAAGCTATAAAGTTGGGTCTCAGGGTAACTAAAGATGTAAACGGTAGTCGCGTCAAATTATCAGATAAGGACATCAAAAAACGGGTTCACGCTGTAATGAAGAGCAGGGCGAGTAATACCAAAAAATTCATCCGTATTTGTAGGGATGTTCTTGTGACAGCTGGACCCATTGGAACTGTAACACAGTCTAGGTCGACTCTTCAACCTCCACCGCCACCTCCACCTCCACCTCCCAGGAAGCCCCTGGTAAATGAGAAGCGTGCCAAACTCATGAGTGAATTGAAAGCCACTCTCAAGAAGAGGGGGGTAACAAAATAAAATCTCAATTATTAATATACGAGATGAATAATCAGGCAAACGCCAACAAGGCTAATAATAATTTCAACGCTTCTGCGGCGCTGAACAACACCCTCAAAAATGCCGGTAACACTAATGGCATGGGACCCGGGGGTAACAATGCGAACAGGGCCAACAACAAGCCCGCCAACAACAAGCCCGCCAACAACGCGAACAAGGCCAACAACAACGGCAACAACAAACCCGCCAACAACAACGGCAACAACAAACCCGTCAACAACAACGGCAACAACAAACCCGCCAACAACAACGGCAACAACAAACCCGCCAACAACAACGGCAACAACAAACCCGCCAACAACAACGCCAACAACAAACCCGCCAACAACAACGGCAACAACAAACCCGCCAACAACGGTAACGCGAACAAGGCCAACAACGGTAACGCGAACAAGGCCAACAACGGTAACAACAAACCCGCCAACAATGGCAACAACGCTAACGGTATGTTGAACAATGCTAGGAAGCTTCGCAACTTGGCGAAGAAGATTGCGATGAATGCTATTAACAAGGCTCGCAAGGAGATGAACAACCAGTAAGCATTCACCAAAAATGAATAGAATATACAATTAATTTACACATAGTCAAAATATGTAAATTAATTCCGATGTAAACAGTAAGATGTCTCTCACAGTTCTTAAAAGAGAATTCCTAAAAAAAATGGGATCAGGTCTACGTGAGTTATTAAAGGCTGATGAAATAGGTTCAGACCCAGATACTGATATGGAAGAATTCATAAAAAGACACATGTTAGTAAATAATGATACAGGGAAATACGAGTTTTCCGAATCTAAATTTCTAATCGCTTTGGGTATACTCGATTTTGATTTACTTTCTCAAATTCTTTTATACTTTGATCAAAGTGGTATTACGATACAGAAGGTTTTAAGACAGTCTAAGTTCAATCCATTGACGATGTCAGGTCGGGAAATATACCTGGGTAGATTGATTGAACAAGGTGAAATAGAGACATTTTTAGATTTTATCTCCTTTTGAATTTAACGTCTTTTCACCACATCCCCTGCAAGTATAGACGCAGAAGAACATGATTGAGAGCACATCCAGAAAATAATAGGGATAAAAATGGGGGGAGGTGGTCTCGGGGGGAACCTCGACGCAGCTTTGTTGATCATGTATAGCATCAGTATCACACATACACAAGACGATAAAATTGTGGTAATATGAGTCATCAGGTACATATTTCCCATGGGTTTAGTTTTATTACTCAAATAATCTGATAAAAATGGTATAGGTATCTTGTTGATTATAGGTAACTTACAACAAAGAAGTATTGGAAACGGAAACATGTCTCTTTCTATACACTGACACTTTTTTTTAGCGTCTGATAATTTTAATATCAAACCGCTTTGACATGAATTTTTCAACTTCACCAAAGTATGGAAAACTCCATAGGTACCAGCGGGACCAAAAACCAGCACTATCAATACCACTTATTTTCCAATTCTCTTTGTCACTTCGGGTGACATTTAACATTTTTTTATGGATCTTCTTGGGATCTCGTTCCTCTATCGTCTGTCTGGGTACATCACCCCCGTGACGTAAAACATAGGAACGCATACGTGAAGGATTCTTGTGTTTGGTGTAGTCGGAATACCCACTTGCACCAAAGTCAACAGTCCTACCGTCGTCTAATGTCGCCCTGAACTTTTTCTTCGTGTCCGGACTTCTAGTGATTATGACGCGCATACTTATAATTTACAAAGATAATTTACTTACCGCAACCACCACCGCAGCAGTATTCCTCAGTCTTGGACGAGGGGAAGATGTCGCGTTCGGGTCCACGCTTGACACGATACATGTGATCGTACGCATGGAGAACGGCGACACCAGCCACCATGGTGAGAAGAACTGGGCGGTTCATCTTGCGAACAGAGAAACCATACAGACCAATGAGCGCAATGAGAACAAATTGCACGATGGTGACAGTGGGGAAATTGGGCATCTTGAAACGGTCCGCGAGGGTTTTAGTTTCGGGGGTAGGTTCGGGGTTAGCGATTACCATAGACTCTTGCTTGTATCCGGGCATTTTTATTATCTACTGAGAAAATAATGTGGTCTCTCCTGTTAGTTCCAATTTCTATGATTTGTTATGACTATTTGAAATCACCGATTGACCTTCTCTACTTCACTAAGATAGCGAGACCACTACTTGGTATACAAAATACATTTAGGGATATCATATATAGTACATCTAGACACGCCATTAAGGATTACCCAGGTCTTTTCCTAATTAAGATGCATCATAAGAATATTCGTGAAGAATTTGATCGTATCTCACCCACACTCGAAAAGAAGTATTATCATGATATAGATCCATGGTTTGAAATAAATAATAGCTATTACTTTTATAAAATTGAAAATTTCCCACTCTTGTACGGTCTAGTCAAACAAATAAAGTGTATAGACACGAGTGTTGCTGCATTCGCTGTTGTAGAAGGTACAATGGTAATACCACCCCATCGAGCTGAATCCAATGAACTCCTGAGATACCAACTGACTATACACGGCGATGGAGATTGTAGTCTGTACACAGATGAAGGTAGGCACATACACCGAGAGGGTGAAGATATCCTCTTTGACCAGGGGAGATACCATGAACTGATGAAAACTGGGGATGGTCGAAGGGTTGTACTTATCCTTGATGTTCACAGGTGATTCCGACACGTCGCGATGTACATATCACTGCCACCTATGAGTTCTAGGGTTTTGTCGTCTACAATTCGCTTAGTGAAAGGACCTAGAGTTCCGTCATTGCAGCGCATACAGAGTGCCGAAAGTTTGGTCACATCACATGCCAGTGGGATACAATCAATAAGTTCACCAAACTTTTGCTGAAAAGAATCGGCATCAAGACCAGCTAATATCACAGACTTGTTTATGTGTAGACAACACTCCACAAACTTCTTGAGTCTAGGGAAGAATTGTCCTTCATCAATTGCAATTATATCAGCTTTCTCAAATTCATATGTATTAATAATTTCAAATAAGTCAAACACTTTATAACAATCAAACTTTACATTATCATGTGTTTTGAGAATTTCCTCGGGGGACCTGGTATCTTTTGCAGAATTTATAATCATCACATCTTTTCCTATAACTTTTAACCGCTTAAGTCGTCGAATAAGTTCAGATGTTTTACCAGAAAACATATTTCCCATAATAATTGAAAGTCCCATCTCACCCTATTATTATAATATTGCATTTTTTATATGGGTGATATACACAGAGCAGTTTTGAATGGACATGTGGGTTATTACAATCCCACTACTGGTAGGGTTAAGTTTGGAAAATGTATCTATTCGAGTATTGGGTCAGCTATAAAATATCTCAA
>Ga0222649_1000598_pt1 | contig 11477 bp, 12 predicted proteins | sample AntAcemetagen337_FD_179865 | JGI IMG/M metagenome (GOLD analysis project Ga0222649, IMG submission 179865) | Saline water microbial communities from Ace Lake, Antarctica - #337 | ecosystem: Environmental > Aquatic > Non-marine Saline and Alkaline > Saline | place: Antarctica: Ace Lake... | reverse complement strand
CACCTTCAACCGATACTATCCAAAAATAACCTGTTTCTGTAGTTCCTGAAATGTCGGGAGTATTAGTACTTGCATCCCAATTGCCTTGCGGTATTAAAGAACCCGCTAAGGCTAGTATTTCAGCTTTTAGTATCTTTCCTTGCTCTGCTGATAAAGGAACGCTTACACCCCCAGCAGTTACGTTGTTTACAATACTTGCAATATCTATTTTTAAATCTATATTGTTTTGTAAAGTTGTATCCGCAGATTGTCTATTGCCTTCTTCGTCTTGTATTTTATCAAATAAATAATTTTCTACAGTATCTAACTGCGTTACATTAACCGCATCATTAGAAGATAAGCCATTAGAAACCTCAAAGATCTCGTTAGCGTCTCCGTTTAAATTAGCTTTATTGGAATCACTTGGAATAGAGGTTAGATTCGAGCCGTCTCCCGAAAAACTATTCGCTATTACGTCACCTTCTTTATTTACTGTGAAAGTATCGGTTATATCATTTTGACCAACGTAATTGAATCCCTCTTGGCTTGTGTTTACACCACTTGCTACAATTGCGTTACCTCCTTTTAGATTAGCAACATAAATACCTTCGCCTGAATCGTGGTTTAATAGATTAACACCTTTTCCACCTAGCTTGTTTGTAATAAACACACCAGAGCCAATTGTTTTATTATCTACAAAAACACCAAATCCATTAACTTGGTTAATAACATTAATAAGGGGTGTTTCTTCTGTGTTTTCATAATACTGAACACCATTGCTAAAATGATTATCACCTACTAACTTAGCTAATGGAGCATTAAGCTGTTCAACTGTGTTTTTTGTTGCGATACCATTTGCATCTGCTTTTACAATAAAATCAGATGAATTTACGGAAGATGTTGGTAGTTCGTTTATCTTAATTGTAGCCATTTTATTTGCTTGTTTTACTTAGATACGTTATCAATCGCTCTATGTTAGTTTCTTTTGGTTTGTATGTCGCTTTCATTATAATACCCAATTTGAAGAGTTAGCGTCTTTGTCAGGTCTTACATCACTGTTTACATTGTTATTGTATTCAGGGAATTTATTAGAGTTAAAACAGATATAATCTACAAATCTTCGTGTGTAATATTCCGATGTATCACGTTCTTTTTGTACTAAAAATTCAATCTCGCTTTTACTTACGCTTTCCGAGTTCTCAGAGCTATGTTTAGAAACACCACCATTCTTTATTTGATACGCTGCAAACGGTAAATACTCAACCATTGCGAAATGTATCAACATAGGTTGTATGTAATCGTTCACTAAAGACAAATAATCGCCCGTTAAAGTACCAGCTACAATTTCTGTACTAATTTTGTCATATAATTTAGAACCTAAATAGTTCGTGATATGTATTTCTTGAGCTATTTTAATAAATTGTATAAACTTATCAGTGTCAACATTACCATCTATAATGGTATTTTTGACTAAATCTGTTCTACTTATAAATAATGCAGTAGCCATAGTTATCTTTTTTTATTTACAAATCCATTATTAGGCATATCGGTTGGTAACATTGCTACCTCTTTATCGTTTTTAACGGGTTTTATTCCCGCTTTACGTGCTTTATTTACACTAATAACCGCTTTAGGGTTTCCAACGTCAGGCTTTCCGCCTACTCTTTTCGCTAAATAAGTCTTACGCATCCAAAAATGGTGGCAATCTCCTCCGCCTTTGTACTTAAATATGTCGTAATTATCTGCACCATCTAAACCCCAACCAGCGTTAACGCTATTAGTAGACATTCTATCTATGTCCTCTTTGCGGTATATCTTCTTTGATGCTACCATTTTCTTACAAAACTCTCTGCTATCTGTAGAGGCTTTTAACGGTGCGTATTGGTAACGAACTTTATACTGTAGTCCGAAAGTAGGTTCGACACCATCTTGTGAACTCTTAGCGTTTGGTCTTGCAGTTCCCGTTGTAGCGAAGTTCTTAATCTTAGACATTAGACTTTGCTTAGGTTTGTTTAAACCTTTTATCTGCTCATCTAGTTCGTCTTCATCTTCATAGTCTACTTTTCTTTCGTCTATTAACTCCCATTCGGTTAAATCTTCATCTTCACCTAACTCATCTAACTTAGACAAAGCAACACTCATTTTAACACCCGTTTCTTCTTCTCTAGTTTCTTCGTCTTGTACGTTCTCTAAATCCATAAACTGCAACGGTTGTAACGTCTTAAAGTATAGGTTTAAGCTAATCCCGTTAAACGCTAGTATCTTATCGAACGCATCCGTTAGCATCTCTTGAAATGGCACTATGACCGTGTTGTGCATTAATATACTAGCTGTCTTTAATTCGTCTGCATTGTTACCAAATCCCGAACCGTCTTTAATTCCTAACAACATAGGAGATACAACCCTATGAGCAACCATTATTTTCTTTTGCGATTCATCACTTAGAAATTGATACTGGTTATGTGCGTCTGACAATTGAACAGGTGTGATGTCTGCTTGTGCTTCTTTAGAGTCGTTAAAAGCTAGTATAAATTTACCCGCATTACTAGACCCTGAAAACTTTTGTTGTATCTTATTCTCAATTAGTTTTTGTGCTTCTTCTTCGGGTACACCGTTATTGAAATTAATCAGCATTGACGGTGCTAAACCGTTCATAATGTTGTTTAAATGGTAGTTGCTTATCTCTTCTTCAAGTTCAGCATATTGCAAACCTCCTTGATAATCAGGAGTACTATAGTAGTACATTCCCGATTTGTAAGGCTTTATGTATAATATTTCAATTGGTGCGGGTATATCTGTCAAACCGAACGCGGGTATTCTTAAAGGTTTTTCGCTTGGCTTCATATTAGCCCAATCAGGATGATAGTAATACGCTTGTATCTCTTTATCATCTTCTCCACACTTTTCTGCTCTTAAAGTTTCAATAGGAAAATGCTCAACCTTTTGAATAGTCTTTTTATCTTTAGAGTAAATAATTTGCATCGCACATTGTCCCGCTAGTTTTAAATCAGAGGCTAAGCGTCTATTATCTTCTTTGTGAAAAAGAGATATCATACGAGCGTATGCATCTGACTTACGAGCCGAATCGGTAGCGTCTAAGCCACGACCATAAATCATTTGACTTATTCCATTGATTACCGCATTGTTTGTAGCAGAACCGTTGTAACGGTCTATTAAAAACTGAAAGTAATTGTTATTCGCCCCAAACTCTACCCATTCCTTATTCTTGTATTCTATAATTTCAGGACTTGTATAAGTGCTAAGGTTTACAAAACTAATTTTAGATTTGTTTGATGTAGGTGTAAGTTTTTTGCTAGGTTTAGGTATATATTTACTCATAATATTATAAAATCATTGTTACCGCTTTGCTCTTTATATTCGTCTTTATTGACGCTATAGTGTTCGTTTGCAGTTTGATTGGTTGATTGTGTAGTACAAAATATTTTATCTCTGTAAATGATGTCTAAATCAGTCACGACACCTTGACCGTTGTATATCTTTAAGTCATAAAAATGACCCTCTTTTAAATCATAAACATTTGATAGTTCAATATAATTTTTTAAATTAACCGCAGTTGGCAAAATTGTAACCGTTTCATTTGTACTGTCATCCCTTAACTTTAAAGTAACGGTTGTCGAATACACTCTAGGTATAATCTTTATTGTTTGCGATGTTGTAACGGGTAACAAATGCTTCATAGTTATATAATAGAATAAACAACGTTTTTTGTACTTGAAAAGCAAAAAAAAAGCCACTCAATTAAGAATGGCTTTTTTAAATAAAAATAATTACTAAGCAGTAGGGTCTATTTGTGAAGCACTTTCATTTGAAGTCACTACAGTTGATACCGTAAAGTTAGCGGGTGCAATCTCCATAGCTTCTAATGTCAAGGTAAATCCTGATAGGTCGCCCATTGCAGCACCAGAAACAATAGTACCACCAGTTACTTCCGCTCCGTGTTCTAAACCAACCATAAAGAAATTACCGTTGTAGTCTTCAACCGCTACGTGTGGTCTTGAAGTTGCCAACAATTTAATCTCTTCTTGTGTTGCTTTATCTAAAGTCGTTAATGTTAAATTTAATGTTGATGTATAAAAAGTACTACCGTTTTCTCTTGAACTGTTAACCGCAGTTTCTAAAGAAGAGTTTCCTTTTATATCAAATTTGAAAAAGTCAGGGGTTCCAGCTACTTCGGTAATTTCTCCCGCTACAAGTGTAACCGCTCCGAGTGAGCCATAGTCAGCGAAATAAACCGCTTTTAAACCACCTACAGAACTTTTACAAGGTAGTTTTCTACCCGATGTTAATAAACAAGCCATATATTTTTTGTATTAAAAAAAGGGTAAGTAGACAAACCACCTACCCTCTTATATTATTATTAATTATTTAATTATGCGTATAAAACGATATCCTCAACAACTGAATATTGAACCGCTGCCGTATATCTCATTATGAAACGTACATTTTGCGAACCGTCTATATCTGCCATATCAATAACCTTTACTTCGTTATGGTCAGAAACTAGTCCTGTTCCAAAATATAAGTTAGATTTTTGTGCTGCTACCATTTTGTTTGAAGTTAATCCGTTAGCTAAAACAACTTTGATGCCATCGAAAAACTCAACGTTAATGTCTTGGTTGTTTCCTTGTACGTTTCCGCCCGTGTTTGCTAACGCTCTTTTGTACGCTCTGAAAATATTGTTAGATACGTAAATATTCATATCTTCCTTATTAACTACTTCTTGAGGTATTTGGTCAACAACCTTTCCTAATTCAGCAATTACGTTTGCAGCAGTTACAGTTGCAGCAGTAATTTCTTGTGCCGATGGTAAAGCAGCATCTGCAGCTAATAAAGTTACAAAACCATCAAAAGCACCACCTCCAGCCGTTCCGCTCCAAATGTCTTGCTCTGTTTTCTCAGCTACTTTTGCAGATAATTGTGCAATGAAGTAATCAGAAAAAGTCTTAGGTAAATTGTCGTGTGCTGAAAAACCCATAGAAATTGCTTCCCAATCAGATTGGAATGGTGTCTTACAAAGTTCTAAATTTACTTGTAATTCTTTTGGCTCAATAATTCTTTCAGTTAAAGTAACTGTAGAAGTGTCTGCGAAATCACAAGAAGCATTTGCGGTAATACCGTCAATCTCTAATCTTTTTAATACTTCTTTAAATTTGATGTTTGGTTTGATTTCAATTAAACCATTTGCTAAAGTGTTTCCACTTAATAAAGCAGCGGAAACATATTTTCCTGCAAACTCTCCTGCATAAGTTGTTGTAATGTTTGTAGTTGTAGCCATTTTTTATTTATTTATTTTATTATAGATTGTATTCAATATTGAGTTTTTGCCCTTTTGAGCGTAAAGATGTAGTTCCTTTTTGTCAGATGCTTTTTCGGGATTGTGAGAAATTCCGCTAACATCTTCAACTTCTTTCGAAAGTTCAACCTTTGGCTCTTCAACCTTTGGCTCTTGTGAAAGTTTAAATTCGTTTCTTAACTTATCAATCTCTGCAAAGAAAGTTTCTTCTGAAATAGATTTTACAATCTTTTTAGGTGTTGCTTTCTCTTCTGTCAATTCTTCTTCTACGGGTGCTTCTGCTGGTACTTCTTCTTCTGCAACTTCTTCTGTTGCTTCTTTGATTTCTCCAATAATACCCTCATCAGATACTATGATTATCATTCCGCTTTCTGTAACGGTGTACTCTCCTACGGGTACTGCGACTCTTTCATCATCCGCAACGATAAAAACTTCTGCACCAACTTCGAAAGATTCAGCTTCTAAAACTGCACCGTTCTCAATTTGCATCTGTTCAAACTTTACTTGAATACCGAGCAAGGTTCTAACTTTGTTTAATGTTTCTTTTGTGTTCATATATTTAATTTAATTTACTTTATAGACTTAATAATATCTTTATACTCTTTTGCGTTTTTTTCATATTCAGCATATAAGTCTAAAGCTTTAATATAATCTTTGTAAAAATTAGTGCCTTTTACATCAATACCTAAATCAGCTGCTTTTTTAGAATAGTCTTTGTAAAACGAATTTATTTGTTTTAGCAAAGCTGATGGTTGAGATGTAAAGTCAGGATTACGAGCAGCAATTAATTGTTTAGATGCTTTGCTCATTGTAGAAACTTGTTTATTAGAGTCGTTTAATCCTTTTTGTACTTTTTTAGTAATATCTGAAAAGTCCATTGCAAACTCAATCTTATGAGTTTCTAACTCGGTTTTTTCTTCTTTAAAAAGTCTATTAAAGACTTGTTTACTTGCGCTCATATTTATATAATAATTATTAAGTTAAATTTTGTATTTTGCTACTCATCTATTTTATTAATAGAGCCGATGCCTTGTTTCCAATACTCTGGAGTTTCGCATTTTTGGTCGTCTTTACATTCAATTGAATAAGTGTTCTTACACTTACAATAAACCGCTCTAGCCATTTGTTAAAAGTTCTATTAAGTCTGTTAATATTTGTTCTTCTTCTAATGATAATTCTTGCTCTTTCTTAGTGTCTACTAATTTATCCGCAAAATACCCTTCTATACTAAACCCTTTAACTTTACCTGTCTTTACGTAATTTTCCCAAACGTCATCATTGTTCACTTTCACAGAACCCATCCAAGTACCTACTGGCACATCTAAACCGTAAAGCTTTGTTTTATCTTTTTCTTTATCTTCTACTATCCAAGATTCTACCAACGTTAGACCGTCTAATTTACCCTCGTGTTCTAAAGTTGAATTAGATTGATTGCCTTTAGTTAAATACATTTGAGAAGCTTGTACAATAGTATCTTTTGAAAAGAAAACATAGTACTCTTCTTTCTCGTTCTTTCTATAAATAGGCTTTTCAGGAATTAACAAAGCACCCATTAATAAACGCTTCTCTTTATTTATCTCTGCAAGTTGTATCTGTTCGCTTTTTAAGGCTATAAAGTCAGATTCAATGGCTGGGTTTTCTACTACAGAAATAGCTTCAACCCCCATTTCTTCGCTTTCATCTAAAATTAATTCAATTAGTTTCATAATTATATAATAGTTTTATGCTTAGTTTTTGTATATTTAAAAAAGTATAAAATGTTAAATTATGTTAAAGTTTCATAAAAAGTATTGTTTAACTAATAATGTATTGTATATTTGAATATAATTAAAAACGATATTATGACACCAAGAATTTACATATTAAAAGAAGACATTAAACAATACGTAGTAGGAGAAAAAGAAGAAATAACAGACGCTAAAAACCAAATAAAATGGGGAATGAAAAGCGGAATTATAAGTTTAATAACTGATTTAAGAACTACAACAACTTACTGGGAATTATAATAACAAAGGGGTGTAAAAACCCCTATAATATAAAGTAGTTAAAGCTGACTTTCTTACTGTCGCAGGTTAATGGTATGGCTTTATCACTTTAATAAAAACCCCCTACATTTGTAAGGGGTTTTCTTATATCCAAAAGGTAGCGAAAACTTGTCGGATACTAAGTTGAAGCACCATCTATAATATTTCTATCTAGTCCTTGTGCAGTTGTTACATCTCCACTAACTACGTAAGCTCGTGTAGGTTGTTGCGATTGGCTACCTATAGCATCCGCTAATTGGTTTGTTTCGCTTTGCCCTACAATGTTGAATGCTGGTGGTGCAGATGGTACGGTTGGAATACTTGGAGCAGATGGAGAACCACCACCCGAAGCACCGTAAGACGAAGCAACACTTTTCGCACCACCTACCGCAGATGCTACAGAAGATATTATACCAGCTGCACTAGCAGCATAACCAATTAAAGCGGGAATAGCTGCAGGAAACCCTAAAGCCAACGTTTTAGAGAAACCCGTAGCAACACTTGCACCACTTGACGCTGCATCTAAATTGGCACTAACGATTGTTTTGGTTGCTTTACTTTTTATGTAACCTAAATCAATTAACAACTCTTTAGCTAATAAGAATTGTTTTGCAATAAGACCCGCTTTTCCTAAAGCACTTTCTGCACCCGCTAAACCTATAATAGAATCTAAAGTTCTAGTTTTTAAGTCTATTCTTTTTTGTTCTATTTCTGTTTCTCTATCTATGCTAACTTGTCTTGACTGCTCTATAAAGTCATCTAACGCTATTTGTGCATCTATCTTTGCTTGTGTACCCGCATTTGCATTATCTACGATTGCTTGTAGTCTTTCGCTCTCTTGTTCTTTTTCTAAAGCGTCAATTTCTTTTAACTTTTCTAGTCTTAATAATTCGTCATCTATTTGCTCTGCGTTAAATCTTTTACGTTCAATACTAAGCCTACTTTCGCTTTCTCCTTTTAAATTATCTAAGGCTATTTGTTCTCTATCTAGTCCTAAATCATTTACTTTTTGCTCTGATAATAAACCCGTTATTTGTGCCTTAACTCCTAGCTTATTATTCTCTGCGTCAATTAATTTAATTCTGTTTTCTTGGTTATCGTTTGCTAATAGTTGTGCTTGTGCGTCTGCGATTTGTGCGTCTGCAGCTTTTAACATTGCTTTCTCTTGCTTCTCTAAAATGATTAATAACTCATCATTTGCCTTTTTCCTATCCGCGATACTATTACGCTCTTCATCTCTAACTTGTCTTTGTTTCTCTGCTAGTCTGTCGTACTTCTCAACCAACCCAGCTTGTACGGCTGCTGCTACTTCTGCATTATTCTTTAACGTTGTCATTGCATCAGCAGTTTCTAAAAGCTTCTTAGGGTCTATCTTAGACACTTCTTTAATAACCGCATTAACACCTACACTAACTTCGCTAACTGCTTCAACTATGTTATTCGCAATATCTTTACCCGCTTGAATTGCATCTGCAGAAATCTCTAATATATCTAATCGTGTTTGTGCTAGGTCTGATTTTGCTTGTTTAATAGATGCATCATCTCCAAACATAGATTCATAACCAACCTTTAGAACTTCCATAGCTAACTTTAATTGAAAGAAAGTTAACTTTAAAGGAAGTAACGCCAAAGTAATTAAACCACCTACAACTTTTTTAAGTGCATCGAATCCGTCCGTTGCTTCTGTTACTGAATTGTAAGCAGTTGTAACCGCATCTGTAACCGCTTTAAATCCTAAAGCGATTGCATTTGTTGCAGTTTCTAAAGCATCTAAAACCTTTTGGTTCTTACGTATAATCTCAAAAAGAATACCAACCGCAGCTAAAAATATACCGATACCCGCAGCCTTTAAAGCAGTTCCCATACCTTTAAAACCTTTAGACAATAAGCCAACACTTTTATTAGTTTTCTTTGCTGCTTTGCTTGTGTCATCTAAACCTTTTTCGGTTGTCTTTGTTGCCTTAGTTGCTTGTTTGTTTAAATCTTTTAAACTACCGCCAACATCTTTTACACTCTTTTCAGCATCTCCAGACTTTACGTCTAACTCAACAACTATCTTTTCCATTCTTGTCTTTTTATTAATTCTTTAAAACTGTTTGGGAACTTGTTTTTTCCTTTAGCTAATTGCACAATTTCACTTTTGCAATTCGTATCTTTTAACAAGAATAATATTTTATCTATCATTTATATATCGTTTAATAATTCTAAATCAGATTTACCACTTTTTAAATTTGTATTTATTGAGTTTATTAAATAGCTTTGACCATTTATAATAAACTTATCGGATAATTTATAATTTAACAAAATCCTTAATGGTAAAAATGCTTTTACTTTTATTATTCTTCTACTCTTGTTGAATATGTCTTTAATGTAGTTTAAATAATAGTTTTTAAATAGAGTTTCATCATTCCTTAATAAAGTATATTCGTTTATTTCAGATTTAAAGTTTAGTGATTGAGATGTTGATAATATTCCATCAGTATTTAAAGGCACATAATAAGTAGTTAAACTTAATTGTGAAGTTACTGAATCCCTAAAAGAAATAGGGGTACCACTTGTTTTTCTGTACACATAGTGTAATAAAGGTTTCCCAATATACGGGTCACTGTTGCTATCTGCCATCCATCCGTATTGAATAGTTGTAGCCCAACCGCCATTTGCATTTGTTAATTTTTCATACATTAATTTTTGAAAAGGTAAATTCACTTTGTATATTTCTCCATCCCAGTTATCCGTTTCTTCGCCACTATATTTTAATTCTCCAAATTGCTGATTGTTTAATTGGTTAAATATAGAAGCTAAATAAGTTTTGTAATCTTCGTAAATAAAATCTATTTGTCTATAAGGTAAAGCAACATCAACACTTGATGAATTTACATCAATATATTTTGATATATCATAAATATTATAATCAGCATAGAAATTATCTAAAGTATCTACTTTTATTTCATCGTCTTTTAAATACGCGGTTAGATTAAACATTTTAAATAAACCTGTTAAAAAGTCTATTACTTTAATTTCAGGCAATTGTTGTGTTGGGTAAAAAATGAATTCCTCCGTAACAGAAACCGAACCTGAAAACAAATCAACTGAATACCCTGATTGAAATTGAGATGTTACATTCCATTTTACTTCTGAAAAAGTTATTGCAGAAGGACTTTCAATAGTTATTGTATAAGCACTTTGTGGCATATAAGAAGTTCCAATATTTATTGTTTGATTTCCTGATAAGTTATTTGCTCTTAAATATTCTCCTGAACTATTTCGAACTACTACGTTATAAATAACAATTGAACTTGTGGTTAAAGTTAATTCTGATTGAAATTTATTAGTACTTGTAAATATATTAATTGCAGTACCATCGTTTGAAAATGCAGGTATTCCTGAACTACCTGTTGGTGTAAAACTTGTAATTAATTTACTGTATAATGGTGTGCCAACAACGTTACCTTGAACATTCCCCTTTTTTCTATGCATCCACATATAAAGGTTATGATATGCTGATTCAGTAGTGTTAAAGAAATCATCACTAAAAACTATATTATTAGAATACCCATTTGCAATTGTGTATTTATTTTCTATTGCTTTTATAATTATATGTATTCTAATAGAATATTTTAAATCATCCCAACTTACACCGTGTTGATGTGATTGTTCGGTTCCAGCTTCATACCATAAGTTTTCAATTCCCTCTATTTGCGTATGACTATTTGATTCATATACAAACCTATTTGTGTGAGATATTAAAGGCACTATTAAGGCATCAGTATAAGTAACACTATCAATAGTAAAGTCAGAACCGTTTTGTAGATTTGCCTTATTAATTGATGGACTGTAAAGTATGTTGAAATTATCTAACCAATTTAATGCATCTAAATTATCTTCCCCTAATACGTCTTTTAAAATAACTGTATCTCCAAAAAAAGTAACGTTATATGAATACGGAATATTGTTTTTAAGGCTTACACTATTTAGCTTTAATTTACCGTCTTTATAGGGTAAACTATTTAATTCAATGTTAGATGCTTTTTTTAACCTTGCATCAAATCCATTTTCAATATTGTAATTATAATAATGTTTAAATATTTTATTGTTATTTTTAGACGCAGGAATTGTAAATGATTTTGTAAACGCAGTAAATATTTTAGAAACGTCTTTTA
>Ga0222649_1000594_pt1 | contig 11541 bp, 20 predicted proteins | sample AntAcemetagen337_FD_179865 | JGI IMG/M metagenome (GOLD analysis project Ga0222649, IMG submission 179865) | Saline water microbial communities from Ace Lake, Antarctica - #337 | ecosystem: Environmental > Aquatic > Non-marine Saline and Alkaline > Saline | place: Antarctica: Ace Lake... | reverse complement strand
GCGCATCACGTTACGCCTCGTGAAAAAGCGTCAGGGCATTGAGCGCAGGCCCGACTCATGTGGCGTTCTTCCCTAGCGATTGGCTCGCGGGAACGCGCGGCATGACCGCAGCGGAGACCGGCGTTTACATCACGCTCATTGCGATGATGTATGAGCGGGCCGAACCTCTCAACTTTGATCGGCCTAAGCTGGCGAGGCTTTGCGGCATCCCCGCCGGTAGCTTTAGACAGGTGCTTTCGGCCCTCGTGGCAGACGGTAAAATCCTGCAAACCGACGCTGGATTATGGAGCCGCAGAGTTGAGAAAGAGCTTGCTCGCGTGATCGAGCGCAGCGCCAAAGCGGCGGACAGCGCAAAGGCCAGATGGCAAAGTGGTGTGCGCGAAAATCCAACGACCACTATGCATAGTGGTGAACGGATTTCGAAGGCGAACACAGGGAAAAACCCTAGCGATAACAACGAACCGCCTATGCGCTCGCAATGCGTTCGCAATGCTAACCAGAGCCAGAGCCATATAAAGAGTATCGCCCTTACGGGCTCACCCGAAAACGATGATATTTCAGGCCCTGATGAACCTGTCAAAAAGGCTCCGCCAGAGACGGCAAAGCTCCCGGCAGACTGGCGGCCTGACGCTGAAATGATTGCCCACGCCATGAGCGTCGGCGTCCCTGAAAATCGCATGGAGGACGAGGCGCATGATTTTTCTGAATACTGGGTCAAGGGCAAGGGATCGAAGACCCGACGATCAGACCGAGGATGGCGAACCTCATGGAAAAAATGGGTTGACCGTTCAGGGCCATCATACGCGCGCGCTCAACAGCAAATCGACCGAGGCGGCGCTGGCCTACCTCATGGGAGCGGACGATCCGGCGCACGTCACGTCCAAGGCGATCCAGGTGATGCGGCGATCCGGTATCTCAATCGGCACGGGGAAGAATGATTTCGGGCAGGTGGTCACAACATGGGATGAGGACCCGGACGCAGACCACGACCGCGCCCTAGCGGCGATCCGCGCAGCCATGACGCCGCCGCCCCGGTCAAAGGTGGTGCACTTCCTGACGCTGCTCCGAGCCGGAACGAAGGCCAAGGCGGAAACAGACCTGACAATGGACCTCGTGTTCGAGCTTTACGTTCCGCGCCTCTTGCCATTCCCGGCTGATATTGTGAAAAACGTATGCCTGCGCTGGCCTGATAAGTGGTTCCCGGCGATCTCGGAATTGGAAGAGGCCGCGCAACGGATGGCAGCGCCGCGACGCATCGCCGAGCGGATCGTAGCCGACCGGATGGCGGGCCGAGTTAGTCACGGGCACCCACGCATGACCACGCCGCCCGAGCCGAACAGACCCGACGAAACGACCCGCGCAGCACGCGCCGAGATGGTCGCCGAGTTTCTCGGGAAACATAAACCGCAGGAGTGAACCACATGACCCGCACCACCCTCCCCAACGGCATCCACTACGGCGTCCCGGCGCACGTCTACCACGCCGACCCGTGCGAGACGCCGAGCCTGTCGTCAAGCCTCGCGCGCAAGATCCTCCGCGAAAGCCCGGCGCACGCATTCGCATCGTCGCCGCGCCTTGATCCCGACTTTGTGCCGGAGGTTAAGAAGACCTACGACATCGGCACCGCAGCGCACACCTTAGTGCTCAGCGCAGGCGAGTCGATCCGGGTTATCCCGCATGACGATTGGCGGACCAAGGAAGCGCGCCAGCAACGCGACGAGGCCCGCGCCGAGGGCTACACGCCGCTGCTTGAGAAGGAGGCCGCCGAGGTACTGGCGATGGCGGCGAAGGTCAAAACAGCCCTCAAGCGCATAGGCTTGCCCGAAGTGTTCTCGGACCCGTCGCGCGCCGAGGTTGTCGCAATCGCCGAGGTCGAGGGCGCGCAATGCCGGGCGATGGCAGATTATGTCGGAGCAGACGGCTTTCTCTACGACCTGAAAACCACAGCGAGCGCGCACTATGACGCCGTAATGCGATCCATCGTGGCGTTTGGGTATCACATCCAGCACGAGCATTATCTCGACACGTTCCGCGCCGCGGGTATGCCGCTCAAGGGAATGCGTTTCGTGTTCGTGGAAAAAACTCGGCCGCATTGCGTTTCCGTTGTTGCGCTATCCCAAACTTTCATCGATATTGGACATAGCCAAACGGCGGACGCGCGCAGGACTTGGCGGCGTTGCCTCGCAACCGGGGAATGGCCCGATTATTCCAAGCCCGGAATTGTCGAAATCTCGCCGCCGATCTGGATGGCGTCGCAGGTGGAGGACCGCAGCCACACGCTGCAAGCCCTCACGCCGCGCGGGAAAGCTAAGCCAAGCCGTGACGCAGCGGCGCTATCAATCGAAATCGCCTCAGGAGGGGCAACGACATGACGCAGTGGAAAGATGCGACAAGATATCACCAAGGCGAAATTCGGGGCGTCAAGCCCATCGACTCTTGGTCCATCAAGTCGGGCAAGCTTCAAATTTGGGTTTCAAACGCCCACCGCATGCATCCCGACGCGTGGGTCTGCACTTGCTATCAGCTCCACATTGATGCTTGGCCGCTTCGGCTTAAAGCAGGCGCGCCAGTCAAAGAGGCAAAGGCGCGCGCTCACGCGCTCGTGGGCGATACAATAGCCGACCTGCGCAACGACTTTCTTAAAATCTCGGAGGAATGACAACATGACCGGCATCATCGACGACACCCACAGCACCACGGTTCACGGCGCACAGCTTCGCGGCATCATCGAGCGCATCGAAACGCTGGAAGCCGAAAAGTCCGAAATCGCCGAGCAGGTCAAGGAGGTCTACGCCGAAGCCAAGGGCAACGGGTTTGATCCGAAGATTCTGCGCGAGGTGATCCGCCTGCGCAAGAAGACCGCCGACGAGCGGTCCGAGGCCGAAGCCATGCTTGATCTGTATCTCCAGGCGCTGGGGATGCTGGCATGAGCGTCGCGCAAGTTCTAACAGAGGCGCGCAAGCTGATCGCGCAGGGCTGGACGCAGGGCGCGTTCTACGACGGCGACGACGGGAGCGGTTGCTACTGCCTCGCTGGGGCAGTCGTTACAGTCAACATTCCAAATCTGGGGGCGTTAAACGCTGAGGCATACGCCGACAGCCCCGGCATCGGGGCGCTTAGCGATTGCTTGGGCAGAAGGGTTTATAGCGTCTACGCTCTCGACCGCTTGACCGAGTGGAACGACACGCCGGGCCGCACGCAAGAGGACGTGTTGGCACTCATTGACCGCGCTATCGCCAAGGAGGCAAAAGCATGACCAACGGCATCGCCAAGCGCGAGGACCGCGCCCCCGTCACATGCGGCGGCACGCTGACCGCAATCATTCCGCAAGATATCGACCAAGCATTTCGGCTCGCGCAAGCGCTTAGCGGGGCTGGGGATATGATCCCGAAGGCGTTTCAGCCATCTGCCAATGGCACCGCTAAAACTGGAATGATTATGGCTGCCATCATGAAAGGCATGGAGGTTGGCCTTGCGCCGATGCAAGCCCTCTCGGCCATTGCCATCGTCAACGGTCGCGCGACGATCTGGGGTGACGCGCTCCGGGCGCTGGTGCTGCGCGCCGGGCATTTCATTGACTGCGATGTGACCGGCGAGGGCATGGAGGCGGTTGCGACCGCAACCCTTACACGATCCAGCGGTCAAACGGTGACGCGCACGTTTTCGATGCACGACGCCAAGACGGCGGGGCTGGCGAGCAAGGACGGGCCTTGGAAGCAATATCCCAAGCGGATGCTTGCCAACCGCGCCACGGCATTCGCGGTGCGCGACGGTGCAGCGGACGCGCTGATGGGCATGGCCGTTGCCGAGGAGGTGAGCGACTACGGCCCCGACGCAGCGCGCGACGTGACGCCAGCGCCGCGCCGTGGCGGGCCTCGGTTCGCGCCGCAGTTGCCGGAGCCTGAGGATGAGCCGGAGCCGGAGCCGGTGCAGCACGATGAGGAGACGGGCGAGGTTATTGAGGACGGCGCGCACGCGGATTGGATCGAGGAAAGCAAATGAAAGCCGTTACCATTGCGGGCAACATCGGCAAAGATGCGGCGATCCACGAGATGAAAGGCGGCGACAAGGTCACAAGGTGGTCTGTCGCCGTCAATGACGGGTTCGGGGAAAAGAAGCGGACCCTGTGGTTTGACTGCGCCATGTTTGGCCTGCGCGGCGAAAAGCTGGCGCAGTATCTCACCAAGGGCGGCAAGGTGACGGTGTCGGGCGATCTGTCAACGCGCGAGCACGAGGGGAAAACATATCTCACGATCCGCGTGGCGGAGGTCACGCTGCAAGGCGGCGAGCAGCGCCAGGATCGGGGCGGCTATGAGCCGGAGCGCAAGCCGCAAAGTCCGCCGGGTGATGACCGGAGCGGGTTTGACGACGGGACCATCCCTTTTTAGCTTTTCTAGGCTTTAAAATGTGGTAATCTGATGCGGCGGGTGTTTGACGCTGAAACGCCTTACACCCGCCTAACCAATCTAGCCACTGGAGAGCTAATATGGCTGACGAGCAAAATGCGCCGCAAGTGCTGTCGGGTCAACCGCTGAAGCGCTGCAAGGGCTGCAAGACTGAATTGCCCCACGGCGATTTTTACCCGCTTGCAGGAAACCGCGACGGCATGACCGGAAAGTGCAAGGCGTGCATTTGCCAGCAGGTCAGGGACCGCAGGGTTGCTAATCCTGAATTTATCGCTGCATACGAGCGAAAGCGACAATTGCGCCCGGAGCGCAGGGTCGCGATGGCAGAAAATGTTAAACGCTGGAACAAAGAAAATCCCTTGGGCTATGTTGCGCACTACACGCTCGGCAATGCCGTTCGTGATGGCCGGGTCAAAAAAGAGCCATGCCTGTTTTGCAGCGCGGTAAAGGTTCACGCGCATCATCAGGATTATGCCAAGCCGCTTGAAGTGGTTTGGCTTTGCGCTCGCTGCCATACGAGGCTTCACGCAAAGTTTCCGGAAACCCAAGCAAAAGGAAAAGGCGCATGACAGCCCCCAACGCCGCCGCCCTCCTCGTCACCGTATCGCTCCGAATCCACGAGCGGGACGCAGCGGGAATGGGGCGCAATGCGTGCTGGTCAACGCTTGGCGACCTGTCGATTCGGATCACCCATCAGCGCAAGGCGATCCCCGACGCGCTCGCCGCCGCAATCGCGCTCGGCTGGATCGAGCGGGTGGCCGACCTCTACGCCACAACGCCAGCCGGGCGCGCCGTGGTGGCCGCTGAGCAGCGCAAGCCGCGCGCGGTGGCGGCGGAGGTTAAGCCCGCGCCCGTGCCGGTTGCAGGCCAGCACGCGCCCAAGCGGACAGCGGACCAAATTGAGGCGCGGCGACGGGCCATCGAGGCAGCCCCGCTAGACGAGGGCAAGATCCTCACGCTTCTCAGCGATGGGCGGGGCCGGACGGCTGGCGACGTCTTGCAAAAGCTTCCGGCGATAAAGGGCTACACCGCAATCTTGCGGTCATTGGTTGTCGAGGGCCTGCTAACGCGCGGCTATCCGCAAAACGCCGTGAAGATGTATGTCTACAAAATCACGCCGCTCGGGATGGCGGAAGTTGGCGGGGCCGCAGCATGACCACGCCCCGCAAGTTGGCGTCTCCGGTCGCTGATGCAGTGCTGGCCTACGTCGCGGCACGGCCAGGTGCTACAGTGCGAGACGTTGCCGGTGCGCTATTCGCCAGCCACGCCAACGGCGGGATTCCCGCAGCTCAAAATTGCCTGACGTGGCTTTTGATGCGCGCACGATTGACGCGCGAAACATTTGGCCCGAACGATGGCGCACGCTACACAGCCCGGACGGCGCGCTCACTATGCGCCGAGATTGACAGAAACGGCGTGAGCTTGCCTCGCGCGCCTTGGGAGATCAAAGCATGACCACGCCCCGCAATACGTCCAAAACCGGCACATGGGCCGAGGTGCTCGCCGACAGCATCGCGTCAGGTTGCCCGCGCCTGACCTCGCTCAAGGTGAGGTTCCCGCATATCATCCTAGCGCAGCGCAACACGCATCGCATCATCAGCAAGACCGACGAAGGCGGTTGGGGCGATATCAGCCGATCCGATGCGTCCTCGCGCGCGATCCCGATCCTGCGCCTGATTAGTGCGGTCGAGGCTGACCCGTATATCCCGACCTCTTGGCGCTACGCAGCGGACCGCGGAATGCAGCCAGGGGAAATTATGAGCGACGAAGACGCCGACGAATCGCGCGAGGATTGGCTGGACGCGATGCGGTTTAACCTCAGCCGAGCGCGCAAAATGGCGAAGCGCGGCAACGCAAAGGAGGACGCAAACCGCCTCCTTGAGCCGTTCGCTTACGTTACGTCAATTATGACGGCGACCGATTGGGAAAACTGGGAGGGCCTGCGGCTCGACGCGCATTCGCAGGGGGCTATCCGTGAGCTTGCCGAAGTGATCCGCGATGCGATGGCGGCCAGCACGCCAAAGGCTGTTCGGGTTGGCGATTGGCATATGCCTTATGGCGACAGCAACGACCGGATGCAGTCTGCGGCCTGTTGCGCCCGCATCAGCTACGACAGCCACGACGGGGGCAAGGCCACGCCGAAAGCTAACCTGCGCCTTGCGGATGGGCTGATGGCGGATGGGCATTGGTCGCCCTTCGAGCACCAGTGCTGCGCTGGGATCAATCCTGCGCATCGGGGCAATTTCGCGGGAAACTGGATGCAGCAACGCAAGATTATGGAGGCGAACGAATGAAGGACTATGCATCAGCCATCCTCGCCTACCTCCGCCAATGTTCCGCAGCGCCAACGGAAGGCGCAATCTGCAAAGCCGTTGGCCTCAAGCTGTTCCACGCGCGCCCGTTTATCGACACACTCGCCGCCGCTGGCCTGGCGGTGATCCACCCGCCGAGCTACCGCGACACGTGCGGGCACCGCGTGACCTATTCCGCGGTGCGTCCGCGGGTGGCTGGCGTTATGACCGGCCTGCACGGCGTGAGCCTGCGCCACACGGCAGCTAAGCACATGGAGGCGGCAGGGGTGGCACCCCAGACTAGCGGGGCCGTGGGGGCGCTCACAAAGGCGGGCGCGGCATACTCCGCATTTGCAGCGCGACGCCACGCCTACCGCGAGGACTGCCTCATCGCGCGCGACGACCGATCGCTGCACGCTTTGGACGCGGATTGGCACGGGGCGGGGAGAGCATGAACACCCACGATGCCTACCTCGCCACAATGTTGCGCCGCTGGCACGTAAACCCGCACCTCAACCAGTCGGGCCAGACGTTAGGCCACCACGGGGCGGCTGCGGCGATCCTGGCACACGCGCTATGGCCGGGTGACGCTGAAGTGTTGTGGGCGTGCATCGCGCACGACCTCGGCGAGAGCGCCACCGGCGACGTGCCGTCACCTGCCAAGCGGGCCAACAACACGCTCGCGATCGAGCTTCTGATAGCGGAGACCAACGCCCTTGCCGCAATGGGAATCAGCTATCAGCCGAGCGACCGGCTCGACCTCGTGGACCGCCTTGAGGCGTATCTGTGGATGATGCACCACGCCCCGGCGCAGCGCCTCACGCCCGAATGGCGCAAGGGCCTCGCCTGGATTGAGGGCATGGCGCTTGAGCAGGGCGTCGGCGTCGCGAACGCGGTGCAGGTGATTCTCTCGGATGCGCGGAAGTCGGCGGGCGTTGCGGATGTTGCGCCGGTGGCGCGCGGCTGGTGGCAGCGGGTTTGGGGCTGGATGGGAGAAGCGAAATGAACGACCCTGTAGCGTCCCCGGCTCACTACACGGCGCACCCGATTGAGGTCATCAACCTTTCGCGCTGCTTGTGCGCCAACCTTTCGAATGTCGTAAAATACGTGATGCGTGCGCACCTTAAGGGGGCGGAGCTGCAGGACTTGCGCAAGGCCCTGTTTTACGCGGAAGACCTGATTTCGACAATGGCGCGGGAGCCTGTGGCGCTGGCGTGCATGGCTGAGCCTGATTTCAGCATGGCGGAGTTCACGCGGCAGATGCGCGAGGGTCGCGGCTTTATTGTGCGGCGCGCGTGGAGAGCGGCTTGGGTTTGGGGGCGTGACGAATCTCCGATTGGTTATCTGGCGGACATGCGCGACGCCATCGTGGCGGAAATTGCGCTGATGGAGGGCGAGGCATGACCCCTGGTGAAAAAAGAGCCGTGCAAATACGGGCAACCGCCGACGCGATGAACATGAGGGGCGACGACCGAGATATCCTCGAAGGCTATCTGCGCGGCGGCATGTATGGCTCCGCTGAGGGGCTGATCTGGGATTCCGCTGAGGAGGACTCTCACGCGGAGATAGACGACTGGGAGCCGGGCGACGACTAGCGCTTGACCGCCCGCGCGACCCGTGCGACATTGGCGTTGTCGGGTTGTCATGTGCCTGTCGTCTCCTCCTGCGACTGCCGCCTCCTGCCAACGCGGGGGGCGGCTTTTTCGTTTAAGGAGATGACATGAACCCCGTTCCCGCATATAAAGCCGCCAAGGTCGCCGATTTGATCCCATACGCGCGCAACAGCCGCACGCATAGCGCCGAGCAAATCGGCAAAATAGCGGCGAGCATACGCGAATTTGGGTTCTTAAATCCCGTAATCGTGGACGGCGCAAACGGCATCATTGCAGGTCATGGCCGAATCCTTGCCGCGCAAAAGCTCGGGCTGGAAGATGTGCCAACCATTGAAGCCTCGCACCTCAGCGAAGCGCAGCGCCGCGCCTATATCATTGCAGACAACCGCCTCGCGCTCGATGCTGGATGGGACGATGAAATGCTTCGCGTCGAATTGCGAGACCTTGAGGCGACGGGCTTTGATTTGGCGCTGACCGGCTTTGATATTGGCGAGGTCGCTGCTATCATGGCTGAACCGGACTTCGCGCCTGGCACTGAGGACGATCAAGGGCGACTTGATGAGCTTGCGCCCAAGATCGTGACATGCCCGCACTGCAACGCGGAATGGGACTTGAGGGAACATGGCCAAGGCTGATCTGCGCATAGACTGGGCGACTCATGCGGCGGCGAAGTATGCTTGTGAGAACTGGCATTATTCGGGGTGCATTCCTAAATCAAAGATAGTCAAGTTTGGAATTTGGGAATCTAATTTATATAAGGGGGCGATTGTTTACGGCGTTGGAGCGACGTCCAATCTGGTAAAGACTTATGGATTGGGTCAAAATGAGGGATGCGAACTTGTCCGCATAGCACTTAAGGACCACGACGCCGAGGTTAGCAGGATCATAGCAATATCTTTGATGCTTTTGAAAAAGAACTTTCGGGGTCTGAGGCTTGTCGTATCTTTTGCTGATCCAGAACAAGGACACCACGGCGGGGTTTATCAGGCCTCTGGGTGGTTGTTTTCCGGTAACTCAATGGCTTCAAACGAATACATTTATAAAGGCAAAAGATGGCAGGGCCGCTCATTCCGAAACAGTTTTAAAGGCATGGAAAACCACCCAGATGTGCAAACCGTAAAGGGTAGCAGCAAGCACCGCTACCTCATGCCCCTTGACGCAGCAATGCGCGCGCAGATACAACCATTGTCTAAGCCATATCCTAAGCGTGTGAAGCAAGCGATGGCGGGCGTCCAGCCTGAACAGCGGCGGGGTAGCACCGACCCACACGCTCCAAAGGATAAAGCCAATGCGGGATGATCGCGACGACGAAGGCAAATTCGCGCCTCACATACCGACAGCAGAGACCCGGCAGATTGTGCAGCTTCATGCCACAATCGGCACGCCGCATGACATGATTGCGCGCGTGGTCGGCATCGACCCGAAGACCATGCGCAAATGGTATCGGGATGAGCTTGACCTAGCGCACGCGCGAGCCAATGCCGCAATCGGCGGAGCGCTGTTTAACAAAGCCAAGGGCGGCGACACGGCTGCGCAAATATTCTGGATGAAGACGCGCGCCGGGTTCCGCGAAACATCAAACCACAACCACACGTCAAGCGACGGCAGCATGTCCCCGAACCGCATCGAACTGGTAAGCCCGGATGACGACGGCGAGGATTGAAGTCCCGCCCAAGCTGCGCCGCGTGTTCACCGGAGTCGCGCGCTACCGCGCTGCATACGGCGGGCGCGGATCGGGCAAGACGCGGACGTTTGCGCTTATGTCCGCCGTGCATGGCTACCGGTGCGGAATGTCGGGGCAAGAGGGCGTTATCCTCTGCGCGCGCGAGCATCTCAATTCGCTCGATGAATCTAGCATGGAAGAGGTCAAGGCCGCGATCCGCGCCGTGCCATGGCTTGCCGCATATTACGAGATCGGCGACAGGTTCATCCGCTCAACCGACGGGCGCATTCGCTATGCGTTCGCGGGCCTGCGCGTCAACCTCGCCAGCGTCAAAAGCAAGTCCAAGCTGTTGCTCGCGTGGGTTGATGAGGCCGAGACGGTGAGCGAATCCGCATGGCGCACGCTCCTCCCGACGGTGCGAGAGGATGATTCCGAGGTGTGGGTCACTTGGAATCCCGAGAGCAGCGAAAGCGCAACGCATAAGCGATTCCGCGATACGCCGCCCGATGGCATCAAGATCGCTGAAATGAACTGGTCAGACAACCCGTGGTTCCCTGCGGTGCTTGAGCAGGAGCGCACGCAGGACATGGTGCGCCGCGCTGATACCTATCAGCACATATGGGAGGGCGGCTTCCTCTCGATCACCGACGCGCAGGTGTTCAAAGGCCGATATGACGTCGCGGAATTTGAGCCGGGCGACGGCTGGGACGGTCCGTATTACGGCATCGACTTTGGCTTCGCACAGGACCCGACGACCGCCGTTGAGGTGTGGCTGCACAACGGGCGCGTTCACATCCGGCGCGAGGCTGGCAAGGTTGGGCTTGAGCTTGACGACACCGCGCACTTTCTCATTGACCGCCTGCCGGGCATAGATCGCCACACGTCGCGGGCCGATAGCGCGCGCCCCGAGAGCATCAGCTACCTGTCGCGCCATGGGTTGCCGCGCATCACCGGCGTCAAGAAGGGCGCAGGCAGCGTCGAGGATGGCGTCTCATGGATCAAGTCGGCGGGCATGACGATCCACCCGGACTGCCCAATGGCGGCGCGAGAGGCGCGGCTGTATTCGCACAAAGTGGATCGGCTGAGCGGTGACATCCTCCCGGCGATTGTTGACGATCACAACCATTTTATCGACTCAATCCGCTACGCGCTCCAGCCGCTAATCCGCGCGCGATCCGCTCCGAGGCTGCGCAGTCTCTAGTCTCGTTGTGATGCGTGGCACAAGGCAGGTGGACGGCCCACACCTATCCCGTGCCGTGTGTGGCGTAGTGGCAACACATTGCTAAACGTGTTACCTTTCGGCAACAGCCACGCCGCAGAGGACGCATAGATGAAATTCCCACGTCTGTTTGGGCGCGCCGACGTGCCGAGCGTCAAAGAATCCGCCGCAGCCTACACGCATGTCATGACGCCAGGCCAGCCCGTGTGGTCGCCGCGCGATTATGCGGCGTTTGCGGACGAGGCATACCGGCGCAACGTCATCGCCTATCAGGCCGTCAATCGCATCTGTGACGCGGTGGCTTCGGTGCGGTGGCTGGCGTTCCGGGGTGAGCAGGAGCTTATCGCGC
>Ga0222649_1000592_pt1 | contig 11551 bp, 13 predicted proteins | sample AntAcemetagen337_FD_179865 | JGI IMG/M metagenome (GOLD analysis project Ga0222649, IMG submission 179865) | Saline water microbial communities from Ace Lake, Antarctica - #337 | ecosystem: Environmental > Aquatic > Non-marine Saline and Alkaline > Saline | place: Antarctica: Ace Lake... | reverse complement strand
AAGGCTCATCAGTTCGAATTAAATCAATTCCACTTCCAACAAAAGTAATACCAATTCTAGCACCAACTGCGGTGTCTAGAGATAAAGTTTCAACTGTAGTATCTGTATATTGATTTACTTGAGAATCATTAGTAAATAAAGAGGTTTCAGAATCGGATATAGTAAATCCTTTAGTCTGACTTGCTACAGTTCCGATGCTTTGAAAATCATCAGCTCTACCAGCACCAAACTCTCTAAAATGGTATGTACTAGAAATAGTTTCGTTAGAGTGGTCTGTAAATAATAAAACCTTAGCTGTTGCGTCTACAGGGTTTGCAGTCCTACCAATAGATCCATTAGAATTTTGGTATACTACAACAGAACCACCCTTAGTTCCAAGAGTGCCGGAAGTAAACCCACTATCATAACTTAAGACTGATTGGGCTGCTGTTTCAACCTCGGTTAGTGAGTTGTATCTAAAAGTTGTCCCAGGATTAACATAGATATTACTGCTATCTAAATAGCTTTGATAGCCATACATTTTAAACCGAGGTTGAGATGTATTTTTTCTAATACGGACGGTGTGCATCCCCACACTAAGACCTGTGACAACCGATATTAATACGTTAGATTCATAAAACCTATTAAACCAGCCGCTAGTATTGGTAAAAGTTGGGATAATATTCCCACCTTCTCCACCACCGTCTACAGATACTCTTAAATCTGAAGCGGTAATGTTATCTAAAGACATCATTAAATCTAGACCGGTTCCGTAAAAAACCACCTCTAAAAAGTCATCTTCTTCTAACAGTGATAAATATGTACCATCGTCAGTTGTTGAGATACTAATACTTCCAGCACACCTAACTAAATTATGTGGGTCGTTTGTAAGTTTATAAACACTTTGATCTTCTGGAGTTGATTCCTCATCAACCCTGGAAACACCCTCAAAGGGAAACCTACTAATACCAAAATGAGTGCTGAGGTCATTTGCAAGATCGCTAATAGGAGCTCTATTTAAAATAGTTGTATTAGGAGCTGCTATAGAAGGAACATCTACAAAATTAGTAAATCCTGCAACATCGATAGCCAGTGAAGGACCACCAACCACAGTTTCTGTACCAAATTCATTTCTAAGGACAAGGTTACCGTCGTTTCTAACGTACATCCTAGATTCACCAGTATCTGGATTTGTACCTAGTGGAGAAGCTTGTTGTGTAAAATCAACGGAGTTATCAATGTCTGTTCCAACCGGTAGGGTTTTATTAGAGAGGGTTTCAACTCCATCTAACGTAGCCAAGGTTCCAGTTGTGGGAAGTGTTACATCTGTAGCACCAGTGGTCTGTACAGTTAAAGCGTTTGCATCTGGGATAGATAGTGTAGAACCTGCTGGGTTCTGTACTCCAAGACCACCTCTAGTTGGAGAAAGAGCGGCTTCAGAAGATAAAGCTCCAGTTGCATCATTGATGACAACATGATCAGGAGTACCATCATCAAGAGAAGCCCTTGAAATATTTTGTATTGTGTTGGTTGTTCCATCAATAGTCTTATTAGTTAAAGTGGCCGCGTGGTCTTCAGTCACTACAGGTGAAGAAGAGGTCCCATTATGGTAATTAAGTTTACCATCACCATTAGTTACTGACAAGTCCCCTTGACTGGAGTTGTCATTGGTTGATTTAGGGACTATTCTCAATCCCTTGAATATATTTAAAAAGTTAAAGGCCATTAAAATTCCTTAGTATTGTTGTTCAAGAGCTTGGGCTGTAAAGTTGAATTGACCAACATGGTTACTGCCGCCTAAAGCGGTTAAAGTTATTTGTACTTGACCGGTATCTGTGATGGTTAAATCTATACTGGCATTTCCAGTACTAATTCTGTTAGATTCCCACTGACTACCGGGTGAGTTATTAGGATTATAACTAATACGAAATTCTCCTGTTTCTGAGGCATTTGCGGAGGTTGTTTCTCTAAATACTGAATATCTAATAAAAGCACCTCTAACCTCAGCTATGGAAAAGGCTAAATTGGGTATATTAGTCGCTACAGCGTTCGGTACGGCTGTAATATTGAAGGTCTGGGGTACTATATCAAAATTACCAACAACTCCTTGTAGAGCGGCCTCTACGGCTTCTGCAAACTGAATTACAGCGGGTGCCCAGTTGGGGGATGCTCCACTACTCGGGAAGTTGATAGGAGTCCCTTGAATTGTAATAACGACTGCCATTAAACTAAGCTCCGGGTGAGGACATTATTAAGGGTGTAAAGCATTAAACAAACCTCTTCATAGAATAGTTGTTAAATGGGTTAATAATATAAAAAAAGGAGGTTGAGATTTTACCCCAACCCCCAATCTAGTAATAATAAACTTTTTAGGGCTTATTAGTTGCTATTTACGATATTCGTAATAATAACACTTCGTCCAGGAGCCATGCAGAAAATTGCTTGGTCGGACCATAGTCGAAGCTCATAACCAGCAGCGTTTTCTAGGTCACGGAAGAACTCGTCTCCAGAACCAGGACGCTTAAAGGTCATATCAGCAGAGCCAACTCGCATCCAGTCATTTAAGCTAAGAAGATAAGCATAACCTTCTTTGATGTAAATGCTTGGTTCGATTTCTAGCACACCGTTTTGACTGTGGAAGAGTAGACGCTCAGAACCTTGTTCTAGGCGCTCACGGCTATAACTACCATCATATCGGCGTAGAGCTGCTTGATCGTTGAGCATGTCAGACCATCCACGAACGTTTACTAGACAGTAAAGCATACCATCTAGACCTTTTTCAACGGCTCTGGCAGCAGCAAGGTTTAGCTTGGAGAAGCTAAGAGCTGCAGTAGAAGCGCTGTATTGGTTTCCGCGAAATAGGTTGTACTGTCCAACTGGAATGTTAAACAATGAACCACTTGATTGTGTAAGAATTTGGTGAATTCCAGGGAACTCATTACCAAATGCTCCACGATGGTAGATAACATCCGTAGCAACTACACCAGCAGCTGCGGCAGAACTATCGACCGTGATTACACGAGTGCTCATGTTAACCGTAGTAATGGTGAATACACCACGTGATACGGCTAAAGTAGCGTCTCGGATCTCGATTGGCATTCCTTCTGAACCAGCCCAGATACCTGGAGCCCATTCAGCGGTATCAACCGTTACAGTTTGACCTGAAACAGCACCAACTTCTCCATAACCATGTTGACCATAAAGCATTTCAATTTCAAGCTTTTTAGCAAGTGATCGGAGCATGTTAGCGACCAAGAACTTCGTAGCAGACTCGAAAGCTTGCTGAGAGGTAACTGATCGTGAAGCGGCCGTATATCCAAGAACTGAGCGCAAGAGAACTGGGTTCCCTCGTACTTGAGCGTCCTTGATTTGTCCAGCTACAGGGGCTTGAAGGTTGAAAGCGTCTTCTTCAGATGAAGCGAACGTTACACCGTGTTCTAACTTACTGTTATCTTTAAACTGGTTTAAGAGTTTAAAAGGGGTTCTTCTTCGAAAACCCCTCTTGCGTTTTATATATTGCGCAAGCTCAGACTATCGCATCTTCTGCTTTTTAAAAACAGAAGCCAATTCGTTTAGTCGTTCACGGTCTAACTTATATTTAACAATAAGACTATCTGGTATTAAGTCTACATTAAACGAACCCCAAGAAGAGTTATGGCAATCAGTAAAATGAGATTCTGTACTAACAGTAATCAAATTTTCATGATCTAGAAAAGCTTCAGTGCATACCCAGAAAGGTATTAAGTGATGGGCGTGTAAATGATTTCCTCTAACACCACTAATCTGACATGTGTAATTATCTCTATTAAAAACAAAATTTCTAACTTTTTGAAATTCTGCATTTTTGAAGTCCCTAGGACGTCTTAGATTTTTACCATGTCTATAATTAGGATTTAGAGTTTTTACTCTCGCCCTAGCTTTTTCTGATAACTTTTCTTTAGTTTCTTCTGAATGGGTCTTTCCAAAGAAGGGGTTTTTTTCTCCCAACCTTTTTTTACCACATTCACTTAGTATCGTTCTATGCTTTATTGTTCTTTTATATTTACCCGCATATGAATTATCTCTTTCAAGTGCAGCAAGCTTTTGAGTCCTTAACACTCCTGAGTCTTTTAAAACCCGCTTTACTGCCGTAGCACTAATATCTAAAGTCTTAGCCACTTTATAAGAACTTTTTAGTTCACTATAAAGAGCTACTACTTGCTCGATATTTTGTATTACTACTTTTTTCATTTGCTTGTTAGTTCCGCCCTGTCATCTATTTCTAGACTTCCAAGTCCATTAGAATTAGTTTATACTCGGCTTAGAATGGTTAACCGAGGATTACTGGCTGATGATACAGGTTTCCAGGCTGTTTGTCTTTACCAATGAATTTAATTTTATTAAGAATTTTAACTCCGTCTGGAATTAGATTCTCATATTTATTAGCGTATGTTTCTTTGAAGAAACCGTTTAGGGTACCAACGGTACCTGAAGGATTTCCCCATGTGTTATTTGCTGCCATATTATATGTTCCTTATAAGTTACTCAGCAACTACATAATGGACAACTAGTGCCAAATTATGTGTTCCTGAAGTGTGAGCTGAACCAGTTACCATAGAAACCATCAAAGCGGTTCCGCCAGCAGTTCCTGTGGTAATACCCGTAGCGCTACCTAGATTTGCTCCAGCACTCGCTAGAACAAATCCATCAGCATCTAAGTTTGTGACACTAGCACCTAATACTTTACCGACAGGCTCGTTAATTCGAACCAAGCAGTTAAGTTCACCGGAAGCATCACTAGGAGCTCCGTCAGTGTAAGTGGCTGTTTCATCTGCTAAAAGAGCCGCCGTGATTTGATTAACACCTGCACTTTGTAGTGCCATGCGACCAGGTTCATCGTTTCTGAGAACGACGTTAGCTGGTGTTGCATTTCCTACAACTTGGAATGGAATTACCAAGGTGTTAACTTCAAGCTGACGGTCTTGAATTACAGAATCTTTTGCTGTATATCTTGACATATTAATTTCCTAAAGTTAGTATTGAATACACATAAGACACCACGCCTTATGCAGCGTTGTCCGCCTCTTACTTTCTACCGGCCTGATATCCACACCCACTTAAGGCAATGCAGAGTCTTCTTGTATACTTATAAAGAAACAAAACTTTATATACGCTTATAGTTGTTAAAATTTGTTATTAAACCCCAAAGAAATCCCTATAAGTTTTAGGCTTTTCACCAGGTTTAAGCTTTTCCTTAGTATTTCCAGTATCTTCCACTGATTTTTTAAGGGGCACTGGGGGGGCTTTCTTTAAGTTTTGTTTGCGGATTTGATTTAATTTATCTTTTCCTACCAACTGACGAACAAGTTCATCTGGAGCAACTTCAAACAATTGCTTAATGTCGTTTTGGATTTCATCTTGAACTAGAGGTAATACATCAGCAGCTGAAACGTCAATACCATTTTGAACGCCCAACAGCATATATTCAGCCATCTTTTTAACTACATAAGGAGTTTTGGGAAGTCCAGAGGATTGAATTGCTTGCTCTACTTCGGAGTCGTATTTAGCATAGGCAGTTTCTTGTAACCGCTCCATTTCACGTTCTTGAGCCTCAGTCTTTTCCTTTTCACGTTCGTCTTTAATGTCTTTAAGCTCTTTTTCAAGCTTTTCTGACCGAAGCTGTTCAGGACTTTTCTTAGAATTCTCAATTTCCTTCTCAATAATCTGAGCTGCAAATTTCTTTAAGTCAATACCAAGGTCTGGATCTGACAGGATTTTCTCTGGGTTTTCTTTAAGTTCTTTAACGAATGAACGAATTTCCTTTTCCAAAGCACTTTTCTCAGCGGCCTTATCCCTAGACATTCTAGCTAGTTGGAGTCTTTCCTCCATGTATTTTTTAGCTTCTGGGGTGTCTGGAATTTCAAAAGGAAGCTCTTCTTCGTATTCTTCTTGGTTATACTTAAGTTTGAGTTTACGAAGGGTTTTAACCGCTTCAACCTTATCTTCAGGGGTTTCAGCTTCTTCGACTGCTTGTTCAGCTTCGTTTACTTCGGGGGTTTCTTCAGTATTTTTAGCAGCTTCCTCTACAAGGGTTCCAGGATCTACTACTTCTAGTTCTACATTTGTATCGTCGGGCATGATTTCTCCTATTAGTCTGTTAAGATATAATAATAAACCTAGTCCTTTATTGGATGTAGGCTATTAATAGTTGTTAAATAGGTAGAAATGTGTTAGGGGGTAGTGCCAGACCAAACTGCCTGTAGTGCAACACTTACGACAGTGTTTATGTCTTTGGATTGAGACGTTAAAGGACCACTCATGTCCCCATCTACAAGTAAATTATCTAAAAAAGCGTGGTATGGTTTAGCGTTTTCGGCCATTAATAATAATTGTTAACTACTTAACAAGTTGTATGCCAATAAAGCTAGATTAACCAATAATGCTGTAATATTAATTACATATGCTCTTTTAACATTAATGGATTGTTTTTTATGTAAAAGCTTTTCAGATTCAAGAACTTTTTTAAGCTCCCTTTTAGAAGCATATTTTGTTTTATCGGCTATACGCATAAAGCTTCCAAGTTTAAAGATTCTTTATTTTTTAAAACAATAGGGGGATTTGTATTAATGACATGTTCTAGATGCTTAGCTTGTATAGGAGTTATCATTAAATCTAACGAATGAACTTCTAGTTTAGCCATTTTAACTTCTTCATTGTAGTAATTACTGATTTTTTTATCATTGATTTCTTTACTTAGACCCTTGTCCAAAAGTTCTTTTTTAAATAAAACAGCTTCTTTACCAACGTTATCAACAAGTTGTATCAGCTCAGATAGCACCAAAGCAGTCATTACAGGATACCTCTGTGTAGAAAGTTCTTGCAATGCATTAAAGAGGTTTTGACTAAGTAAGTGTGATCGTTTCATCAAAATTATTGGGTTGAAACCCCGCGCCTTTAAGCCGGGGATACTTTAAAAAAGCATTTGCAGGGGCAACTATCTTAGCATACAAAAGATTTTGATACTCCCTAGGATCTGTTGTGTATAAGGTACATTAGGTCCTTGTGGTATGACTTATCCCTCTCCTGGAATTACTTCTAAGTCTTCAAATGGAGGTGGTGGACTAGGTATTTGCGGTACAAGCTTACCAGCTGCCTGTGCTAGCACTTCCGAACCAGTTTCAATGTCACCAGTAGGTTGTCCTAGAGTTTCTTCTAAGGAAGAGCTCTCAAGAGACGCTACGGGAGGTCCTTCTGGTGGTGCCGGATTAGGTTGACTTCCGCCCAATGGGGGTAAAGGTTGTTCTCCAATAATAGCAAGTAGTCCAGGATCTGTATTTCTTAAAAAGTTTAGATGTTCTTGTATGTGCTCTTGTACATTTTGAACTAAGGTGATGTCTTTTCTAAGATCTGGGTCGTTAATAACATTTCTATGTTCATTAATATGAAGCGTGTGCTTATCCATTGCAGTTGCTTGAACAAACTCTCCCTCCATAAGCTTTTCGTTTTCAGCTTGGATTAGAAGAGACTCAGTCATCTCACCTTGAAACACCGGTTCAAGTCTACCAGTGTTCAATACTTGGAAATATTGCTCTGGAGATTTAATCATCTTCATTTGTAAGAGCTGTTCTGCAATTTGAACCTTACCAGCCGTAGTTTTTGCTAAAGGATTACCTATATCCACAATGACTCTATTAATAGAACCTAGGTCATCTCCTGTAAATTCTTTTAGATAAGGTCTGTTATTTTTACCAACAAGTTGAATTGTCTTGGGAGTCATGGCAAAATCTTTTAGTATGTTTACTAGGGATGTTCCCGCGTCCTCTAAAAGACTTACATAGTTTTGTTGAAGATGGGACATGTATTGTAAGGCCATTGCCTGAACAAGGGCCAAAGCCGTACCAGACTCTAGACTAGCCGGTGGATTACCCCTAGCCACACTGTTAACACCAGATATTACTTCAGCAGCATTAACCATGTCACCTAAGAACTTAAAGATCTCTCCTGGAACATTGGTTAGGTTAATACCCTCGGGTTTTTGGTCAGACTCAATAAGATTCATTCCGCCGGATAAATCAGATACAGATATATCAGATCCTCTAGGAATCCAGATATTTTGAACACCGACCGCATCGATGTTAGTCATAATTGTTCCGTAAATTGAATTGATACTTTCCTGAATAGGGTAGATATCAAACATAGGACTGTACCCATAAGGAGTTCCCATATACTCACCAGATGTTATCCTAAAGATAGGAATTTCTCTGTAGGGCATGTCAGTATCTAATACTACTAAATCAGAGCTCAAAAATTGCATGTATCGTCCACCGGGGACGGATTCGGTGGGTTTGTGATAAAATTCATATACCGGTATATCATCAGTATCGTCATTGGAGAACATGGCCATTCTGTAAATATTCATGTCTAGCTTACTAGGCATAGCCATAATCTTTTCACTAAGTTCTGGATACTTAGCCATAATGTCGTAGCGATTTTTAAAGCTTCGGGTTAGAATCCAATCCATATCCCAGTTTTCTTTAGTACCATCGACTACAACGTCAAAGGGGGAAAGAACCGAAAACTCTAATTCTCCATCATAGTTAAACTCACCACGTTCTTCATCATAGTCAAATCTTTCACCACCAGTAGCATTCCACTCCATCTTAAGAAAACCACTACCAAGAACTACAGCCATTTCAGTGGCTTTATAAATGTACTTCTCTAAGTCTTTTTCCCTCATGTAATAGTCTAAGATGCTATTAGCTAGGTATGTTTGTGCAGTTGACTTATAATCAGTATTAACAGCTCTAGCTTCTAAAACAGGTCTGTTATTAGTGATCATGTTGATCATGTTTTGAGCAATGTTTCTAAAATGGTTTACAGGTAGTTGAACAAGTTCCCCTTGCTCACCCCCGAAAGTTACAGAGTGACCAAATCCAAACCCAGAGTTATACTGACCATGGTAAAACTGCCACATTCTTTGTAGCTTCTCTAGGTATGAGTTTGCTTCTAAGGTGTTGTAGAAACTGGCAGCTCTTTGAAGAAGAACCCCAGCAGTTTCTTTTGGCTCTTTAGTTGCAAAATATTGGAACCTAGGATCTTGATTTATATTTGTCATATTTTTTATCCTTTACCCCGAAGATTGTTTTCATTTTGTCCTTGAGGTCGTTTTTGTAAAAATTGTCTTTATTCCAAACTACTAAGGCTTCGGTGTTATAGTCGTAGTCTGCTGGATAGGGGTTCTTATCTAGATTCATTTCTCTTATCATGTACTTAATTGCATCTACAGCATCGTAATGGCCGGAATCTGGGGATCTTGCAAAAGTCTTTTTATTCTTACCACTCATCCATCTAACATTCTTTAAGTGATGTATTAGGGTCTTACACTTAGGATGAATAATGATTTTCTTGTTAGAAAGAAGGAGACGTAGGTTATTAATAGCTGCGTCATTATCATCTTTTTTAGCAGGTTTAAAAGCTATCTTCCCGCCGCTAGCTCTTCGAATTTCTTGAGTGACAATATGGTTAATATCACTAACACGAACAGTAGGTCTATTAACTTCATTGGTATAATAGTTAGTCCAGAGTTCTTCTTCTTTTTGATCAATGAGGTCAATTACTTTAGGTAGAGTCATGTCACTATCTTGGAAATTGATAATGAGTTCATCTTGTATAACTACCTTAGCACCCCTAAAATCATAATAACCAAAGAGGATTACTGTTAAATCTTTAAACCCTAAGTCCATTGAAACGTAGTTATCGTAATGGGGTGGTAGGGGCCATTCTTTAACAATCTCTTTTATTAAAGCATCATCAAACTCTGGTATTACCGAAGTGGCTGGATCTTTAATAACTTCACAAAAAAGCTCTCTTCTAACACTCTCACTTAAAAGACCACCAGTTTCTTCAATCTCTTGGTCAATCTCTTCTTTAGTCAATCTAGGATTGTCGTAGATAATTTTCTTAACTAAGGTGCCTTTAGACTCAGCTCTCTCAATAAAGTGTATAAACTCATGGTCTTCTTCTTTAGGTGGGGTAGAAGCCAGTATAATCTTCCCTTTAGTCATCAGAGTGGTGGGTCTAAGAATGCTATTAACAATATACTTCAAATTGCTTATAGAACCCGCCTCATCAACTAGTACGAGATGGGCATCCTGACCCCTTAGTTTCTCAGCGTGACCACTGTCAGCTCCCGCTATTTGGATGACAGACCCATTGGAGAATGTGTAGACATAATCCTTCTTAGACTGTCTAGGTAATAGGTCTTCTGGACAATCTTCTAATATCTGACGGAATAAAGGTCTTACGTTTGTATCTGCCTGCATTTTTGTTGGGGATAGAAAGCTAACTATTGAATACTTGTTTTTTAGACACACTTGAATAGCAATAAGAAGTAGCATATAGGTTTTGCCACTACGTCGAGCCAATAACCAGGTATTAATCTTCTCCTGACTACTGTGATAAAGGTTGTCGAGCTCTTTTTGGTTAGCATCCATCTTCCAGGATAACTCACCCCTTCTCCACAACTCTTTAATAGCTTGTTGTTTACTTATCTGCATTGAATATACTATTCATTAAGTCTGCCGTAGACACATCGTCTGGTACATCTAGAGAAACATCTTTTTTATTACGAACGCTAAGGAGGATCTTTACATAGGTCTCTGTTTTACGACATTCTTCCAATGTAAGAGCTTCAAAGTCGGACTTCTCTCTTAAAAGCTGTAACTGGTGAATACAGATAGATTCTTCATCGGAAGCCCCATCAATATTCTCAGTTTTCTTTTTTAAAAGAGCCTTAATCTCTTTAAGTTCTTGTTTAAGCTTATGGTTATCAATCGTGAGCTTCTCAATTTCCTTATGTTGAAGGTCTGAGAACTTTTCAAGCTCAAGTTGTTCTTTAACAGCTTTAGAAAGCAACTTTGGCACGTTTAACAGCTCCGATATTAGCGTTTTGATTTAACTTAAGACCTGATAGATAGGACTTAAGCTCTTTATTGTTTGTATCTAGGTTTTGAATAGCGACTTTATGTGCTTTTAGAGTGTCTTCTAAAACCTTTAGCTTTTTATCACTTGATTTAAACTCATAAAAGGCACATACTAAGCCAAGAACGGCTAATACAGCCAGATCTATCCAAGATCCAGAAACAGACAACGCTTTAACAGCTCCTGCTACAAATAATAGCAAGGGGATGTATTTAATATGATTCATATACACTCCAAATAGTTAAAAATATAGCGTTTTGACTGTGAACCACTTCCATTCGGACATCTCACGAGAGACATTTGGCATTAGTACAAAACTTCTACTAGATAGTTGTTAAGTTGTATAAGATTTAATAAATATTGAAGATTTTGAGGTTAACAACTTTAGGTATGAGCTGGTTCTTTAACGTCTTATTGGGTTTATTAGAACTTTTCAATAAAAAACAACCAGAAAAACAGAATAAAGTAGAGGAAACTATAGAAATGACCAGAGCAAGACACCTTAATAACGGCAAATGTCCTAAATGTGAGGAAATACTTAAGAAATACCCTGGTTTAGATGAAGAATTGTACACATGGTTTATAAGCTACCAAAGACTTGTTAAAGAAGCTC
>Ga0222649_1000591_pt1 | contig 11563 bp, 14 predicted proteins | sample AntAcemetagen337_FD_179865 | JGI IMG/M metagenome (GOLD analysis project Ga0222649, IMG submission 179865) | Saline water microbial communities from Ace Lake, Antarctica - #337 | ecosystem: Environmental > Aquatic > Non-marine Saline and Alkaline > Saline | place: Antarctica: Ace Lake... | reverse complement strand
TATTGATGCAGAGAGTCCTGCTTTCGTTAACGGCATTACTCACCACCCCTCTCGGTGAACCAGAGTTGAGAGACAATATTTGTAGGCGCGTCTGTTACATATATTCGTTGTATCTCGGTCACAGCAGCTTCGATCGCCTGAAGAGCTGAATCTCTCGAAGTGTGCTTAGCAACAAAGCTTGGATTAGGTGCTGTTGGTCCTCCTGGCGCGCCTGAAAAAAGGATGTCGCCAGTCTGTATTTCGCTACTCAGCTTCCGTATTTCGTTCGTGATTTTATTAATCTCAGCGTGCAGCTCGGTGAACATTGACTTGAGCACATTGCCAAGGACAAGTGGCTCGGTCGGCGGTGCATCGACATTATTTTTTGAGAGCAGACCTTTTGTGTTGCTGAAAATCTCCATGGTTTTTCCCGGCCGTGATCCTACCAGTGTGTGGCCTTCCTTTGTCTGCTGCGGGATCAAATCCTCCGTACTGCTAAGATATGCGATGACGAAGACATCGTCCGGACTTGAAAAAGCGAGGAGAACAAGATCATCAGGATTGGGGAGAACAAAAAATCCTCCGCCGGCATTGGCATGCGGAAAGCTGACACGCGCCACGACTTGATACTCGTCAGGGAATACGGAGATGAGAGCCCGCGCGACAGAATAGTCTTCAAGAAGCTCTACCTTCAGCACTTTGCCAATTGCAATGGACACCTTCTCGTCAACAAGAAGAGCTTTTAAACCTTCAAGATCAATTCTTTTCATGATTCCACCTGAATTCGATTGATGAACGTGACCTGCAGGCTCCATCCTTTTTCAGCGGCAAACTCCATCTCCACATCCCGCACATAAAATGGTGTCGAGAATCTTCCAAAATTTTCAGCCAGCGCGACAGCGGCAGCACTCGGATAGTTCCGGGACATGAGATAGGCAGCACGCTCCTCCTTTGTTGATACGCGAGTCATTTCCTTCATGTCCATCGGGCTCACTTCAATAGCTACCGCTGCTCCATTTCTTATCTTCGTCAGGTCAATTATGTTGCGGTAGTTGTCAAATGACTGCATTTCATACGTTCTAAAGCGGCCTTCAATCTGCTGCCGAGAGAGTTCCTCAAAAATCCTCTCGCCGCTGGCAATAAGCGCATTTTCATCCGTAATGCCGGAAAGTGAGAAGCTCATAAAGGGGGCCTTCTCGACTTCCTTATCTTCTACTTTTGCGCCTTTTTTGTTCTGCCTGACAACCTCAATGTCCTTGCCTTTGATATCAAGGTTCTTCGCCTGCCGCGGAATATCAATGACTTTTACGTCCTTACCGATGATCGATCTCACCCTGACATTAAATCCCTTCATCCGGCCAATCTTGCGCTCAAATGACAAAGATTTGATGTTGTGGCCATAAAAGAAGTTCACAGCTTCTTTGGGATTAGTCAGAACGCGGGGTGATGTGATGACCAGTTTGTCGAGTTCAATAAAAATGATAAGCGCCGCTTTATTCGCGATATCCTGTATGACATCCCAGTATGTTTCGTTTTTATTTGCATTCCTTGTGCCAGACATCTCTCCAAGGTCCGAATATACCTTCGAGAGAATCGGTAGCGCCGCACCCGTGCGATTCTCTATTATAATATCACCCGTTGTTTTGAGTGGTGAGACCATTTCTTTTAGCACCTGATCCACGGGTTTCGCGAGGCTTAGAGCTTTTCCAGTCCACTTTATGTCGACATAGAGAGACGTGAAGTCTCGGCCGCTCAGCTTGATTGTTTTTGTGTCTTCATCGAGATCAATTTCTTCTGTATCAACAAAGCCCATTAGTACCGTGTTGTGATCGGGTCCTGTTTCCGGCGCTCGAGGCTTCAGTCTGATTGGCTTCCCGCTATTATCGACCAGTGAGCCCATGTTCTCGATGTGAATGGACACTTGAATAGCGCGGATGACACGCGGATCGAAGGGAAAAATCCGGTAGTCAAACGAGATGTCGAACTCATCTGCTTCTTTGTAATTGTTCAATCGCACATTGGCAGTTTGAGGCAGCAGTTCAAGCGTGTATGTCTGTTGAAGTTCCGGCGATTTGCTGCCGAAATCTTCCCACACAATTCTAAGAACAACCGCGCATTGCGGATAAGTGACAGTCAAAGTTTTGGCACCTCAAGCACCGTACCGGCGATGAGAAGGGTACTGGAGAGTTTATTGTGATCATGGATCCTCTTCCACTCGTCCGCGTTATTGTAGTAACGCATCGCCAGCTTCGCGAGTGTGTCGCCCTCCTGAACTCTGTGCCTTGCAATCGGAATTGTTCGTGCAATGGCTTTGAGCTGAGCAGACAGACGTGCAAGCAGGGTTTCCATACTTGGCGTAGTCCTGATGTCAGCAACCTGGGTTATTGATGATGTGCGAGAGAGGAAATCGTTGGCACGGGGCTGTGGAGCTGCAACAAGCACAGGTCTTGAGGGCTTGTGCTGAATGTCTCTGATGCTCTTGTTGACTGCATCCGCCCATTTTTGCCGCTCGCGCAAAGAAAACACCGAGGACATACTTCCGGCATTCACCTGCAGATTTCCCAGACGCCTCTTAAACCGCGCAATCTGAGAACGAAGACTGGTTATAAGAAGAATGCAGCGTTGAATTTGTGCAATGGTGCGCTCGGCAAGCGATAGAACGCCGTCTATGTATTTTGTTACGGTAGCGACCTTCGATGCAAGGGCTGCAACCGCCCCTTGAATCTCTGAAAATATGTCATTTGGAAATGGAAGTTTAGGAATGGTCGAGATATCACTCGCTGCAACAGCAAGCTTTAAAGCAAGGTCAAGAGGCACTTCCCGCAGAGTGTCCGCAAAGAAATTGAGCTTGGGCTTATCCTTCCCGATAATGGCGAAGGTCAGTTTCCATTCGATATCACCCAGAGTTTTCATTTGAAACTCTGTCTCTTCAATATAGCCGTACCTCTCCCACTCACCGAGGCGGAGGTAAATCAGATTCCCGCGCTTTCTGAGCGCATCAAAGTATTCCTGAAGGCGGTATGAGATCCCGTAAACGTCGCGATTGTTGATGTCCGCGTCGGTTTTTAACTTGTTACGCGAGTCATGCCATCTGCCTTCAAGAGTAATGTTTCCTTCCTGAGACCCAAGGATCTGCATGGATGGCTCGGGATTGCCGGGGTAATATTCCTTTGTGATGCGCTGAGTGCCACCAAACGTAAATGGCTGTCTCGGCATCCGAGTGCCCTTTAAAAAAATGGCTGCATTTCCGCCAGTCGCTTTGGAATTAAAGCTTTCCACATTTTGCACTTCTGTGATTTGCAGACCATCCCCGAAGTCTTCACCCCGGTAGGGTATAACTGCAGAGGTTCGCATCGGTGCGAGGAAGTTCGACAATGTATTTTCAAGAAGTCCGAGTCCAAGCATCCGTGTTACCTCCCGTTACCGTTACCTGAAGAATCCAGCATTCATCGATTGGCCTTTTGCCTGCCTCGGATTCTCAGCGACTTCCATCAGTGTTTTAACAAGTGAATTGGCAATTCTGTCCGGCTCCATCTGTTCCCTGAATTCATTCCTTATCTCTACTTTGCCAATGGTCGTTCCAGCGTTGCTGACATCCCGTTTTCCCGTGACTTTCGAAGCGTAAACGTCATTGTACTGGTCGTAAGTGCTCTTCATCCCGTTCTTAAACTCCTGCCATCCCCCATCAAACACCTGATTCCAATTTGTATCCGCGCCGATGGTCTTCATGCTCTGGCCGCCTTCCTTGAAGACCCTTCCAGGCTGAGCGACAGCAATTTTTGCGAGCTCGTCCTGGAGTGCTTGACCAGCTGAAGCGAATGCCGTTTTAAAATTACCTTCAAGAAGTTCTTCAAAAAGCTTCTCTATCATCATGCCAAAGCCAGTGAGGGAATTTTCAACAACGCCGTACAGGTTGAGGAAGAATGTCATGAAGACATCAGTGAAGTGTTTTGTATTGAACAGCACGTTATTTAGCATTGTGCCGATTTCGTTAAACATATTTCCAAAGACATGAATCACAAAGAAGCTAAGGCCCCGGAAACCGGAAAGCATGTCAACCAGGCGGTCCCTGAAAACCTCGAGTGCCCAGGTAAGACCGCTCAGAAGCATACTGATTGGCCCCAGCCACATCTCATAGCTGAAGACTGGCGCTAAAAATCCCGCAATGTCATTCATAAAATCATCAAAGGGTTTGATCGCTTGAAGAAAGGCTTCACTGACCTTCGCGATGCTCTCAGCCACTTTATTTGCAGGATTCACGATAGCCTTAGCATCCATCACTTTTCCAAACCCCGATGCACGGCTCAGTATCTGCATGATTGTCGTAAAGATGGCCAGCGGTATGAGAAAAAGCTTCGAAATGTAAAAGAGTGCTTTACCAATAAAGGTAACAATTGGAATGAAATTCGAGATAAATGATTTGAAGGCCGTTATTATCCCGGAGAAAACCGCTCCCATGATTCCGCCTGTGGAGATTTTAGCCGCAACCGTCGCTGTACCTTTGGCCATACTCGCTGAGGCTGCAGCGATAAACGGAGTGGCCACACCGAGCCCCAGTTTGGTCATCATTGCGCTTAGAGCTGCACTCGCTTTCATGATGATTGCCGGAAATTTACCAAGCACGAGGCCCAGAAATCCCATATGGGCGATGACTTCGACAATTGGCAGGGCCTTACTAATAAACATCAGATCGCCCTTGAGCGCCCGGAGCTGAGTCAGTGTTGCAAAGACCCGCTCGGGATTCGCTAGAAGACTGTCGACGAGCAGAGCAAATCTCTCGACAACAGGCCGAACATGACTGTCTATTGCGGATGTCAAAATCTGCATCGCCTTAACGAGCCTGGGGACCAGGACTTCACCGAGGGGCTGGAGAACGCCCCGAATTCCAAAGATCCGATTTCTGAAGACAAGCATCATGTTTGAGAGGAGTTTAGCGTTACCAGCTACAACATCTGCGTCATCGCCGAACTGCGTTAGCGCCTGCGTCAACATTTTGACACGTTCCGGTGCTGGGAGACTGTTAAAAAGCTTCGACAGCGGGGTGGTACTGGTCGCTTTTGGAAAGGCACGCCCATCTGACATCCTCTCACCTGGCTTGCCCGGTCCTCCTGTTCTCAGCGTTTGAAAAACTTTAGTTTCCGCTGCCAGTCTTCTAAAAACCGTGTCGTTCATGCTCGCCGAGCCTTCGATGGCCCGCAGAAGGTCATTCTGGACAAGATTTGGGTCAACTCCAAGCACTGGCGCGCTCTTCAAAAGACCACGGCTCATCTCCTGGGCTGTATTCATGTTCACTCCAGCGAGCCCTTTGGGTATCAGCTGTGCGGACATGAGTTTAGTCATTGAGATAAAAGCTCTCTCATCAATGGAGAACTCCGCTGCTTTGTCTGCCATTTCGCCCAAAAGCTGCTTCGAATAAACCATTCTGTCATTAAATGTGTCTATCGGGCCTGTGAGCTTGTCCATGTTGCCCGAGATGATGTTAGAGAACTGCAGCGTCTGCGCGTTCAGGTTTTCGACTGATGCAACAGCGCCCGCAAAAATACCCACCAGCGAAAAATTGATGCCGAGGCTCGAGATGAGAAAACGGGGAATGGCTTCAAGCTTATGGAGAATGGAATCTGCCATGTCCGAGACTTTACCGAGTGAATTTTGCAGCATGTCACTCGATGCAATAGCTCCGGTGATGTCAAAACTGAATTCCGCCAGAACCTTGTAAGCTATTGACCCTGCCATTATTCAACTCCCATGCCCATTTTCGGACTGTATTATCTCCTGCAATGAGGAGCATACCTGGTGAAACTCCCTCGGCGTGAGGTCGAGTATCTCATCAACAGTATAACTAGTGTACCGCTTGATCCACGTCATTGTCCGCCAAAAATCTGCTCCACTTTCGCTGGACTCCCCGTCTCGTTTCCCGATAGTTTGGCAACCACCTGGCCAAGCTGGATGATCTCGTTGAGCGCGAGAAGATCATCGAGATCTACAAGGTCGGGTTTCTTAATCTCGACATCATCAATCTTGAAGAGCAGCATTTTCAAAAGTTCTTCCTGAAAAGCAAGCTGGTTCTGCACACCGCCGGCCAGAGTCTCAGCATGCCGCATGTGTCTGAATCTTGGATTGCGGATGAGGACAACTCGTCCTGATGAAAGTGTAACTTTGTGGACTGCTTCCATGTAACAAAGAACTCCTGTTGAAAATTAAAGCGCCTGTCTGCCAGCTGCTTGAAAATCAAGTCGTCTGGTTATTTTTTCGCCCATGCCACGCTGAGCGCGGGACAATTTGAACTGACAGTCAAAATAGACATAACTCTTGTTCGTTCCGTTCGCATAGTTATCTGTAACTACGAAGGTATAATCGTGAACGCCAACACCATTCAGGTTGTTGTTAATAAGAGCATCAATAAATACCTCGGCTTTAGCGTCCTTAACTTCCATATCAATTGAGCCAGACCAGCCTTCGATCATCTGGTCGCCCTCGCCTATGTTATTTCCAACATAGAACGTCCGCGAGAAACTCGAATCCATATTTATATCAACACTCGTAACGGCCACTATATCGACCAGTGCGCCATTTTCGTAAATTCTGAAACTACCCTGATGCCCGCGAATGCTTGGTGCTGCCATTTTACTTACCCCTTATCCTTCAGTGATGGACACGGAAGTTCCAATTTCTGCCTTTAGAATGATATAACGCATGCTCGAGAAGATCCGCTGCCGCCAAATGACGTAGAAGAATCCTTCAGCAATGGATTCATCACTATTTAAAGAATCGACATCAACAAGTGTGACTTTTCCCTTTTTGATATCCACATCCCTAGGCAAAAGCTTCTCATCCTGGCGGCCCTTCACATAAGCGAGAATCGCAGCCTTGACAGCTTTTCTGTTTTCGTCCGAGTTCACGGTGTTCTGATAGTTTTTCATGAATCGCGCAGCTGAATTTGTGAGAAGGTCGGTCATTCGTCTGCGTAAAATAGGTATTTTTGCGGTGCTGAGTACCTGTGTGGTGACTCCATTCCTGATTTTGTACCCAATGTCTGCATCATATTCAAAACATGAAACACCAGCTCTGTTGAGAGCGATAAAATCCGCTCTTGCCAAAGTTCTCTTAAGCCCAGTGATGCCAGCGAGAAATTGAGAATTCTCTACATAAGCTGGATCCACCTGAGGCGGACACTGACTTAAAAGCGAAGCATAAAAGTGCGCAGGGCTTACAAACTGATTGGTGCCATTTATAACGCTCTGCACCCACGGGTATGCATAAATAATGCGCCCGTCCGAGTCTCTGTAGCCGCCTGCAGCTGTTACTGCTTCCGCTGTGGACTCTGCTTCCGGCCCAGCCAGTATAACCATTCGATCCTGAGTTAATGCCGCGTGGTTTTTGAGGTATGTATTTCTAGCAGGTGTGTATACATCGAGAAACACGATATTAGCAGCTGCGTCAAACTCTATGCGACTTAAAGCGGCTTCGTAGTCAGTATCTCCAGGCGTTCCATCCGAGCCGTTCTCAAGTAGAACGCCCGCGCCGGATACTGGGTTGGCTGTTACGGCCAGAACCTCCGCTGTAATAAGCTTAGAGCCAGCAAAAATACCCGCAGCATTTGCTGCAGCCGCGCTTGCATAGTCCGGCAAGTTGATATTGTCATACGATTCAGGCTGAATGACTGTGTTCGAATCCGTGTCTTCAATAAAGTAACGCCTTCCTTCAACTGTCCCTGCCGAAACAGTTATGCGGATCAAGTTGCCGTAGACGCCTTTGTGGAGTGATCGGAATGTAATGATCTCAACAGGAGTTGCATCACTCAGTATTCGGGTTGAGACTGCTGAAGAAGTTGGCTCGACGCGAACAATTTTTAAACTTCCAAATTTTTTATTCTGCAGTGCCTGGATGCCGGAATACGCAATAGAGTTGCCATACTCTGCGTAAAGCTCACCAATGCTGCCCACAGCCTTTGCCAGGTGGCCACCGCGCGGAAAAAGGCCCACAAGTGCAACTACGTTGGTTGAAAGACCCTGCATGCCGCTGGGAGGTGATGTTTCATCAATCACTATGCCGTCAATTTCGGCAAACTCAGTAGGGTTATTTGTCCGATAAATCGCCATTTTTTAAAACTCCTCGGAATAGTTTGCCGTGGGTTCAGCAGTCAATATGACCTGGCCTATAATATACTCACTCTTCTCAAAAATTGCGTTACACAATACATCTACAGATATAATAGTCCGCCATTCCTGCCGTTGAGAAGATTCTGCATTGTCTGGAATCTCATATCCAGTCGCAGAATATGATGCCCATTCTTGGTGGTAATTGTTCAGCTGAATTCTTATACCCATGATCGTTGGATCTGGATTCAAAACACGCAGAACTTTTTCAAAAATCATGGATCTCTGCGGCTTGTTTTGCGCCCAGAGATCAAGCTGGAGTCTCAATTCAAACTGCCCGCCAATGTATTTTACGTCACTCTGATTATCTTCAATCGGACCCATCGAAGCCTGATAGCCCATACCGATCGCGAGACGAATTGATCCTGCTGTGGTGACTGTGAGGCTTGGATATTTGAGTGTGAGATTGGGGCTCGGCCATTCTGGAATAACCTGCTCAAGCTCAGGGACAGCCTGAGCGAGAAACTGAGCCAGACTTGAAGTCACGGCTCTTTGAAATTGCTGATCGCTCATAGTCTGAGCCTCCGGACAATATTATCGAGCACAATATCAACGCCCTTCTGCATAATGTGTCGTGGTGCCATGCCATGAAGCTCAATCTTCTTCTGCACTCCGACCGCGAGTCTCCAGACTTCCGGCGAATATTCGGGTGGTTGAGAAGGATCCTGAAGAACGCGCTTTGCCCAGGCCAGCAATGGCGCAATCGGAGGTCTGAATTTTCTCGCGCCAAGTTCAATCACAGGGGCGTGTGGGGCTGAATTTCCGATCGTGATGGCATTCTCTGAGATCTCATAACTCCAGCTTTGCGCGTAGAGTCCTGTATCGACTGGAGAGATTCGGACAATCTCTGGCAACGCTTCGAGGATAGAGTCAAGAACAATGAATCGCTGCTCTTCAATTGCTCTTTTTGTCAGTTCGGGAAGCTCAGACTTTGCAAAATCCTTCAGTGAGATGCGTTTTGTTACCACCAGCCGTCACCTCAATTCAATTATGCGAGACTTTACGAATATGCACTTCCCACGTTATGTAGCTCTCGCGCACATTGACAGCTAAATAGAGTTTCTCTCCAACAGCGTAATATTTCTCTACGTTATTCTGACTGGATTTTCTCGCAACAAGATCCTCAGAAGAATAACTCTGCTTCGATACTTGTTTGAGAATGAGATCGCCCTGCTGATAAACTCCGCCCTGCATTGCTGAGAGCTCATGTGCAATGGAGACAATAGCAGGAGAAGGATTCAGCTGCTCCCTTAACTCAACCATGGTTCCGTCCCCTATCACAGATCCTGACCATGTTCTGGTGACAAAAAAGACAGGTTGAATGACCGCGCCAAGCTCATCACGAATTCCGAGAATTTGATTTGTGATGCCAAGGAGGTCATCAATTAGTCCCATAGTAACCTCCACTGGCATTAAATGATTATGTTTACACCGCTGCCTAAGTACGGAATTGAGAGAAAACTCGACAGCTCTTTTAGCAACCTGCGATGTTCTTTACCGAGCGATGGATGCTCATCCGTGTTGAGTTCGATGTCCCCAACTCTTTTGACGAGCATTCGGCCTGAGGATCCGTCGAGCTTCTGCCGCACACTATCAATTCGACTTATCAGCTCAATCACCATCACTTCAGCTGTCGGTGTCAGAGTCGTCAGTCTCGCTACCAGTAGCCGCGTGAAGTCCGTACTCCCCGGCATTATTGAGGTCACCGGATAGCCCAGCCATACTACTATTTTTGTTTTTTGCTCCTCGGTTAGCGCCACTTGACTTTCCCTTCGATGGAGGAGTCTGAACTGGAGTCTGAACTGGAATATTTCCCAGATTTTTGGCGTCCAGTGCCTTCCTGGCCCTTCGCCTTGCCATCATACAAAAAACCCCTCAACCTGAAGGAAGGCATTTGTAGTCGTGCCGGTTCCGCCTATAACAACTTGAATGTTGAGGTGAGTATCGCCAAGAATTACCGGATCAAGAATACGGAATGCTCTGCTTACATCCGCTACAACAGCGCCATCTGTGGCTGTGGCATATTCAGCTACAGTCACACTGCCGCGACGAACGCGGACGGTCACAAAGTTGACTGCATCCAACGCTATGCCTGCTGTGTCAACAATTCTCACAGCACTAATGCGGAATTTACGCGATACGAAAATGAAGGGACGAATGATAGCTGAACCCTGAGTACCTAGAACATACGGTACAATTGTCGGGTTACGTTCATTGTTCATCGCTGACATAATTTTATGCCCCCACTGTGGTAATGATTTCGGCCGTGCGAGGGTGACCGGAATCGACTTTTGCGTGAAGGGACTTAATCGCATAGCACTGATTTGAAGTGAGTACCCACTCGCGGTGCAGAAGGTCATAATCAATTTCGATTTCGATTTCCTGCTTCATATGCAGACCGTAAGCGTTCGCTTTGTGCATGAAGGGACGAATGATAGCTGAACCCTGAGTACCTAGATCATACGGTACAATTGTCGGGTTACGTTCATTGCTCATCGCTGACATAATTTTATGCCCCCACTGTGGTAATGATTTCGGCCGTGCGAAGGTCACCGGAATTGACTTTTGCATGAAGGGACTTAACCGCATACCACTGATTTGCAGTGAATACCCATTCGCGGTGCAGAATGTCATAATCAGTTTCGATTTCGATTTCCTGTTTCATATGCAGACCATACGCATTCGCTTTGTGCATGAAGGCACGATAGGTAGGTCTTCCATCGACAACGCTTGACGCAGGAATGCGGTCATTAACAATAACGATCATCCCAAGAATTCGCCCGATTGAACCTTCCACATAGAAGTCATTCTCAGCCTTCAGAGCTGCGAACTGATCATCACGAAGCAAATCAAGATATTGCCGTGAATGCATATGGATGAAGCCAGCTTCGTTCTGGCGGTCACCGAATGCCATGATTTTTGCTTCTGCAATTCTCTTAACAGTCATCACCTGAGCGGCAAGAGTTGGCGTAAACCCGTTAATAAAATTCCCTACTCCAGAGAATTCATTGAGAAGGTCGGTGTCTACCTTCTCGGCCATTCGGCGACCAAGCTGCATGGACACTTCTTCAATAATCCTGTCGGTAGAAGCTGCCGACTTCTTAAATGCTTTCTTCTTGATACCAACAGCTTTTCCGACTTCTTTTACTGTTGCTGTAAAAGAATCATCGGCAATGGAATCGACCTGCAACCCTTCAGTTTCCAGTGGCTCTTCAGCATCACCAATGGGCGTAAAGTACGGGAAGGTAACAGTAAGGCCGGGTGATGTCTGCAGTGTATTGTCGCGGTATGCGGTCGCACCGAACACCAGTTTTTCGTTAAAAAAGGCCGTGATGTGGTCCTGCCACACTCTTGGTTCGTACTGAAAATCCACGGATTGAGTTGCTGTCATGTATTATTACCTCTTTTGGGCCTTGCTCTTGGAAGCC
>Ga0222649_1000586_pt1 | contig 11650 bp, 9 predicted proteins | sample AntAcemetagen337_FD_179865 | JGI IMG/M metagenome (GOLD analysis project Ga0222649, IMG submission 179865) | Saline water microbial communities from Ace Lake, Antarctica - #337 | ecosystem: Environmental > Aquatic > Non-marine Saline and Alkaline > Saline | place: Antarctica: Ace Lake | collected... | reverse complement strand
GCTTCTTGATTCAATCTTCTAGACATTTCTCTGTCATCAGAATTAATTGCTACCGTAACGCCTGCATTGTGCATAATTGCTGCATTGTATGGTATAGCATCAATAACTTCGTATTTATAGGCCCACCAATCAGAAAATGTAGAACCACCAACACCATGTGCTGCCATTTTATCAGCAACTTTATAACCTTCTAAAATATGTGTAAATGTGTTGATATTAAAATTGAATTTATCAGCAACTTTCATTAACATATTTATTTCTGATTGCACGTAAGAGTGACAAGAAATAAAACGTTCTTTATTCAAAATTTCTACCAAAGTTTCCATTTCCGCATCTTTTCTATAGGGTTTTCCACTTTTCTTTAGTGCTTCATATTCTTGAGCTCTCGTAAAATAGTCTGTAAATAGTTGTTCAACACCCATTCTTGTTTGAGGAAAACGTGTTCCGTTAGAACTTCTAGACTGTTTTACATTTTCACCTAAAGCAAATTTTATAAATTTAGGAGAATTATTATATATCATGTTTTCTGCACTTTCTCCCCATTTCAATTTGATGATTGCCGAGCGACCACCAATCGGGTTTGCCGAACCGTGTAAAATTTGAGCTGATGTTGTTCCTCCAGAAATATTTCTGTAAATATTAATGTCATTAGGATCTACAACATCTTCAATAGTAACTTCTGCGGATGAATTTTGTGCACCTTCATTAATTGACGATGCGGCAATATGCGAGTGTTCATCTATAATTCCGGCAGTTAAATGCTTGCCTGTTCCGTCAATTTCTATAGCTCCTTTTGAGCTTACGTTTTTACCAATTTTAGAAATTTTACCGTCTTTTAGTAAAACATCTGTGTTTTCTAAAATCCCGTCTTTTTCACTAGTCCAAACAGTAACGTTTTTAATTAAAAGAGTTTCTGTTTTTGGTTGTGTAAAGTTTCCAAAGCCAATATTAGGATAACTAACGGGTAGCACTAAAATTTCTTTATCATCAGAATCCTCTTCGGCATCTTCGTCTGTTTTTTCTTTTGATTTTTCTGCTATTTTCGTTTCTGATTTTGTTTCATCTTCTTTTTTAACTTGGATACTTGCAGACCATGAAGATTTTTTTCCTTCCGCATCAAAAGCATCACCTTGCATTGCATTGGCATCATTTATAATTTTACCTAACATTCTTGTAAAATTATCATTGTCATTTAAAGTAATAGAAACCCAATCGTCACTATAAGAGAATTTAGCTTTTAGTTTTTTGTCACCTAGTTTAATAGTGGCAGTTTGTTTAGAACCTTTTCCTGTAATTGCTAAATCATAATTTATACCATTTACATACAACATATAATTACCTGTAATATCCTTTATGTTAATGTCGTTAATTACATTTTTATCACCTTGAACCCAGTTTTCAAAAATGGTCGTTTTAGCATCAAAAACATCACCAGATGTAATTATAAAATTTGCATAACTTCCTATATTTAAGTTCCCTATTGAATTATTCCCGATAATAGATGCCGGAATTGTAGTTAAAGCTGCTAACGCTTTTTCTTTGTCAAAACCATATTTAATCGCTTTTTGCAAATTTTTGTGAAACGATTTTAAGTCTTTTAACTTGTAAGTAGTCAATGCAAAATTTACATTGTTTTTTGCAAGCACACTTAAATTTGATGGTTCTTGATTCCATTTACGCATATCTCTTAAAGAAATATATTGTGTTAATAAAGGATCTGAAACGTCATATGCATCGCTAAAGTTAATAGGAATTATAAAAGTTGCATTCGTAGATTTAATGTCATTAATTCTTTCAAATTCTTCTCCGTTTCCTACGATTGTATATTGAATACCAAATTCGTCACCCACTTTATCTGCCCTTAAAGCATCTAAAACATTATTCGGTTTCAAAAATCTGAATTAAATTTTTATTTCTATTTAAAGCTTCTAAAGCTAAATCTGTATTTTTCATGTTTCCTTTAGCATACCAATCTGCATCATTGTATACTTGGCGTAATAAAGCCATTGCTCCCATTAAAGAACTTGGGTATAATTGGTTCGATTTATTACTTTTAGAAAAAGATAAATATTGTGCAGATTTTGTATCTAAAACTCTGTAAGCATTTGTAGAATTAGGGTTTAAAGCAACCAATAAACCATTTCCACGAATAATACCGTCTTGTAAATGTGTATTTACAACTCCAAAACCAGCGTCAATAAAACTCTTTGCTTTTTTTGAATCAAATTTAAAATCATCCAAAGAATTTGTTTCTGGCCTAATATGATCATTCCAATAATACCCTTCACGTTCGGCTTCGTATTGATTGCCTCTAGAAGCTCCAGACTGTCTCTTTGGTTTATCTATTCCAAAATCCGAATAAATATCAATAAAAGAAGGATAGATTGTTTTGCCTTCTAAATCGATTATTTGTGTGCCTTTAGGAATCTTTATAGATGCACCAATATTAGTAACTTTACCATCTTTAATTAGTAAAGTTCCTTTTTTAATAACCTCTGTAGGCGTTACGTAAATGCTTGCATTTATAAATGCAAAAGTGCTGCTTTCGGTCGTTTTTACTCCTTCATCCGTAGGGAAATAGTCTTGTGCATTGATGAAAGAAAACGACAAGAAGAAGAGTAAGAATAAAAGTTTTTTCATGTAGGTTGATTTTATTTTGAGCTAAATTTATAAATACGCTTTTTTATAAAAGTTAAATATTAATTTTTTAACAAAAATTTAAGAAATCTAAGTTTTGTTTGAAGTCTCGAAATAAGAAATTAACAAGTCAACAACATAATTATAAGATTGCACACCTTGCGCTTGTTTATTTGCTTTTAAGTAGGCATTGTATCCTTTTTTAACGAGAGGTTCAAACAGGTTTTCATATTGCTGCCAGAATTCATTACTTGCATTAAAATCTTTGAGAATTCCTTTATTTAACAATTTTATGAGTTTTTTGGATTTCTCATTTTCACGTTTTCTTATTTCTGAAAAACAATACACAAAAGCCATTCTATAACTTGCATATTTAAAATATACATCGTCATTATAATTGGCTGCTAAAAAACCCACAAAATTAGCTTCATTTTCTGCTGCAAAACCAATTTGATGCGCCATTTCATGACACGTTGTTGTAGGGTAACTTGTTTTAGGAATTCTGTCATTTACTTGCGCTTCGCCAGTTAGCGGATTCAAATAACCAGATGTTCCGTTATAGGTTTGCAGTAAACTCATCAACGAGCTTTTTATTGACGGGTATTGATATTTTAACTGAGGATAATCATAAGATAATTGGTGATAACCAGCAATTGCCATGGTGTACATTTCTTTTTGCTGATAAGGATTTTCTACAAGTATTGTATCATTTTTTGTGATTTTTAGATGGTAATAATTTAGCTTTTCAATAATTTGCTCTGTAACTTTTTGAAGTTGTTGCGTAGTATATTCTTTCTGTTGATATTTCAAGTTCTTAGCCAAAGGTTCTCTGTAATAATTTAATCCCCAAAAGAGGTAAAAACAAAAATAGATGATGGATAAAATTGCTGTAAAATAAATTATTTTAGGAATAAAATTTTTAAAGCGCGTTTTTACCAATCTAAATAAAAACCGAATCAAAATAAATAAACCTATAGCCAATAGTAAATCTCCAACAGAAAAAGGAACCCAACCTAAAATAATTCTAAAAAAGGAAGAAATGGTTGGATAGATTCCGTTTGAATAATAACGTTCTATAAATGCAGGATTGTAAGCTGCAACTTGCACCAAAAGTAGTTGAATTGGTAATAATATTGCTAAAATTACATGTGTTTTATTCCATTTCATATTTGTAAAAATAAGGATTCAAATTAGAAGTTGACTGTTTATTAACATGATAATAACATTTTTGTTTACAATAAATGTTTACAAATTAAAGTTAAAATTTAGAAATTACATTCAACATTAAAAGTACATTTGTATTCATGGAAAAAACGAATCCTACAGTAGGTACAAAAATAGATAAATCAAGAATTATCAGTCTTGAAAAAGGGAAGATTCCTCCACAAGCAGTAGAACTAGAAGAAGCTGTTTTAGGGGCGATGATGATTGATAGAAAAGGAATTGATGATGTTATTGACGTCTTAAGTTCAGATGCTTTTTACGATCAAAAACATCAAGAGATTTATGCAGCAATTTACGAACTGTTTCAAAACTCTGAACCAATAGATCTTTTAACCGTATCAAATTTGTTAAAAAAGAATGGTAAATTAGATTTTGTTGGTGGTGATTTCGCTTTAATTCGTTTAACTCAAAAAGTAGCTTCTTCTGCCCACATTGAGTTCCATGCTAGAATTATTTTACAAAAATATATTCAACGTAAATTAATTTCTATTTCATCAGAAATTATAGAAAATGCGTATGATGATAGTACAGACGTTTTCGAATTATTAGATGATGCTGAAGCAAAACTGTTTGAAGTTACGCAAGGAAACTTAAAAAAGAGTTCTGAAGACGCAGGCTCTCTTGTAAAGCAGGCTTTAAAAAAGATTCAAGAAATTGGCAACTCTGAGGGGATGTCTGGTTTAGAAACCGGTTTTACCAAGTTAGATGCATTAACTTCTGGTTGGCAACCATCCGATTTAGTTATTATTGCTGCGCGTCCTGGTATGGGAAAAACAGCATTTGTTATTTCAATGGCAAAAAATATGGCAATTGATTTTGGTCATGGTGTTGCCGTATTTTCTTTAGAGATGTCTTCTGTTCAGCTAATTACGCGGATGATTTCTTCTGAAACGGGATTAACATCAGAAAAATTAAGAAAAGGAAATTTAGCACCACATGAATGGGAACAACTAAATGTAAAAGTTAAGAAATTATCTGATGCGCCTATTTTTATTGATGATACGCCTTCACTTTCTGTTTTCGATTTACGTGCAAAAGCTAGACGTTTAGTTTCGCAACATGGTGTAAAAATTATTGTAATTGATTATTTACAATTAATGACAGCTGGAGGAAAAGCAGGAGGGAACCGTGAACAAGAAATCTCTATGATTTCTAGAAACTTAAAAGCATTGGCAAAAGAGTTGGCAGTTCCTGTAATTGCTCTTTCTCAATTATCGCGTGCTGTAGAAACACGCGGAGGAAGTAAAAGACCTTTATTATCAGATTTACGAGAATCTGGTGCAATTGAGCAAGATGCTGACATTGTATCGTTTATTTTTAGACCAGAATATTATGGTATGACAGAATGGGATGATGATGAGCACACGCCATGTGAAGGTCAAGGTGAATTTATTGTAGCAAAACACAGAAATGGTGGTTTGGATAATATCCGTTTAAAATTTACAGGTCATTTAGCTAAATTCTCTGATTTAGAAGAAAGCTTTAGCTCAGAATTTCAGTCTTCTATGAATGCAGATGTGTCTCCAGATCATAGAATTGAACCAAAAGATGCATTTGGGGATGATGATGACGATGATAATATGCCATTCTAAAAACAAAAAAAATTATAAAAATATATAAATACACAATTGCTTCACAGTAATTGTGTATTTTGGTTTTCTTTAAATTTAAAGTAAATAGATGGAGTTTTTTTTCGGCATACTAGTCTTTATAATATATCTATCTATTTTCTATTTTGGATATAAAAAAGAGTATCAAAGAAATTCAACTGAATTTATAAAAACAATTATTGGAATGCCAGTAGGCTTTATATTAAGTGCTTTTGGTTTTCATGTTTTAAATGAAAAAATAAAAAAATGGACAAAGAAAAATAAAACAAATGATTAGAAAAGTTTTTTTAATTTTTACATTCTTATTTACGTCAAACTCAATTTGGGCATCTTTTATATATCTGCCTATGAATGATAATAATCAGAAAAATCATTTAAAAGCATATGGAATTGTTTTTTACTCTTTAGAAGCTGGCATAAAAGCAAAATGGTTGTTAAATTATGATGGCGGTGCTTTTTTAATAGAAAACAATAAAGCCATAGAAAACGAATGCAAAATAAGAGGTGTTTCGTATCAACTAATTTCTGATGCAAAAGCACAATTAATTTTAGAAGAAATTTCTTCACCTTCATCAAATCAAGATGCTGTTACTTTAGAGAAAGCACCTAAAATTGCGGTGTATTCTCCAAAAGATAATATGCCTTGGGATGATGCAGTAACTATGGTTTTAACCTTCGCAGAAATTCCTTTTGATGTAATTTATGACAAAGAAGTGTTAGAAGATAAACTCCTTTTATATGAATGGTTGCATTTACACCATGAAGATTTTACGGGGCAATATGGTAAATTTTACGGTTCTTTTAGAACTGCGCCTTGGTATATTGAAGCAAAGCTAGCATCAGAAAAACAAGCAAAAGAATTAGGTTTTGTTAAAGTATCCGAAGAAAAATTAGCAGTGGCAAAAAAAATTAGAGATTATGTAATTGGTGGTGGTTTTATGTTTGCTATGTGTTCTGCAACAGATAGCTTTGATATTGCGTTATCTGCCGAAGGTGTTGATATTGCAGAAGCTATGTTTGATGGTGATGCCTCAGAACCTGATTATCAAGCTAAAATTAATTATAATAAAACGTTTGCTTTTAAAGACTTCGATTTGGTAAGAAATCCAATAACCTACGAGTTTTCTTCTATCGATATGACTAGTAAACGTATTATTCCTAAAACTTCAGATTATTTTTCTTTGATTGAATTCTCTGCAAAATGGGATGCTGTGCCAACTATGTTAACCCAGAATCATACCATTTTAGTAAAAGGATTTATGGGACAAACCACTTCCTTTGATAGAAATACAGTAAAAACGAATGTGTTGGTTTTAGGTGAAAATAAAGTAAATAGAGAAGCTCGTTATATTCACGGAACTATAGGAAAAGGAATGTTTACTTTTTATGGTGGGCACGATCCAGAAGACTATACACATAGGGTTGGCGATCCAAAAACGGAATTAGATTTGCACCCAACTTCGCCAGGCTACCGTTTAATATTAAACAATGTTTTATTCCCTGCAGCTAAGAAAAAGAAGCAAAAAACATAAATTTTTGTCAATCAAGAGGATATAAAAATCACTTTTTTTTTCTTAACTATTGTAAAAATGAAGCTTTTTAAACAGGAATCTTGTTTTAATTGTTAATAACCCTAATTTTTGCTGATAAATAATCTTGTAAGTTGCTGTTAAAAAAATTACTTTTGTGGTCAAATTAAAATAACAAAATGCCAACAACACAAAAATTACAAGATTTTACACAACAAGTACGTAGAGATATTTTAAGAATGGTTCATGCAGTAAATTCTGGTCATCCAGGAGGTTCTTTGGGATGTGCTGAGTTTATTACTTGTTTGTATCAAGAAGTAATGGATTATTCTACAGATTTTACAATGGATGGGAAAAACGAAGACTTATTTTTTCTTTCGAACGGACATATTTCTCCTGTTTTTTACAGTGTTTTGGCACATAGTGGGTTTTTTGCTGTATCAGAATTAGCAACCTTTAGATTGTTAGACTCACGTTTACAAGGACATCCAACAACTCATGAAGGTTTACCTGGAGTAAGAATTGCTTCTGGTTCTTTGGGGCAAGGATTGTCTGTTGGTTTGGGAGCTGCACAAGCTAAAAAACTAAATGGTGATGATAAATTAATATATACTTTACATGGTGATGGTGAGTTGCAAGAAGGTCAAAACTGGGAAGCTATTATGTACGCATCAGCAAAAAAAGTCGATAATATAATTGCAACGATCGATTTAAATGGAAAGCAAATTGACGGTTCTACAGACGAAGTCTTACCAATGGGAAGTATCAAAGCAAAATTTGAAGCTTTTGGCTGGGATGTTTTAGAAGTAAAAAAAGGAAATGATATTGAAGCTATTTTAGAAGGTTTAGCAAAAGCAAAATCATTAACAGGAAAAGGAAAGCCAGTTTGTATTTTATTATATACAGAAATGGGTAATGGTGTAGATTTCATGATGCATACACATGCTTGGCATGGTAAAGCACCAAGTGATGAGCAGTTAGAAAATGCTTTAGCTCAAAATCCTGTAACTTTAGGAGATTATTAATACTAAACTTGTTTTAGTATCATATTATATAAAACCTACAATTATAGTTGTAGGTTTTTTTATGTTTTAATTTGGAACGAAACTGTAAGATTACCTTTATCTTTACAATTAAGAGATAAAGTTTAAAAATTAATCTTTTCAATCATAATATGAAGATCGGAATTGTTTGTTATCCTACCTTTGGTGGAAGTGGAGTAGTAGCTACAGAGCTAGGAATGGCTTTGGCTGATAATGGCCATGAAGTACACTTTATTACATATAATCAACCAGTTCGTTTAGATTTTTTGTCACATAAATTACACTTTCATAGAGTTATTATAGAAGAATATCCTTTGTTTCAATACCAACCTTACGAGTTGGCTTTGTCTAGTAAAATGGTTGAAGTTGTTGAGAAATACGAGCTAGAAGTTTTGCATGTTCATTATGCAATTCCTCATGCATATGCCGCTTTTATGGCTAAGCAAATGTTGCTAGAAAAAGGAATTCACATAAAAGTAGTAACTACCTTGCACGGTACAGATATTACACTTGTTGGTAGTCATCCAACTTATAAAACTGCGGTTGAATTTAGTATCAACAATTCTGATGTTGTAACTGCCGTTTCTAATAATTTAAAGCAAACTACAAATCAACTTTTTAATATTAAAAAAGATATTCAAGTTGTTTATAATTTTATTGATATTGAAAAATATAATATAGCAGAAGAACAAGAATGTAAAAGAGCTGCTTTAGCAAAACCAAACGAAAGAATTTTAACACATATTAGTAACTTTAGACCTGTTAAAAGAGTTGAAGATGTAATTAAAATTTTTTATGAAGTTCAAAAAGAAATTCCTTCTAAATTATTAATGATTGGCGAAGGACCGGAAAGAGCAAAAGCAGAAAATTTAACAAAAAAATTAGGAATAACAGACAAAGTATTTTTTTTAGGAAATAGTACAGAGATTGCTAAAATTTTATGTTATTCAGATGTTTTTCTATTGCCCTCTCAAACTGAGAGTTTTGGTTTAGCAGCATTGGAAGCAATGGCAGCAAAAACTGCAATTATATCTACAAATACAGGTGGCTTGCCTGAAGTAAATATACATGGCGAAACAGGTTATTTAAGTGATTTAGGAGATATCGAAGACATGGCTAAAAATGCAATTTCAATTTTAAAAGATGATAAAATTTTAGAAATTTTTAAGCAAAATGCTAAAAAACATACCAAGCAATTTTCTCTAGAAAATATATTGCCCGTGTATGAAGATATTTATAAATCTTGTTACAAAAGTAAGGTGTAATTTAAAAGTGCAAACATGGTGGTTTTTCTTTTTTGTCCTTTTTTAAAGTGCACATTGTTATATCAAATAGCAAAAAAACTCCTTGTTTATTTGGATAAAAAAAACATTCAGTTAGGTCATTTTTAAAAGACAGCTGCATTTAGTACAGTGTTCATAAGTAAGTCGAATTTTTGATAGTTTGATAATTCGTTTTTGTAAAATTGTTTTATATAAGTCCATAAACTTAATTAAATTTATAAAAAGTGCAAAAAAAAATTTCAAAACAGCAAAGCCGAAACACACTATTTTATAATCGATTTTGAAAAATCATTAATATTAAAACATATAATTTTTCTATCTTTTTAACTTAGAAAAACACACTATTTTTATAAGTTTTTGAGCAATAGAATATTATTATTTAAGAATATGGTAAAATATTACTAATCGCGATGCCTCTTTTTTTTGGTATTGATTATATTCAAAAAAATATATGTAGTTTACAAAGGGAAAGATAGTGTACCCTTTTGGTTAGTTTATCTAGCGTGAGTTAGGCAATTACAAATGGGGTAAAAGATGTTTTAGGCCTTAGGATTACTTTTATTTTCTATGGTTGCATGCTTTCTAAAATTGTTTTTTTTAAATGGAATCCAACGCTTTTACAAACTTTTTTGTTTTTGTAATTATTAATTTTTATGGGTATTAGATCTACAGTATCGCCTATTAAGTCAATTTTTTTTGGAACAAACATGGTATTCATCATAGCAGTGAAGAGTTTAATCTTGCTTGGGCCTTGAGACAAATGGTTTCTAGCTTTATAAACCTATTCACTTTTTTACTTATTCCTGCAGCTATTATTGGAGTTCCTACCTCCGCCAATGTGACAACCTTTCCAATTCAATTGTTTTTATAATTTTGGTGTCATACCAAACATAAAAAAAATGGGCTTTTTAGATTACTTTCTTGTCACTTCCTCAAACCATAAAGTGCATCACGCAATTAACCTAGAACACTTAGACAAGAACCATTCCCAAATTTTTATTATTTGGGATAAATTATTTAATAATTTTCAAAAAGAATTGGACCATATACCGCCCGTTTTTGGTATTACCAAGCCAACACAGGCTTAGAGCTCTATTCGTGTCAATTTTTCAACATTTAAGCTTACGAATACTAGATGCTTGGTGTGCAGAAAATTGGAAAGATAAATCTACAATTTGGTTTACACTCACTGGTTGGCTCTCTAAACAATTCGAAGAAAAATATCCAGTGTATAAAATGACCAATGTGTGTGACTTTAATAAATATGGAAATGAAACTTCTTAAAAATTTACTTATTGGTTTGTTTCACAGATATTAATAACTTTACTTTTCGTTAGTTTCTTTTTTAACAACATCGCTGTAATAGCCTTGCCAGTTATCTTTATTTGCAGATTGTTGGTATTCCTTAAAGTCTGCAGTCATACTGAATTATTGGATAGAAATCGTTTCGCAGTTTATTGGTAAATTATACGTTTTCTATTTGGTTTGAGTATTTTATATTACTTTAAAATCTAGTTTAGATTCAATGCTGTATTTACTCAAGGAGATTATTTGATTATTGGTTACCTCTTAATTTCTTTTGCGATTACAATTTATTTTGTGGTTTTTGAATTTAAAACAAAAAAAGGCGTTCTTTTAAATGCCTGGAACTTGGCAACGAAAAAAATCTTCTCTAAAAAACAAGCCCCTTTATACCATATCTAATTTTTTATGATTTTTTTGAATTAATTAAATAATACTTTGGTTATTTTTTTTCTTTCAATACCATACTATTTATTTCTAAAATTCTGAAAACCAAACACTAGTTTTTTTTAATAATCCAGTTTTCCTGAAAGGATAAGCAACTATATTTTTTTTAAAAAGTTTATTACAAGAAATAATATCGCTAATAGTTCCTTTTTCGATTATTTGAAAACAGCTATTTATATTTATTTATGAGAGATATTATTTTAAGTTAAAATTGGTATGTTTTAATTTATTATATTGGTTTCTGATAGTAATTTAATTTTAATTATATTTTTCAATCAATAAAGTAATATGATTAGATCAAAAGGAATTGGGTTTTGGGGAGGATTAATTGTCTTAATAATATTTATTTTAATCCCAGTTCCAGAAGGCATGAAGCCAGAAGCAATGAGGGCTTTAGGGGTTGCTTTACTTATGGCTATATGGTGGGTTACTGAATGTATACCAATTTATGCAACTGCCTTTGTGCCTGTCGCTTTATTTCCTTTATTAGGCATTTTAGACGCAAATACAACTACAGAAAATTACGGACATAATTATGTTTTAATGCTTTTAGGTGGTTTTTTTTTAGCAAAGGC
>Ga0222649_1000585_pt1 | contig 11656 bp, 14 predicted proteins | sample AntAcemetagen337_FD_179865 | JGI IMG/M metagenome (GOLD analysis project Ga0222649, IMG submission 179865) | Saline water microbial communities from Ace Lake, Antarctica - #337 | ecosystem: Environmental > Aquatic > Non-marine Saline and Alkaline > Saline | place: Antarctica: Ace Lake... | reverse complement strand
AGTACTAGCAATCTCAGCTTCCGAGTCAGGCTTTGCCCAAACGCTACCCCCATAAAATGTCCTACCCCCAAGCTACGTTTCGAGGCATGGAGATTTTAGGGTTTGTACTGATCATTGGCTTTCTAGCCGCTGCGCTGGTCGTGGTGCTGTTCTTCTTCGCCATATTCTTTTTGCCGCCCGGAGTTACACCGCCACTTAGGTCAACTAGCGATCCAGCACAAATGGACGAGGGCGATATGCACTCGGGCCCCTACGGTTACTCACCAAATACCGCTTACTCTGAAACTCAATATGGCTCAATGTTTGACGAGGAAGCAGACTGGAACGAGGAAGAGCGCTAACTAGGTGTTTTTTCTCAATAAGGCAGCAAAGTGATAAACAAAAAAATGCATCAAGAACTGCAGTGCTAAGTAACTGGCTAGCTGCCTAGCAACCCGGATCTCACGACCTCGGGTGCTCCAGTAGAAGATGCGGCCCCAGCAATTGCTGGGGCAAGTCGTGGGGCATCAGCCCTTTTTATAAGGAGCAACTGTTGGCAAAGACATTCCCAGAAGATTGCGGGCTCTATACCCCTGGGCACAAAACCCACTTCATTCAAACCAGAGTGAAAGCCGATTTGCCTCGATTTCCAGCAACAGTTGAGCTGATTGATTTGAAAACCATAGCCATCCAATACAACAAACTAATTGTGCTTCTAAAAACCCATGATGCACCGAGAGCCAACTTTGACGCTCTGAACGTAGTAGATAGTGACATAACTTTTGCCCCAGAGGCCAACCTTCTTTATATCAAGATTGATGGTCCAGGCGAGGGATATTTGGGTATGTGGCGACCGTATTACTTGAGCGATGCGCCTCTCACTGACTGCTCGGCCCATGATCCCAACTCAGGCTATTTTCCGATTGGATGATCGAATCCGGATTGGCTTCTTCTAGAAATCAGAATCATGGTTGGCACCCAGGCGAACTTTGCCTGGGTCCGGCTCCTGCCAATGAGCCAGATGCTGGCAACCAATAAGCGGCTAATAAGTAAGAACAGCTTTTACTTAGCCCAACCATCGCTCCCGAGGTAACAAGTGTTTATGATCGAGGTCTTTTTCGGAATTGGATAGATGCCAATAGCAATGGCTGTCATGCAAGAAAAGAAGTTTTTGCCCGTCCTTTACTGATTTGAGGCCAAGCCCCAATACCTTCAATGAGATAGATGTCAGTGCAAAGAAGTGCGGCTTCTATCTAGCAGCGCCTTGCTCGACAACGACACCTTCCCACCAATGGATCAAGGTGATTATCACTTTGGACCAGAGGGCTATTCACCAAACACCACATACCCAGAAACCCAATAAGGCTCCATGTTTCATGACGAAGCAAAGTGGAACCAATAGCACCAATAACCAATGGGCTTCTAGCCAAGAATTAGTAATAATCAGTGGGATGAAAAGTCCGCCCTTGGTTCTTGGACAAAGCCCCTATCTTCCGATTACCTCGACAACTAGGATCAGCAAATTTCACTCTGCAAAGAGCTAAAGCCCAGAAAGTAATCGAGTGGCAAAAAATTCTATGTCTTCACGCAGTCTCGGGTGGGCAAGTTTGTGGGGCGCCTCGGAGCCGATAATCCCCAAAACCTGCTCCAATGTGTCTTTTATTTCCTGCCTTACGTTGCGCATTCCCCAAGACTCAGCCTCGGCAATGAGGTCATTCGCGCTGATCTGAGAGTGGATGTACTGATTGTTGATTGCCAGCGCCATCCTGCCATCAGTAACAAGGTGGGTCTGGGGAACCATGTCATACGCTGGAGTGAGAGCAATCTGCCCGTCCTCAAAGTGGAAAATACTAATATTTTTGGCGTGCATATCTAGATTGCCAATCGCAAGTGAGACTGCTACTTGACGCAAGAGGCGCGTGAGCGTGTCTGCTTCCTGGCTTCGAGAGATCACCTGGGAGATACGTTTCAGTGAAACCTTGCCTCCGTACTCTTGGTATTTTTCATTCTCAGAGGCACCCAGAGCTTGGTTCATGTCCTCTTGGTGAATCCTTTTGGGTTCCTCGTCCCGGGTTCGGTCGAATCTTTGAATGACCAGGCAGTCAAGCCCATCGAAGGTTTGGATATCAACTTCCAAGTTCGCAATACCAAGCAACCGGCAAATTCTTTGGCCGTATTCTTCATCAAAAATCATCGTTGGATAACTAGTGGTGGACGGCTTGAGAATATGGGTGGAGGGGTAGCCGTCCAGAACTCGATTCCAGCTCTTATTCACCCGTGCCAAGACTATTTTTTCCTGAACTCCTGCCAGCGAAGTTCGCCCACGCTTGGGGGCATTCGCAAAAGGCTCGCTCTTAACATTTCGCATTAAGTCGGCGATCATAATTTCGGTAACCGGGAGAAGGGCTGGTGTTTTTGGCTCGCCGGGCAACTGGGGGTCAAAAATCTCAACCGCACCGGCGACATCGCGACCAAACTGCGCCAGGAGCCGAAGAACATCATCAGTTGGCACCCTTAGGTCGCTAGCCAAACGTTCCAAGCTCTCACCCTCGGGCAATAGTTCAGCGAAATAGTTACGTCGTCGATCGGCTTTGCCTCCCGAGTTGTTACTCAATAGAGGAACCGCGACCGAAAGAACCTGACTACCCAAACCATACTTTTCTAAGGCGGCTGAATCGGCTACAAAATCAAAGTTTCGCCTGCTGGTTCCAATCAGGCGACCAAGAAGCTCACCATGAAGCTCAACGTTGAGGCTGGCCATCAGGAACCTCAAGAGCCATAGTTACACCAGTCGCCCTCATGACGGCAAATATTCGATCTAGAACTTTCACGTCCTTGCCGGTCTCAAGTGCCCAAATGTAGGACTGGCTGACATTTAGTTGACCAGCCAGTTGTCGCTGGGTTAACCCTGCTGCAAGGCGCCCTTGCTGCAACAGCAACCCAAGCCCCTCAGAATCTCTCACGGTTCCGCGTAGCGTTCCCATAACCCTCCCAATTCAGTGTCAAGAATAGAGTATATGACTAAGGTTTCATAGTCAAAATAATTTACTGGGTTTTTGTAGTCAATTCATTTGACTAGGTTTTTACATTCAGTCAGACCGATAGAATGCCCCACCTTGGCGATTGCATTCTCACAAACGAGAATCCAAAGTGCTTCCGTGAGGTCTGCGGGAAAAGGTTTGGCTTTTGAAGCCAGGCCTCATGGCAGAAGTTCAAAAGGGGCGGGAGAACGCTAAATGTCAGAGGGCTGCGCTAGCGCAGCCACAGCATCAAGAATGGCAGCGCTAAGTAACTGGCTAGCTTCCTAGCAACCCGGATCTCACGACCGGGGTGCTCCAGTAGAAGATGCGGCCCCAGCAACAGCTGGGGCAAGTCGTGGGGCTAAAGCCCCCGGTTATAGGAGGCATCATGATTAACGAGAACACCCGGTATGACCCAAAGAACTGCAGGCTCTACAAACCTGGCCACAAGACCCACTATGTGCAGTGCAATGTGATGAGAGACAAAAAGCGTTATCAGGCAAAGGTTGAGCTGATTTCTCCATACTCCTTGCTGGTAACCACAAGAGCACAAGCTGAAGTTCTCTACTACCACGATGCAGTAGCACTGCAACTAAAGTGCCTAATGGCAATAGATGGAGACATTCAGTACTGCTCGGAGTCAAACCTGCTCTATGTCAAGACCAATGGACCAACTGGCAACACCAAGGGATCTTGGTTTCCTGCCTACCTGAGCAGGGAAGAACTAACAATGTGTGAGACCTCGGATAGTGACAGCGGCTATTTCCTGAAGCACAAGCAAGAGGACCAGGGGGAGTCAGTGAGCGTGGAGGATTGGCGCAGAGCGGCGAAGGCATATCCGGACATTAATTGGACCGAGGGGATGATCCAGGAAGCCAAGGCACGGGGCTTTCTATAGAAAACCAACATCTGAGGCAACGACAGTGACGCTGAATAATGTCGGAGGTCTTTCTTGCTCTCATTGATGGGTGAACAAGAGCCAATAGAACAAGCTAACTTTAACTTATTGCCTTGCAAATATTTCTCACAATGGCGGGCATATTCTTCTGGGTCATGATCTGTTTCTAACGAATAGTCATGCAAGATAGTTCCCCGCGTGTTCAACTGAAGCCATGGCCCAACGCTTGTGATTCAAAACAAATAGGCCTAGACGCTCTAACTATGGGGGACATCGCAGTGATGGCTAAGAGTCTTGATTGTGCGAGCCACGCTTGTCGGAACAGATGTCGCTAAAAAACCAGATAAAGACCTAGACTCACAAGAAACTTACTAGCCCAGACTAGGAGGCCCATGGACAACGCCAAAGAATTTGACCTAGATTCAATGATCAACATGTATTGCTATGTTAATGAGGCTACGAAAAAAGTAGAAGCACTGGCCACTTACAGCCTCTTCGGCGTATCTTTTCGTAAAGAGTCCGACTGGTACCCAGTCGATAGAACCGATAAAGAACTAATTAAATATCTAAATAGCGGTGACTACCAAACATACAGAATTCCTTGGACTACTCCCGACGAGATGCCAGACCCAAAGATAAGCGCGCATGGGAGCACCCACTAGTCAATAAATGGGACGATGGCGAAGAGCTCACGGGAGCCGACCTCGATGAATATGCCATTTTGGTGTCTTCTGGAAAAGTAGAAGAGCGAAGCGTCATCCCGGAAAAAAGAAATCACATAATGGAAATCACTGTAGTTACCATCGATGGGTCTACTACACAAGAGATCGATCTCGACACTCTACCCATAGAGGAGATCAGAGATATGATTAGGACGCTCCCGGGTCTTCGCCCCTACTACGAGTCCCGCTTGTCAGAAGAGACATAACCAATAACCACATACCCTTCCAGAATTTTCAGTGATGCTTGACCTAGATAAGGAGGGCCGGAGGCGATGAGTAACCTTGCAAATATTTCCGTGGGTCAGTGTGAAATCGAAGTCATAACCGGAACCAAGCCATACCGTGGCGAGCCGCTGGCGGATCGAATGGAATGGGGGCACCGGGTGACACCAAACAAAGACAGCGGTTCTCTCTTCTCCTGCCAGGTTCACCTGAGTTCCACCGCAGCGACGACGTCTTAGAAGTGCTCAAACAGAAATTTGAAGATGCCAAGAACCCAAGTATTTGGTTCGGCTATACAGATGAAATTGTTGAAACGGCACTCTCCACAATTCTTATGAAATACCCCGATCTAACTCCAGAGGTTATGCGATTTGCTGGATTCAAACGAGCCGAAAATCTTCCACTTTTCCAAGCAGTCAGCTGAGTCAACTGGTCGGAAGAAAACCCGGGCAAGGCCTAAGCCCCTATACGGTCTCCAGTAAAAAGCCAGAGGTCGGCCCAATTCCACTACAAAAGAAATCGGCAACACGATCAACGTTATGCAGATAAAAAGCCTCCTCTTTTGGCCCACGTTGAACGACTGGTCAAACGTAAGCAAGGAGGAACTCCGATTCATTTTTAGGGACGTATCTACTTTTTATTCCCGGCTAAATGGTGTGAGATTGAGGGCCAGACGTGGTTGACTTATCGGATTCGAAATAGGGAGCGTCAAGTGGGGGCATCAGGACTGGTCACGATCACACTTTTTATACGAGAGGCAACGGGTCTGGTCGAACAGGTGATCATGGCTCATGCATACCGGTCTGTCCTCACTGCGAAAAGAGGCTCTGCAAATAACCCAGAAGACCTTGATATGGAAGACTTTTGGGAGAACTGCTCTCGAAGCGATCTAGAACCATTCTTGACCTCACAGTTTGAAGTATGGCGATTCGACTGGGCCTCCGAAGATGACACACCAGGCTCTGGGACAGGGATAGACCCAGAGGATGCCCTTGCGTGGGAGGTACCAATCGTTCAAAGTTGGCTAAAAGATGAAAAAATCTATGTGCATGACGTTGATCGTGTTGCCGAATTCTTGGGTTGGGGAATTGGTTTTATTTTTGAAGACATCGTTTCAGAGTTTAAAGACTTTGATGCTCAAGATGACAAGATTGAAGCGGGTGACTGTCCTTGGTGCGGCGTCAGTTCGCACTTGATCCGCTTGGATCCACCAGTAACTTTGCCGACCCTGCCCGAGGCAATCTCTGGATTTGCCAAGCCGATAATTTGGTCCGACGGTACCTTGTCTGATGGCGCGAGTGACAAGGTCGCAGGATTAAGACCCAACCAATTCGGTGACTTTGTTGTCTCATGTGCGGTGTGCTCTGCGATCTTTCTGGCTTCCACACTGCAAACCGCGGACGACTCTTCAAGGAGAGAAATCCATGAGGGGACACTATTCCCAGGCACTCTCTCGAGAGGTGAAAAACATGCCAGATTTGTCGAAACTGCTTTCTCGCGAGCCGACTACAAGAAGGTTTTCTTGCTTCTCGACTCCTTCACCAAAAGAAGCTACTGGCCGGACTGGGAAAACTGGACTGCGGTTCAGCAGCTAGTAAACCAGGTGAGTCACCAAATTCGTAAGGGAGAGAGCTTTTCTGCAGAAGAGCTCGCTGGACTTTTTGGACCTCTTCAAAAATTCAAGGAGTCGCTTTCTCAGTTTATTGAGGGCACGCCTGGTGCTGTCGCACCGCACAGAATTAAAAACTATTCTCTAGCCGACAACGATGGGTTATTCAGACTTGAAATAGATGAACTTATACCCCACTCAAATATTCGTCGTATCGTCTCAGAACCAACTGTCGGAGAAGCAGATGAGAGGGAAGCGGACTCCAAAGCTCGGGTGGTCTCTGTTCGGAGTTCCCATGACCACCTTGCTCTCTATCAAGACGCTTACTCGACTATTACATGGGGAAGGTTCGGTTCCGATTGGGTGGTTTCGGCCCCACTTGAGATCCAAGAAGCTGAATAAGGCCCTCAGGTCAACTTGTAGCGTGAAAGTGCTGAATTAGGGCCCACTCGCAACTCGACGTCACAGGCTAACTTGCCTACCGAGAAGTGCTTCCGTTATCTTGCGCTCCGGGCAGCACGTAATTGTAGGTCTTGAACACGGTAAAGGTTTCGGGGAGAGCAATCTACAGAAAATACTGCAGTTGACTTTGTGAGGAGAATTGAACTTGAATCGTTGTTCCAGTCATGGAGTGCTGACTGAAAAAGTCTCTTCTGTACTTGTTTACTCGAATCTGACTTCTAATTTGGCAAATCAAAATCTGAAAACCAAAAATGTCAGTGCCCACCTCTAAAGTCTTACCAACTGAAGGGGCAGGTAATGAATTCAAAAAAATCAAAGGCTGGACAGCAAAGAAGCGTGCATCTAATTGACATCGAGAATCTTTGCTGCAAATCAAACCCAACGCGCGAGCAAGTAGCAAGCGCAAGGGATTCCTACTTCAAAAAAGTTGAACCCGGTGAAAATGACCTGTTTTTTGTCACCGTTAGTTCTAAAAATAACCTCGAGGCAGCAATGTTCGGCTGGGGGCATGCGTCGATCAGCTGTCTCGAGGGTCACGACGGAGCAGACATCTTGCTGGCAAAGATGATGCTTGAGGATGATCTAGAAAACCGCTTTGACAAGGTCTACCTTGCAAGCGGCGACGGGGGACTTGCACCGTTTGCCCAGTCACTGCTCAAGAAGGGTGTTGCTCTGGAAGTTGTGTCTGCTCCCTGGTCGCTATCCATCCAATACAGGTTCTTGGGTGCTGAGGTTAGCTACCTCTGGCCAGACTACGAGTTGGCGGCCTAGGTGCTAGCCAGCAGTCATTCAAAATCCAAAAAGGAAAGGTGTTTCAGGGCATGACAGTTCTTATTTCAACCAAGCGTGGATTCATAAACGCAGTTGTGGAGCCACAGTTTCAGGAAGCAGTCACTGGCTACATGGTCACAGTCGAGTTTTCAGACTATGACGATGTCCAGATGCTGTCCCAGTATCTCAAAGGAGATGTTCTCTTTGATCAGAACAATCGTATGTTCCCTTTTAAGAGCTTCATCCACCTAGAAGACCTCACCTCCCATTTCAATCGCAGAAAACTCTGGACCAGGTTGCAGGCAAACAAGGTGGACTTCTCTGAAAAGCCGGTCGCTTATTCCTGGATCGCTTACTACACCGGCGAAAACCAAGATGAGGGAGACCCGGTCGACGAGAGCACCTATTTTGGTGATTGCTTGGCCGATGACGCCCAAGACATCCGCTGGTCGTTTGAGCACACTCCAGATGTGGTTTACCTTTACCCACTTTATGAACTGCCAGCCGAACTTGCAGAAGCTCAAGAAAGCTGTTTTGAATTTGAGGGCTAAGCCTCGGAATCTAATCCGCGTTGTCTTTCGTGGAAGAAGAATCCTTGGTTGGATCTGCCCACTCTCTAAGTGAGTAGAGAGTGGCAGGCTTACCCGGTCTTCTCTGCTTGAGCTCTCGAACCTTTGATTCGGCGATAAAACTTGACTCATTCAGCACACTTCTCCTGAACTGATCAACCTGGGTTCGTTCGCCTCTGCAAACATCGTTGAGTTCTTTCAAGTCGCTGAGCCTGAATGCTTCAGGCAATGCCGTTGCACCCAAATAGCGGAATGGATCCAGTTTGCCTCGGAAGGCGTAGCGGAGTTTTCTCCATGCGTAGAAAACCATCTCGTCGTGGTCAATGTCCAAGATTGGACCGGTGCCAATGTCTTTTGCAAGCTTTCGCTCGTGGCCGCGTCTTTCCATTGGCGAGTTGCGAAGTCCAAAGCGGCATACCCCATCGAATTCCTCGAGGTCGTTGTCGCTAGCAAATCTGTCCAAAAAGGAGGAGCTGTTCACTAGCTCAAGGCCAACCTGTTCTTTTCCTCCAAGGACTGGGGCAACATCTTCAAGGTTCGCAAACCCCCAGAACGTAATGGAGATGACCCGCTCTCCGAGCTGGCGCTCAGGGTTATCAAAGATTCTTTCCTGGCGGAGCCTTACCGGTGCACTGATGCCCAAGTCCTCGCGAATCAGGCGCTGCGCTGCTCCCTCAATGCTCTCTGACGGACGAACGTCTGAGGCTGGTAGTACTCGTCTGTCAGTCATCGACATCACAGCATCATCGTTGTTTCGTCTAGTGACAGCAAAAAGACCCATGCCGAATTTTTCATCCATTGCAGAGCCCATAGATACCAAAGAAGTTGGCACTGTGAACATGTTGAAGTCCTCAAGGACTGTGAAGAGGGCGACGGTAACGACGATTTTTGATGATTCCATGCCTTTTAGTATGCCATAAATACCGCTTATTTGCTGGGATAATTGTTATCTTTGTATTTTTATTAGTGAAAATGAGTGAACTCGTGCTATGATTTAGCACAGAAGTTCTTTTAGGAGGAATTTATGAAGCAAAACGCAGGCAATAGTTGGGTCGAATCTCTAACGAACGGCACCAACTTGCAAGATCTCGTTTCTATAAGTGCAGGCCGGGCTGCAAAGCACTCTTCAGCTTCACTGCCGATGATGCATGTTGGCTCTGGGTATCGCTTTGGAAATCTAACCTGGTTTCCGGTGTGGACTGACCAGGCAGTTTCCAAACGCTCTTATTCAACCTCGAAGGCTAAGCAGTTTCAGGTTTCAGAAGTTGAACAGGCATCGGTTGCTTCACTGCAGGTGAACAACCAGTCGGATCAGGACCTGCTACTGCTGGAGGGCATGATCTTGGAGGGTGGTTGGCAACACAGAGCGCTGACCCAGTCCGTGATGATTCCAGGGCGTTCGAATGCCCAGATTCAAGTGGTTTGTGTTGAGCAAAACCGGTGGGGTGGTGCAAGCGCTCAGACACTGGGTGACAAAGTTGCCCCTGCCGGAGTGAGAGTGGCAATGCGGGGACTGGTGAGAGACAACCGCGGTAACACCTTGCAGTCAGCACCAGACCAGAGCAGAGTTTGGAACAACATCTCGAGTTACCAGTCAAGAGCCAATGTCCATGCTCCAACGTCTTCACTAGCAGACATTCAAGATGGCTTGAAAACAAGAAAGCATAAGTCTGAAGTTGCAACGGCTCTGCCAGGGCAGCGAGGAATTGTTGTCGCAGTCCTTGGAAAGCCGATTGCCTTCGAGCTCTTCGATCACCCGGACACCATGGCCGAGAGGCTTCAGGGCATGCTCGAGAGCTACGCCATGGATGCAAGTGACAAGCCCTACCAGAGGGCCCAAGGCCAGGGGGCGAGGGACTTTGTCTATCAGGTTTCCAAGCTCAAGTTAGATCAGATTCAGGAGCCTTCAAGCTCTGATCGCTTGCGATCAAAGAGTTCTCGGTATGTGGCAGCGGAAGCCCTTTGCCACCGAGGGGAAATGATTCACCTGTCCTGCATCAACTCCCAGCACGAGTTAGTCCTGGCCGCATAGGTCGGGGCCGACGAGGCGCTCAAGTTCACAACAACAAAACCAATTTAGAAAAGGAAATCATGTTTACAGCACGTTTAGAGGCCCTCCGCATCAAGGCGGGCGAACCCAAGACCTTGGGTCTTTTGGTGGAGGCAACCGCCCCCGCTCTTCCAGAGCAGCAGCTCAACCGTACCCCGCAAGCAATAGTGTTTTTGGTTGATAGATCAGGATCAATGGGTGGCGGTCGACTAGAGCTTGTGAAGAACACCATCGGCGAGATGATCGGCCAGCTCAACCCAGCTGACTACCTAGCAGTTGTTTCATTCGACACTGTCACTGAGACACACCTTGAGCTGCGTCAAAAAGGTGAGCTTAATGCAGCAGAGCTTCGCCGCGACCTAGCTCAGTTGCAACCACGCGGTGGCACCAACATTGAACTCGGTTACCGGTTCGGTCTTGCCGAGGCTGCGAAGGCTCCCGAGGGAGTAGAAGTAAAACTGATTCTGCTCTCAGATGGCCACGCTAATCGCGGTAACAAGAACCCATCAGAGCTTGGTCAGCTGGCAGCAATTGCAACTGAGCACCTGGTTAGTTCTTCGACCATTGGTATTGGTAATAAATTCGATGAGTCAATCCTCTCAGCTATTGCGGGTGCTGGTCAGGGCAATCACTTTGCAGCCGTAGAGCTAGAGGAAGCAGTCTCTGGCCTGCAAGATGAAATCGACGGCTTATTGCAGCGCTCAATCCGAAACATTCAAATGGAAATCATCGTTTCAGATGCTGGGCACCTCAACCAGGTCTCACCGGTGGGCTATGTCCGATCCAAGTCCAAAACCAGCGAGGGGCTAGTAGTCAACGTTGGTGAATTGGTCTCTGGGGAAGAGCGCGGATATGCATTCGTGCTGGACTTTGCAGCCTTTGACAAGGACTATGCCGCCACAGTACTGGTGCAGGTAAATGTCACTGCGGAAAACGCCCTCACCGGTGAAATCATCCAGGAAAGAAAATCAATTGAGTTTGAGATTACAAGCCCAATTGATTATGTAGCACCAGAGCTGGATGAGGATGTTGTGGCAGAGATTGCTGTCTTCCAGATGGCACAGGTCAAAGAAAGATCTGCGGAGGCAGCTCGCTCCGGTTCTTTCGATGAAGCACGAGAGCTGTTGCTATCAGCTCAGGGCGACACATCAAGGCTGCTTAGCGAACTGGACAGAATGTCACCTCGCGTCAGGATGCGAGTCCTGGCAGAAAACCGCGAGCTCGCTGACCTGCTCGGCTTCACAGACCTAGAGCTGTCAAAGCGCGTCACCGAGTCGAGCTACCGCTCTTCTCGATCCAAGCAAAACCCTAGAGACAGAAAGTAAGGAGTAGTCATGGAATTCGGTATCACATC
>Ga0222649_1000579_pt1 | contig 11729 bp, 10 predicted proteins | sample AntAcemetagen337_FD_179865 | JGI IMG/M metagenome (GOLD analysis project Ga0222649, IMG submission 179865) | Saline water microbial communities from Ace Lake, Antarctica - #337 | ecosystem: Environmental > Aquatic > Non-marine Saline and Alkaline > Saline | place: Antarctica: Ace Lake... | reverse complement strand
TGCACATGTGCTACAAATCAATGAGCAGCGCGTCAATGTAAAAGCCAAAACAGCTGAAAAAATGGGCCCTGTGGGCGAAGGTAAAAGCATTGAGGCGCAAGCTGTGGTGTTGCTCTTCAAGCCATAGCGCGTCTATAAAGATTCAATAACGACTGGGAGGTCACCTGTGATAACAAGCAATAAGGTCATAAAAACCACTTCACACACTACAACAGCAACAGTTAAGAACGTATGCTCACTGCGCCAGCGGTTGATACAAGCATGCCAAGTCAGTCAGAGCAGACAGTATTGGAAATTGCCAACTGGTGCGTTGTTGGCGCTGGCGTTGGGCACAGCCAGCTGGGCGCAAGCGCAGTCCGTTGAGCCCCCTTCGCGTGAAGTCCAACTCCAAGCCCAAGCGCAGGTTGAAGTCTCAGAAGATTGGCTGCAGATGCGCTTGAGCTTTCGCGCAACAGGCTCACAAGCCGATGTGCTGCAGCGCAATATCAACACCGAAGTGGGCGCAGCGCTGAAAAAGGCCAACCAAGCGATGGCCAACGCCCAAGCAGCAAAGGGGGCCTTGGCCATGCGTGTGCGCACCGGTGGCTCTGGCGTGTATCCCAAATACGACAAACAAGGCCGTATCGACCGTTGGACTGGCCATGCCGATCTGGTGCTTGAGGGTTTGGATATGGCCAGCATCCAACAAGTAGCCGCTAACATCGCACCGTTTGTGTTGGTCTCCAGCGGCTTTAGCCTAAGCCCAGCTGTGACACACAAAACGGAGTCTGAATTGATGCTGGAAGCCATTGCCGCGTTCAAGGCCAAGGCCCAAGCCGCCACCAAGGCGTTTGGTTATGCAAGTTTTGAGGTCGCGCAGGTCAGTGTTTCTGGCAGTGCCACAGCAGCCCCCCAAGCACGCAACATGGGGCGCATGGCCATGCAGGCGGACGCCAGGCATGGCGCTGACAACGTGTCGCTGGACGTTCAACCAGGTTGGCAGTGGGTGAATGTGACCGTTGGCGGCACGGTCAGCATGCGTTGACCTGTTACATGACCAGCTGGTGCCGCCACATTTATTGCGCTGTTTCAATCAGCAGTGGTGGCGAGTAAATTATCAGCCAGTCAGTTGGTGTGTGGCGTCCACCTTGGCGTGCCTGGCGTGCGGCACCACTCGCTCCAGCTGCCCGCGTACAGTGCTGGCATGGGGAAACCAGCCAACACCATTGCAACCATGTTGGGCACCGCACTGACGCCACTGCCGCAGTGCATCACCACGCTGGTGGCTTCTCGATCTTGTAGCGTTTGTGCCCAGAGAGCTTGTAGTTCGCTGGTAGTTTTAAACAAGCCGTTGGCGTCAAAGTTGGTGCTGAAAGGGTGGTTCATTGCGCCAGGTATGTGGCCTGCAACAGGGTCTAGTGGTTCAGTCGTTCCTGTAAAGCGGGGCGCGCCGCGTGCGTCAACAATGCACTGTGTCTGCGGGCGTTCTTGCAAGTTGTGCAGCACAGTTTTGGTATCAACCAGTTTGACCAGAGGTGCGGCGAGCGGGTAGGGTGCCAAAGGGATCACTGGTGCGGTGGCTGCGGTCGCCGTCATTGGTACAACAGCGTCGTCCGTGTTGTCTGTTGGGCCACCTATGGCTTGCCATGCGCCGAGGCCGCCGTCAAGAATAGCGACGTTGTGGTGACCGCACCACTTCAGCATCCACCACGCGCGACCGCAAAAGTTGTTGCCGTTGCGGTCGTACACAACCACTTGCGTGTTTGGCGCAATACCCCAGTTGCCCAGTTGTTGGGCAAACCATTCTCGTGTGGGCAGCGGGTGGCGACCAGCGTTGATTGCAGCCACTTCGCCGTGAGCGCTCAGATGGGTGTCTAAGTCGGCAAACTGTGCGCCTGCAATGTGTGTTTCTTTGAAGGCTTGCCTGGCCGCGTCTGGCGTGCCCAAGTCAAAGCTGCCGTCTAATATGCACAGTGGGTGTGGGGTGCGGGTTAGGGCCAGCAGTTCGGCGGCACTAACTGTCAGCGTGAATGGCTTGTTCATCAATCAACTCTCCTGTACTTTGGGGGGTGTGGGGGGTAAGCTGCGTGCACGCAGCGCGGCGGCGGCAATGCCACTGACGACTATCAACGCCATGCCGCCCCAGCTGCTCGGGGGGAGGTAGTCATCAAATAGCCACACACCGTATAAACTGGCGACCACAATGCCAGTGTATTGCAGATTGGCGACCAGTAAAGTGGCCCCGCTGGCGTAGGCCCTCGTCATGCAAATTTGACCTAACAATGCCAATATACCCACTGGCAGCAACCACATGGTACCCAGCCAATTGAAGTCGCTCACGCCTGTCACCGCCGTGCCTGCGCCGCCGGCCAGGGCTGCGCCCATTGAGAAATAAAACACCACGCGTGTTTCTGGCTCTCCTATTTTCGCCAAGGCTGAAATTTGCAAATAAGCCAAAGCGGCTACGACACCAGATATCAAGCCGACCAACGCGGCGAAGCCTTGGTCGTCGTTGAGTGTTGGTTTAAGCAACAGTGCAACGCCAGCGAACCCCAGCAATATAGTGACAACCAAAGGACCTTGGCGTTTGAGTGGTTCATCTGGACGTTGCGTGATGAGTGCGCCACCGACCAAAAACGTGGCAATCCAAACGCTGCTCATGTAGTTCATGGTCATGGCGGTGGCCAGCGGTATGTGCGCAATCGCGTAAAACCAGCATATCAAGGCGATCACACCCACGGTAGAGCGCCACACATGCATCATCGGGAAACGGGTTTTGAAAAAATCCATGCCCAAACCGCGCATTCGGCACCACCACATCAGCCCCAACATACCTAAAATGCCGCGGTACATGACGATCTCAAAGTTGCTGTAAAAATCGGATGCCAATTTGACGCACACCCCCATGGTTGCGAAAAGGGTGGCGGCTAGAAGCATCCAAAGGGCTTGCATGGTGACTTTAAAGTGGGGATGGGACGTTCAGAAACAGCTGCGTCAGTTTTACACAGCAGGCAAGAGAGCTTACAACCAAGTGGGTGTACTGGGTGATTACGGCGACCGAACAGGTACTGCTGTGTCCTTATGGGTGGCCATTTTTCCGTTGTACCACTCGTGAAAGTGCTGCATGCCGTCTTCCATAGGACTTTGATAGGGGCCTACTTCGTTGTCACCTCTGGTCATTAAAGCGTGTCGGCCTTGGTCCATGCGCAGCGCAATCTCGTCGTCTTCAGCCGCTGTCTCCTTATAGGCTACGCGCTGTGCCTCAACAAAATCCCGCTCAAACGCGGCAATTTCTTCTGGGTAGAAAAATGCCACGACGTTCATGGTGCGCTGTGGCCCTGTAGGGTGAAGCGTCGAGATGGTTAGCACATGCGGGTACCACTCAATCATGATGTGAGGGTAATAGGTCAGCCAAATGGCACCATAGGCCGGCAGTTCACCGTTACGGTATCGCAGCAACACGTCGTGCCAGCGTTGGTAAGCGGTGCTGCCGCTGTGGCGCAAGTCGGTGACGCCAACGGTTTGCACCGAGTATTCTTTTTGAAACTCCCAACTTAATTCGTCGCAGCTCACAAAATTACCCAGTCCAGGGTGGAAAGGTTCGACGTGGTAGTCCTCCAAGTAAACCTCTATAAAAGTTTTCCAGTTGTAGTTGCACTCGTGCATCTCGACGTGGTCCAACACGTAGCCGTCGAAGTTCAAGGCAGCAGCAGGACCTAAGTCCGCCAAGTCTGCGGCTATGTCCCTGCCATTGTCCTCAAACAGCAAGCCATTCCACTCACGCAGTTTGTAGCGCTTGAGGTTCAGGCAGGGATCTTGGCTGAAATGCGGCGCACCCAACAACTGGCCTTGCTCGCTGTATGTCCATCGGTGCAAGGGGCACACAATGTTGCCGCCTGAGCTGCCGGTTTGAGTGTGAGACAGGTTGCCAGTGCCCTTTAGCATCACCGATTGGCGATGGCGACACACGTTGGAGAGCAATTCGATACCGTTTGCGCCGTGCACCAAGGCGCGTCCGTCAGCTTCATGCTTCAAGCTGGAATAATCACCGCGCTCGGGAACAGACAGGCGGTGACCTACGTAGCGAGGCCCGCTTTGAAAGATGGTTTCCATCTCGCGCTTGAACAGCGCATCATCAAAATAACTGGAAACCGAGAGTTGACTCTTGGCCTGCTGAAGTTGAAGACTTAAATCAGACATGGTGATCCTGACCTATAGACTCCCCCTATGAAGGGGCAGGTTGGCGTGCGTGGCTGCACAAAAATGATTTTGCCTACAGATCTGTATCCGTTGGTGCGGCAAACTCCTGATATGGATTGAATGTAACCTTATATGTTAACGCTGATTACCAAGGTCTACATCTTGAAAGCCTTTACATTCTTGGTGTTTGTGCAGGCACCCTTGTTGCAAGCACCTAAAATAGCTACCAATTGAAAGTACATATGACTAAAGCAAGCCCCACTAAAGCCATTGACACGCAAGAATCTGATCAAACCACCTTGTTGGGGCAGCCGACCAATTATGAAACCGCTCTGAACGAGCTTGAAACGCTGGTACAACTGTTAGAAGCAGGTCAATTACCGTTGGATCAGTTGCTTGGGCAATACAAACGCGGGGCCGAATTGCTGCAATATTGTCGTGCCCAGTTAGATGCTGTGGAGGCTCAGGTGCGGGTGGTCGAAGGCGACCAAGCGAAAGCATGGGAGCGCGATGCATGAACGCAGCGCTGTTTGACGCAGGCGCTTGGCAGCAAGCTCGCCGTGATGAGGTTGAATTGGCTTTGGTGCAAAGTTTGCCAATTGACGCACCCCAGCCGCTGCTGGCAGCCATGCACTATGCATTAACCGGTGGCGGCAAGCGCATGCGTCCTTTGCTGGCCTTTGCCGCTTGTGAGGCCGTGACACGCCAAGCTGTAGAGCAGGCCGACCCCGCAACACGTGATGCCACAATGCACGCGGCTTGCGCTGTAGAAATGATCCACGCCTACTCGCTGGTGCATGACGATATGCCATGCATGGACGACGATGCGTTGCGCCGCGGCAAGCCCACCGTGCATGTGCAGTTTGGTCAAGCCCAAGCATTGCTTGCGGGCGATGCGCTACAAGCTCAAGCTTTTGTGATGCTGACGCACTACGGCGACAGCGATGTTGAGCACGCCCCTCCTAACGCCACACAGTTGCGATGCTGTCAGTTGCTCAGCAAAGCTGCAGGAGCGCAAGGGATGGCCGGTGGGCAGGCGATAGACTTGGCCAGCGTGGGTCTGCCATTGACGCAAGCGCAGCTGGAGCACATGCACGCTTTAAAAACGGGTGCATTGATACATGCTGCGGTGGCCATGGGCGGTGTATGCGGCAACGCTACGCAAGAAGAAGCTGCTGCGCTGAGTGTGTATGGCCATGCCGTGGGACTGGCTTTTCAAGTGGTCGATGACATACTGGATGTCACAGGCAATACCGCCAGCCTGGGAAAAACAGCTGGCAAAGATGCCTTGGCTGACAAGCCAACATTTGTATCGCTTATGGGTCTAGATGCTGCAAAAGCCTATGCCAGCGAGTTGGTGCAACGCGCCAAGTTGTCGCTCGATGAGGTTGGTTTGGATCGCAGCCAGGCCTTGCATGCACTGGCTGATCAAATAGTGGCGAGAAGCCACTAAAACCAACGCTGTCAATTAGACAACCAGCAACCTAAGACCCACAGATCAACAATACTGAAAGAGGCCACTGTGACAACAACTCATTACGTATTGGAAACCAGATTGAAAGTGCTTACATGACGCAGCCACACATGGCACCTTTTGCTGTGCTAGAGAGTGTCAATTCACCGCAAGACCTGCGCGCCTTACCGCGTCAAAAACTAAATGACTTGGCGGGTGAGTTGAGAGGTTTTGTTCTGGACACTGTGTCCAAAACAGGCGGGCACTTGAGCTCCAATTTAGGCACTGTTGAATTGACGGTTGCGTTGCACTACGTGTTCAACACACCCGATGACCGCATTGTCTGGGACGTAGGTCATCAGACCTACCCGCACAAAATCCTGACAGGCAGGCGAGACCGCATGTCGACGCTGCGCCAACTCGATGGTGTTAGCGGCTTCCCCGTGCGCAGCGAAAGCGAATTTGATGCGTTTGGGACCGCGCACTCATCCACGTCTATTTCTGCCGCTTTGGGCATGGCCATGGCATCCAAGTTACAAGGCTCAGCGCGACACAGCATTGCCGTAATTGGCGATGGCGCGTTGACCGCCGGCATGGCGTTCGAGGCAATGAACAATGCAGGCGTTGAAGACTGCAAGTTGTTGGTCATTTTGAACGACAACGACATGTCAATTTCGCCGCCAGTTGGTGCGCTGAACCGCTACCTGGCCCAGCTGATGAGTGGGCAGTTCTACGCGGCCGCTAAAGACGTAGGCAAGCGTGTGCTGAAAGGCGCGCCACCTTTGTTTGAGTTGGTCAAACGCCTAGAAGAAACAGCCAAAGGCATGGTGGTCCCTGCCACGTTGTTTGAGGGGTTTGGCTTTAATTACATTGGTCCCATTGATGGCCATGATTTGGACTCACTCATACCAACGCTTGAAAATATCAAGCACCTAGATGGGCCGCAGTTTTTGCACGTGGTCACCAAAAAAGGTCAAGGCTACAAGCTGGCTGAGGCCGACCCAGTCGCCTACCACGGCCCCGGCAAGTTTGATCCTGCGGTGGGTATAAAGACCCCATCTGTTGCACCCAAGCCTACGTTTTCTAACGTATTCGGTAATTGGCTTTGCGATGCCGCAGCAGCAGATACCCGTGTTGTGGGTATCACGCCAGCCATGCGTGAGGGCTCTGGCATGGTGGAATTTGCCAAGCGTTTCCCAAGTCGTTATTTTGACGTGGGAATTGCAGAGCAACACGCAGTGACATTTGCCGCAGGCTTGGCCTGCGAGGGCCTCAAGCCTGTTGTGGCCATTTACTCAACTTTCTTGCAGCGCGGCTACGACCAACTGGTCCATGACGTGGCACTGCAAAACTTGCCGGTTGTGTTTGCGCTAGACCGCGCCGGCCTTGTGGGCGCCGACGGTGCAACCCACGCGGGCGCTTACGACATTGCATTTTTGCGGTGTATTCCCAACATGGCCATTGCATGTCCATCCGACGAGTTGCAATGCCGCGCTCTGTTGTCCACCGCATTGGCCAGCGAAGGCCCTGTGGCTGTGCGCTACCCTCGTGGCAGCGGCACCGGTGTTGACGCGGGGAGGTCACTTGAAGCCTTGCCATTTGGCAAGGGTGAGGTGGTACGTGCGGGCAAGCGCGTGGCTGTGCTGGCTTTTGGCACCTTGCTGCACATGGCCAAGCCTGCCGCGCAGCAGCTGGATATGACGTTGGTTGACATGCGGTGGGTCAAACCGTTGGACGAGGCGCTGCTGACCGAGCTGTGTAAAACACACGATTGTTTTGTGACCATAGAAGAAGGCGCTGTTGCCGGTGGTGCGGGGACAGCAGTGCTGGAGTGGCTGCACAGCACAGGCAGACGTTGTGAGGTCTTGCAACTGGGTTTGCCTGACACATTCATCGAGCATGGCGATCCAGCCGCTTTGTTGGCAGGCGTTGGCTTGAGCGCGCAAGGCGTTGAGGCGTCTATCCGCGAGCGGTTTTTTGGGGTCATGTGATGCGCGGCCACATATTAATTTCACGGCGCATTTAAAAAATTTCAAGTGATGTGCACGCTCTTTTGGAGGGTGCATTTTGGGTTGTAACAATGCGCATACATTGGTATTCAAAGGGAAAACCCCTGCGAAAAAGCGCCTCTCGATTGCCTACAATGGCAGTTGACTAATCTTTGTTGGTCTCGCTGTGATGTTCGCCGTGCGCGAACTGCACATTCACTTAATAGAAAAACGGAGTCTACCGATATGGATCGTCGTTCACTAATTAAAAACGCTGGTATCGCCGGCGTTTTGGCAGCTGGTGTTGCACCGGCAGTTCATGCCCAGCCAACCATCCGCTGGCGTCTCGCTTCTAGCTTTCCCAAAGCACTAGACACCATTTATGGTGGTGCTGAGGATTTTGCCAAAAACGTCAGTGACATGACTGGCGGTAAATTTCAAATTTCAACCCATGCTGGCGGCGAGTTGATGCCGGCCTTTGGTGTTGTTGATGGTGTGCAACAAGGCACTGTTGAGGTCGCTCATACTGCGCCTTACTACTTCTTCGGTAAGAGCCCAGCGTTTGCATTGGGCTGTGCCATTCCATTTGGCTTGAACAGCCGCCAACGCACAGCGTGGATGTTTCAAGGCAACGGCGGCACGTTGATGCGTGAGTTTTACGACCAATACAACATGGTCAACTTCCCTGCGGGCAACACGGGCGCCCAAATGGGTGGCTGGTACCGCAAAGAAATCAAGTCGTTGGCTGACATGCAGGGCTTGAAGATGCGTATTGGCGGCTTTGGCGGCACAATCGTTGGAAAAATCGGTGGTGTGCCACAAAGTATTCCAGGCGGCGAGATTTACCAGGCTTTGGAAAAAGGCACCATTGATGCTGTCGAGTGGGTTGGTCCTTACGACGACCAAAAGTTGGGCTTTAACAAAGTTGCGCCTTACTACTACTACCCAGGCTGGTGGGAAGGTGGTCCACAATTGGACGTTCTTGTTAACAAGGAAGCGTTCAACAAGCTGTCTACCGAGTACAAAAACATTGTTCGCATGGCTGCTACGCAAGCCCACGTTGACATGCAAGCTAAGTACGACGTGCGCAACCCCAAGGCACTGAAGGAGCTGTTGGCCACAGGTACCAAGCTGCGTCAAATGCCAAAGGATGTCATGGACGCAGCGTTCAAGGCCGCGCAAACCTCTTACGCCGAGTTGAGCGATACCAACGCTGACTGGAAGAAGATTTACGCCGATTACGAAAAGTTCCGTAAAGACCAAAATCAGTGGCACCGTTTGACAGAGGGAACGTTTGACCGTTACATGCAACAAGCTAAACTGTAAGCTCGCTGTTTGGTAGTCGCAAAAAGCCCCGCTTTGCGGGGCTTTTTGCTGATGCAACACACATGAAATTTATTGTCATTTTTTTGAACCGCACGGTTTGTTAAGCTGCCCTGCCTCTGTATCATGGCAGCTTGTTTACAGCGCGTGTTGTGCGCTACAGCCAATGACACATTGAGTGACCGTTATATGAAAAATTTACTTGTGATCAGCCGTGCAATTGACGCCCTGACGACCTTGGTTGGGCAAATTGCAATTTGGCTGATACTGGCATCCACCATGATCAGCGCTGGCAATGCCTTGGTTCGCTATACCTTTGGCATTGGCTCAAACGCCATGCTGGAGATTCAGTGGTATTTGTTCGCTGCCGTTTTTATGCTGGGTGCAGGTTATGCATTTTTGAAAAATGTTCATGTACGCATTGACTTTTTGTCGCATAAATTTTCAGCCCGTACACGCAATTGGGTCGACGTGGGCGGCATTCTCATATTCCTACTGCCGCTGTGCTATTTGATGATATTTTTAAGCATGCCCATCACCATACAAGCTTTCACCTCGGGCGAAACATCATTTAACCCTGGTGGCCTTATTCGCTGGCCTGTCTATGCCTTTATTCCCGCTGGTTTTGCGCTGTTAGGCTTGCAAGGCATGTCAGAGTTGATCAAGCGTTTGAGTTTCTTACTAGCAGGCGGTCCAGATCCATTGGCACACACCAACCCAGAGGATGCAGACGCAGCGCCTGCTGCCATCAAGCGCGAGCAAGCATCATGATTGATTTTCTACAAGTAAATTTTGTACCGGTGTTGTTTGCCGGTTTGTTGTTCTTTTTGGTATTTGGTTTCCCTGTCGCGTTTTCGCTGGCTGCAACTGGATTGGCCTTTGGCTTTCTGGGCATGGAGCTTGGTTTATTTCCCGATGTGCTGTTCCAAGCGTTGCCGCTACGTGTTCTGGGCATCATGTCCAACGAGACGTTGCTGGCGATTCCATTTTTTACCTTGATGGGTATTATTTTGGAACGCAGCCGCATGGCTGAAGATTTGCTCGAAACTGTCGCGCAGGTATTTGGTCCAGTGCGCGGCGGTCTGGCTGTAGCGGTGATATTGGTGGGTGCGCTGTTAGCGGCCACCACGGGTGTGGTGGCTGCGGCAGTGATTTCTATGGGTTTGATATCGCTCCCAATCATGCTGCGCTACGGCTACAACCGCACCATTGCCACGGGTACCATTACTGCATCCGGCACCTTGGCTCAGGCCCTGCCGCCTTCTTTGGTGTTGATCGTGTTGGCCGATCAGCTGGGCAGGTCAGTCGGCGACATGTACCAAGGCGCTTTGATTCCTGGGTTGATGCTGGTGAGCCTGTATCTGCTGTTCATAGCAGGCGTTGCCATCGTGAAGCCTGACTGGATGCCTGCATTGCCGATGGAGGCCAGAATTTACACGGAAAAGAGTGGCTCGAGTGGTCACCGCTCGTTGCTCGCGTTGTTTGTGCTCTGTGCGGCTGTGGGTTACGGCTGGTCACAAATTCATGAAGGCGTCATGAATGGCTTTCTGAACCGGATTACACCAGCACCTGGTGACGAGCGCTTCATCATGTCCGTCACGGTCGCCAGTTTCTTGGCCTTGGGTTTGGCCATGGTCAACCGAGTGGCTGGGCTTGGACTCATTTCCAGGCTGACAGAGCAAGTCACTTTTGTGCTGATTCCGCCATTGATTTTGATCTTTTTGGTGTTGGGCACCATCTTCTTGGGCGTTGCAACGCCTACAGAAGGTGGCGCGATGGGTGCTTTGGGTGCCTTTTTGATGGCCACTCTACGCGGGCGATTAGGTCTAAGCGTACTTAAAGGTGCGCTGGAAAGCACCACCCGCTTGTCCATCTTCGTGATGTTCATCTTGATTGGCTCAACCGTCTTTAGTTTCACTTTCAACGCAGCCGATGGTCACATTTGGGTAGAGCACTTGTTTGACAAGCTGCCTGGTGGTCAGATGGGTTTCCTGATATTTGTGAACTTTTTGGTATTCCTGCTGGGCATGTTCATAGACTTCTTTGAAATTGCGTTCATCATTGTCCCAATGCTGGTGCCGGTGGCCGAGAAAATGGGGGTAGATTTGATTTGGTTTGGCATATTGATTGCCATGAACATGCAAACCTCGTTCTTGACCCCGCCGTTTGGTTTCGCCTTGTTTTATTTGCGCAGCGTGGCTGCCAGACACGACTACGACGACGTCATAACCAAAGAGCGTATTCCCGCTGTCACAACCGCGCAGATTTACAAAGGCTCAATAGCGTTTATTGTGTTGCAGATCATCATGGTGGGTATCATCTTGTTCAATCCTGGTTTGGTATCTGGCAATATTGAAAAAGTTGAGCGTATCAGCAAAGACAAAGTTGAAGACATGCTCAATATCGAGACCATTGACTACAACAGCAATGGCAGCAGCAATGACAATTGGTAGGTTGTATGGTCGTTGATATAAAAATTATTGATCCGCGTTTGCGCATGCACATGCCGACCTATGCAACACCGGGGAGCGCAGGTTTGGATTTGCGCGCTTGCTTGGATGAGCCACTCACTTTGCAAGCAAACGCTTGGCAGTTGGTACCCACGGGCATGGCCATTTACTTGCGTGACCCGGCATTCGCAGCCATGATTTTGCCCCGCTCTGGTATGGGCCACAAGCACGGTATTGTGCTGGGTAATTTGGTGGGTTTGATTGACAGCGACTACCAAGGTCAGCTCATGGTGAGTGCCTGGAATCGCTCAGACAAAGCCTTTACCTTAGAGCCTA
>Ga0222649_1000577_pt1 | contig 11771 bp, 14 predicted proteins | sample AntAcemetagen337_FD_179865 | JGI IMG/M metagenome (GOLD analysis project Ga0222649, IMG submission 179865) | Saline water microbial communities from Ace Lake, Antarctica - #337 | ecosystem: Environmental > Aquatic > Non-marine Saline and Alkaline > Saline | place: Antarctica: Ace Lake... | reverse complement strand
GCCCCTTGAAACATCGGTTGAGGTTACCAAAGAAAAGAAACAATATGGATATGGGGACGGAACTTATACTGATACAATAATAACAAGGGTTGACAATCCTAGTTGAATAAACTAGGATAGTCCTACATTAACTTTATACAGGAGATATAATATGACAAGAACAATTAAAGCCGAGTACATGCCAGGAGGCGAGAGACGTCAAGAGATGTTAGACAAAGCAGTTGACTACATCAGAACACCTGGACAAACTCAACAGATAAAACATGAATTCTGTTTAACTTATCTTAAAATGACAGAGACCGAGTATCTTGAAGCGCTCAACGCAGCGACCAACGGCGCAATGGTCAAGGATCTTTGGAACTAATAACAGTTGACAGGGCTATTCTAATAAACTAGGATAGTCCTATAACCAATACAGGAGATATATGACAAAACAAAACACACTAAGCACAGACGCCAACGAGTTTGTTATCATTGATGACAAAAAGAATGAGCCACAATACAAAGCAGTATCAGACTTTGTTGGTGGCATGGTTGAATGTGTATCGTTTCCAAATGGTGACTTACTTCTTTTAAATGAAGAGGGCAAACTAATGGGCTTACCATTAAACGAGAAAGCCAGTAAGTTATGGAAAGATACATTTGATAACGACAACTATATTACAGGCCGTAAGGACTATGTTGTTGGCCCTGCAATACTTATAAAGAAACAAGCCCTTAACACTTGGGCTAACTAACCGAACACCAACTGTGTGGTCCTGTTGGACCACACTCACACGCACAGGTTGTGCGCCCCCCTATCACAGCATAAATACATAATCAATAGAGGTACCAGACGCGATCCGAAAAATCGCGCGCGCTCAGTAATCGATCCCCTTTAAATAAAAAGGGGTCCCACTACTTCAGGTTGTATTGCTTGATTTAGACAGTTAATGGGTGTATAAAACTTCTTCACCTTAAAAAGTGCAAAAAAAATTATAAAAATTTTAAAATGGATTTAAATAACTTAGATATAAGCCAATTACCATCTGATGTTAGAAAAGAATTTAAACAATTAAGATTACTTCACACCGAAAAAAAGATTCAAAACAAGGCTAGAGAGGATTTTATGTCCTTTGTTAAGTGCGTATGGCCCGAGTTCATTGAAGGTGCGCACCATAGAGTAATTGCTAAAAAATTTAATGATCTTGCAACTGGTAAAATTAATAGATTAATCGTGAACATGCCTCCTAGGCATACTAAATCTGAATTTGCATCTTACCTACTTCCAGCGTGGATGGTGGGCCGTAATCCAAAACTCAAGATCATTCAAGCAACCCACACAGGTGAACTTGCTGTAAGATTTGGTCGTAAAGCAAAAACCTTGATTGATAGTGAAGAATATTCTAAAATATTTGAAACAAGTTTAAGAGAAGACAGTCAAGCCGCTGGGAGGTGGGAAACAGCACAAGGCGGCGAGTATTTTGCTGCGGGTGTCGGCGGTGCAATCACTGGACGGGGTGCTGACTTATTAATCATTGATGATCCTCACTCAGAGCAAGATGCGATGTCAGCAAGTGCATTTGACAATGCTTATGAATGGTACACCTCTGGTCCACGTCAAAGGATGCAGCCAGGTGGAAAAATTGTTTTAGTTATGACTCGATGGTCTAAAAAAGATTTAACAGGAATTTTATTAAAGAACCAAGGTAAGATTAAAGGGGATCAGTGGGACGTGGTCCAGTTTCCGGCAATCATGGACCACGGACCAAAGGAAGGAAAGCCCGTTTGGCCTGAATATTGGAAAATAGATGAGTTGGAGAAGGTTAAAGCAACCCTTCCGGTTGGAAAATGGAACGCGCAGTGGATGCAAAAGCCAACTAGTGAAGAAGGAGCGATTATAAAACGTGAATGGTGGCGAAAATGGGATCGAGACACGTTACCAGACATAAGTTATGTTATTCAAAGCTATGATACTGCTTTTTTAAAAAAAGAAACTGCCGATTTTAGTGCAATTACCACTTGGGGAGTATTTTATCCTGAAATTGATGGTCCCGCTAATTTAATTTTAATGGATTGTCTAAAAGATCGATTTGAATTTCCAGAATTGCGTCGAGCAGCTCTTGAGCAATATAAATATTGGAATCCTGACATGGTGGTCATCGAACAAAAAGCGTCTGGAACCCCTTTGACCCATGAATTTCGTCAAATGGATATTCCAGTTATGCCCTTTACTCCAAGCCGAGGAAATGATAAACATGTAAGAATAAATTCATGTGCACCTCTTTTTGAAGCGGGTTTAATCTGGGCGCCAGATATGCGTTTTGCAGAAGAAGTGGTTGAGGAATGCGCGGCATTCCCACATGGAGATCATGATGACTTAGTAGATTCTATGACTATGGCTGTTATGCGATTTAGACAGGGAGGTTTTATAACTCACCCGGAAGATTATGTAATTGAAACACAACCGCCTAGAAAAAGAGAGTATTATTAATGAGTAAAGCATTACAATTTATACACGCAGTAGCAAGAAAATTTCTTGCCAAAGAAGGGGAAGGAATTACCTCTATTGCCAATAGAATGCGGGCTGAAGCTAAAGCTAGTGAGATTGCAACAACTTTTCAAGAATCAGGTTTACCTTTATCTAGATTGGATGAATTTATTAAAAGTGAGAACGATGTTGTTAAATATTTAAATATTATTGAGAGTAAAAAATCAGAAGCTACATCTAATAATATGATGGATATCGTTCGTAGAGGAGTCGATAAATTTAAAACTAAAAAATCAGCAGACGTATTAGATTTAAAAGGCAATAGAATTAAAAACACAGACAATATCATGGGCGGGGAAGAAATTAAAATAAAAGATCCTGCATTATATGAAGATAGAGGTGGAAATATAATTCCTACACAATTTAGTGAAGCACCAGCATTTCCGTCTTATACGGCAAAAGAAACAGAAGAACAAATTCTAAAAAGATTAAAAAAACAAAACGAAGATTCAATTAACAGACTTAAGAATAAAAAAGATCCAGAAGATCCTCAAAAATTCTACCAAGGAGGCCAAGCACAAATAGAACCTGATCTATCAGACGTGGGCCATGGTTCAGATGCCCTGATGGCAAGAAATATGTTAATAGCCCCCGGATCTCAAGCAACGACTTCTACAGGCTTAAATTATTTATTAGGTGAAGATAATGATACAACACGAGTGCCATACAACGAAGGTTCAAAAGTAGAAGGTCCTGATCCAAGAATTTTAGAATTAATGTTAAATGAGAAAATGTCATATGAAGATGCGTTAAAAGAAATTGAAAACCGTATGAAACAACAGCCCTACATAGATGAACGATACAACATGGGTCCCGGACCAATTCTAGAAGCAGCCGAAGGTGGCAGAATAGGTTACAAGGACGCCGGACCCGTGGTTCTTCCAAAGCCAAAACCCGCAGCAGATCCTATGGTGGAGTTACAAAGAATTTATAACCTTTATCAAGAATCAATGCCTGGAGTATCACAAGAAACTCAAAAATATCTACAACAAGATTTTATACAAAAATTAAACGATGCTGGAATTTCACAAGAACAGTTTATGACTAATCAAATGCAAAACAATTTTGCACAAGGCGGACCCGCAAGACAAAACTTTGCCATGGGCAAACGTGCGTTCTTAAAAATGCTAGGTGGAGTCGGCGCAGGAATCGCAGGCATTAAAACAGGACTCTTGGGACTCGGTAAAAGTGGTGGTAAGAAAGTTGCAACTGAAGTTGCAAAAGAAGCAGCAACCAGTGGAGCTCCTCCACACTTTTTAAAACTAGTAGCAAAAATTAAAGCATTAGGTGATGATGTAACTGAAACAGCTGCTTTAGCTGATAGACAAACTGTTAAGAGATATAAAGATTTTGAATTAACAGAAGACATTGCAACTGGTAGAATTGAAATTCAAAGAGTTAAAGTTGCTGATGATATGGATTATTATGGTTCTCCTATAACGGAAGAAAGTTATATGGGTTATTCACCAGGAGAAGAAATATTTCAGGAAACGGCCAAAGGTAAAACTAAAATTACTAAGGCTCAACCAAAGTATGAAGAAGGCACTACTTATCTTAGAAATGACGGGCCTGAAACAGGTAGCGTCCTTGATGAGATGTCCGGTCTTTCCGATGATATATATGAAGAAGCAGGTGAAGCAGTACCAGAAGCTATTAGAAAAGGAAAAGCAGATGGTGGCAGAATGGGTTATGCGGGTGGTAAAAAAGTAGTGCAAGGTTTAGCCGCTTTGATTAAGGGAAAATTTGGTAAGAAAGCAATTACAACTGCAGACAAACTTAAAACACCTCAGAAAACATTAGACAGAGATATGTTTAGTAAATTTAAAGATAGAAACCCAGATCCTAAAAGAGAGATAACAGATGATGAGTTTCAAGATCTTATGGAAGACGTTGGTGATTTAGATGCTTATAATTTTGATGGTACTATTGGTTCTGCAAACAAAATAAGAAAAGAAGCAAAAGATTATCAAGATTACATGTATAAGCAATATAAAATGGGTAAACTAGATCCTGTAGCAGGCGATAAGTCTCCAGGTAGAAAAAGATTTTTAGAACAAAAACTTGACGATATGGAAGGCAGCGGCGACAAAAGATTAATGAGCCCGGATGAAATAGAAGAACTATCTAGTTTTGATCTTGGTACTCAAATGGATCAAATGAAAAAGAAAACACTTCCTGAAATAGATGACAAACTTTTAAAAAATTACAACGATGAAATTAAAAGAGGCGTGGCTGAAATAATGGGTGATACCTCTCCTGAAGCTTTAAAAAAAAGTATAGAGATTGATAATCTTATGTTAAAATATCCAGGAATGGATAAGAACCTTGCAGATCAAATTGCATCTTCATCACCCAGAATGAAAGCTGATATGATCGCCATGGTAGAACAAACTTTTAAGATGAGTGAAAAAGGAATGAGTGGTGATGATATTATACAAACATTTAAAAACACAACTAGAAGAAAACAAGCAACCGGGGGCCTTGCTTCTATGTTAGGAGAATAATGGCTAACGAGTACTTTGCATCAAAGAGTTGGTTAACTAAATACGCTCAAGCTGACGACAGCAGAGGTGCGTGGCAAGACTATGTTAAAGAGGTCGAGGACCGTGATTCACGATCCATGGTCCAGGAACCACGGAACATGTACAACCAAGGTCAGTTAGTACGAAACACGGTTGATGGATCACGGCCCGGGTATGCGGGTAAACAAGGCAATGTTAATAACCATCCTGTAAAACCATTAAACAAAGATCAGAAAAAAATTTATGATATGATGTTAAAAGAAGAGCTTCCTACTAATAGGCCATCAGTGTCTAAGCAATTAGTAGAACGTTTTAACAAACCATGGGAAAAATTAGACAACACTGCAAGAGCAAATTTTATTAATCAAACTTATCCAAGATATAAAAAATTACTAGAAAGAGCTGGTGGTAAAATAAGCAGAAATCAATTAGCAAAGATATTAAGTGAAAAATTAGATAAACCTATAAGTTTAGGACAAATACACGGATATGGGGGAACTAGAGCCGGAGGCAGAAAAAAAACAGAATTTAGTAAAACTTTAGATGAAGTTTTAGATGTAACAAACGTTACACCAAAAAATCCAATGTATAAAATTCCAACGGAAGCAGATATTAAAAAACTAAAACCCTTATTAGATATAACTCCTGCTAATTCTTTAAAAAATAGTACTGCAGATAACATTATAAAATTAAATAAAAAATATACAGGTATGTATAAAAGTGGAAAACTTCCTAGCCTTGAAACAGTCTTAAAAGATTTTCCTAACATGACTTCTACTCAAGCAAGTAATGCAACAATACAATTATCTCAAATTTACAGTGGTAATAAATTTAAATTATTTAGTAATTTAGATCCAAAAATAAAAAAAGCAGTAGAAAATATTAAAGTAGATAAAAAACTTGGAGATAAAGTATTTAAACTAATAGGAGATTCTCAGTTTAATGACTACCGTCGTTCTATGTATCGTATTTCTTTAGGTATGATTGATGAAAAATTAGGTAATAAAAAAGGAACGTTTGAATCATTAAAAACTCAAGCACGTCAAATTTTAAAAGATAATAAAATACCTATATATTCACCGGAAAAGAAAAATGCGGCAGGTAAAATTATACAAAAGGCAACGCAAGGTTTTAATATTAATGAAATTGCCGGAGTATCGGGAAGTGCTAAATCTAAAGCAGCAGAGTTTTCTCAATTTATAGATGTTATGGAAGGAAATCTAAATCAAAAAACTATGGCAAATTTTCAATCTAAACTTTCAAGTGCAAGACAATTAATAGAAAATAATCCTTCAATGTTATCTAGTGAATCTAAAAAAATTAATAAACTAGCTCGTAATTTAGAGAATGAATATAGTATAGAATTACCAAGATTAAGAGACCCTGATGCCACTAAATATTTTTCACCCAAAAGATTAAAAGAATTAAATACACAAGGGTTAGATATTGTTAAAGCTGCAGAACGTGCAGGCTACACAATTCAAATGCCAAAAAGTGCTCAAACAATAAATGAGTTTATAGATAAACCTGACCAAGTCCGTTTAGCAAAAATAGGTTGCCCTGGTAAAGCAATGGGAGGGCGTATTGGATTTAGTGAAGGTCAAAATCTAGTAGCGTGTGTTACACGAGGTGTAGAAAAATTACAAGGGGATCCAGGTAAACTCTCACCAGGAGACAAGGCAAATTTACGTGCGCTTACAAAATCGGGTAAAGCTTTAAACTTTTTAAAAGGAGTATTAGGCCCTGTTGCAATATTAGGTGAAGTTGTACTTGAAGGTGGAATTGCTGCGAATAAAACTTTAAATGAAGGTGTGCCTTTTAAACAAGCATTAGGTGAATCTTATTTAAACTATGCGCTTGGTCCAAAATTAAAAATAGATGTTGAAGCAGAACGTGAAAAAGAATTTGCAAAAGGTGAAGATTATGCAATGGCAGAACGGGGTAGAAGAATGATGATTCCACAAAGTGCTACAGCTGACAAACAAAGATTAAAAAAAAGATATGAGCAAATGGACAAAGATGTACCAACTTATTCCTCACAACAAATTGATAAAATGCTAATAGATTCTAATATAACTCGTGAAGAAATGGGAATGGACGACAATCAAATTAATAAATATATAAAAAACCAAAGAGTCGCCGATGCAGGAGGAGTATCTAATTTAGCCCAAGGTGGATTAGCTGATTTAATGAAAAAGTATTATGACTAAAGACAATCCAACACTTGTAAAAAACATGAAACATGTTAAATGGAAAGAGATCCCTCCTTTAAAAGGACCCAATTCTCGAGGGTTGATTAAAGAGAAGAAACAAGATAAACCAATACAGGATAAAAAATATGGCAGATATAGATAAAACCCTTCCTAATACTAGACCTGAAGATGAGCTTATAAAAGAGCAAATGGAAGAGGTTGATGTTGCAGATGAATTAGGTAAAGGTCCAATAGAAATTACAGATGAAGAAGATGGTGGAGCAACTATCGACTTTGATCCAAATGCAGTTCAAATGCCAGATTCAGGAGATCCGTTTGCAAATTTAAATGATCTTCTTCCAGAAGATACTACTGATCTTATTGGTAGTGAATTACAAAGTGATTACGCAGAATATAAAACTTCTCGTGCAGATTGGGAAAGAACTTACATTACTGGATTGGATTTATTAGGATTTAAATACGATAATAGAACAGAACCTTTCCAAGGAGCAAGTGGTGCAACTCACCCTGTTCTTGCAGAAGCGGTTACACAGTTTCAAGCATTAGCTTATAAAGAATTACTACCTTCAGATGGACCGGTTAGAACGATGGTCATGGGTTCAGCAACCCCTCCAAAAGAAGCACAAGCTCAAAGAGTTAAAGATTTTATGAACTATCAATTGATGGATCAAATGAAAGAATATGAACCTGAGTTTGACCAAATGTTATTCTATCTTCCTTTAGCAGGATCTACATTTAAAAAAGTTTATTATGATGATTTGCTTGGAAGAGCCGTATCTAAATTTATTCCAGCAGATGATTTAGTAGTCCCTTATACAGCGACTTCATTAGATGATGCGGAAGCAGTTATTCATGTTATTAAAATATCTGAAAATGATTTAAGAAAACAACAAGTAGCTGGATTCTATTCTGATATAGAATTATCAAAACCACAAGATTCAAATTCTAATGAATTAAAAGAAAAAGAGAGAGAAATAGAAGGAGTTACAAAATCAAATAAAGCAGAGTCAATGTACACTTTAATTGAGTGTCATGTTAATTTAGATTTAGAAGGTTTTGAAGACGTGGGGCCCGATGGTGAGCCTACTGGAATAAAACTACCTTACATTGTAACAATCGAAGAAAGTAGTAGAAAAGTTTTATCAATTAGAAGAAACTTTAAACCTGAAGACCCTAAGAAAAATAAGATTCAATATTTTGTTCATTTTAAATTTTTACCAGGATTAGGTTTTTATGGTTTAGGATTAATTCATATGATTGGTGGATTAAGCAGAACTGCAACTGCAGCGCTTCGTCAGTTATTAGATGCAGGAACGTTATCAAATTTACCAGCAGGATTTAAACAAAGAGGTGTCAGAGTTCAAGATGACGCTACAGCGATTCAACCCGGAGAATTTAAAGATGTAGATACTCCAGGCGGTAATCTAAAAGATGCTTTCGTATTCTTACCCTACAAAGAACCTTCACAGACTTTATTGCAGTTGATGGGTATTGTAGTTCAAGCAGGACAAAGATTCGCATCAATTGCTGACATGCAAGTTGGTGATGGGAACCAACAAGCAGCTGTTGGTACAACTGTAGCTCTTTTAGAACGTGGTTCAAGAGTGATGTCAGCAATCCATAAAAGGTTGTACGCTTCACTTAAGAATGAATTTAAATTACTTTCAAATATCTTTAAAACTTATTTACCTCCTGAATATCCTTATGATGTTCCAGGGGCATCGAGAAATGTTAAAGTTACAGATTTTGATGACAAGGTAGATATTCTACCGGTAGCAGATCCTAACATATTCTCAATGAGTCAAAGAATATCAATGGCACAAACACAATTACAATTAGCTCAATCTAATCCACAAATGCATAATATGTATATGGCTTATAGAAATATGTATTCAGCAATTGGTGTAAAGGATATAGATTCAATCTTACCTGCGCCACCACAAAATCAACCGAAAGATCCGGCGTTAGAACATATTGATGCAATGGGAGCAAAACCTTTTCAAGCGTTTCCAGGTCAAGATCACAGAGCACACGTTACAGCACACTTAAGTTTTATGGCTTCTAATTTTGTTAGAAATAATCCGAGTATCACTGCAGCGTTAGAGAAAAACATTTTAGAACATATTTCAATCATGGCCCAGGAGCAAGTACAACTAGAGTTCCCACAAGAAATGCAAATGTTACCACAAATGCAACAAGCGGCTGTTCAGAATCCTCAAGCTCAACAACAGATGCAACAAATCTCACAAAAGATTGAAGCAAGAAAAGCTATTCTAATTGCTGAGATGACTGAAGACTTTATGAAGGAAGAAAAAGCTATCACAGATCAATTTGATCATGATCCATTATTAAAACTTAAAGAAAGAGAAGTTGATCTTAAAGCAATGGATGCAGAAAGAAAACAAAAAGAAGATGAAGCTAGAATTAATTTAGATAAAACTAAATTTTTACAAGGTCAACAACTAGATGAAGCAAAACTACAACAGAATGAGGATTTAGCTAATTTAAGAGCGGATACAGCTATGGCTAAGTCAGAATTGTCTGCAGAAGTAAAATTAACCTCAGATGCTATGAAAGCGAAGGATGTTAATCGCTTGAAAGGGCCGAGAAATTAGTATATTAACAATTAGGAGAAAATTATGAAGAACTCAAAAATAACAAAAGCAGTTGGAGTAAACAAAGATGGTTACGCTAGTGGCGGAGTTAAAGTAGAAGAGTCTTCTCAAAACTTGCACATAGATCCTAGATCTCAAACAAGTATCAGAGGAAGAAACTACATTGCTCAAGGTGACACAGTAACTGTTAAAGGTACAAAGACTAGAAAACCTCAAAAAGCTACTTGGTTTTAATATGTGGTTATCGGCAATTAAATTAGCCGTTTCTGCAGGCTCACACATTTACAAAAATAAGCAACAGACAAAGATGCTTATGTCGGATGCTGCTATGAAACATGCTCAGAAAATGAGTACTGGAGAATTAGAGTATTCTGGAAAATTACTAGAAGCAAGACAATCGGACTGGAAAGACGAATTTATTTTGGTCTTGCTGTCAATTCCAATCGTAATGTTGGGATGGTCAGTCTGGTCAGATAATCCTGTACATATGGAGAAAATGGAGTTATTCTTCCTACACTTTGGAAATTTACCATTTTGGTACCAAACTATTTTTGTTGGAGTCATTGCATCTGTCTATGGACTTAAGGCAACAGATCTGATAAAAAGAAAATAATAAGGATAAAAATAATGTCAAAATATTTTAAAGCGTATAAAGCAATTAAAAGTTTACTTAAACCTAAACCTTCACCTGTCATTAATTCTGTTAAACCTGGAAAAAGATTAAAAGAAAAAAGAGATATTCAAGATAGCGTAGTTAAATCAAAAGATAAAACTATAGCTGTTTTAAATGAAGAAGGTAAAAGAAATGTTAGGACTACCGTTCCTCTTAAAAATACTAATAAAGAAATAGCTGAAATTTTAGATAAGAAAAAATAAATGTTCAAATCAATTAAAAAATTCATTTGTAATTTATTTCATATCAAAGCATGCGAATGCCCAGATGAACATCTTGAAATTTACGAAGGAACCTATGAACCAGAAATACCGGTTCATGAAGAAAAACAAATGCACTGTGGGTCTCATGTAAGATTTATAAAAAGTTGTCCCACTTGTGTTGCAATTATAAAAGGATAAAATAATGGCTAAAGGGACTCACAAAACTAAAGACGGACGTACAGCTAAAAAAGGGCTTTGGTATAATATTGCTATGAAGAAAAAACGTGGTGAAAAAATGAGAGCTAAAGGAGCTAAAGGAGCACCTACCGCTAAAGCAATTAAAAAAAGTCAAGCATAATGGCTACTGCAGCGTGGACTAGAAAAGAAGGTAAATCTAAATCAGGTGGACTGAACGCTAAAGGTGTAGCTTCTTACAGAAAAGCAAATCCCGGTTCTAAATTAAAAACAGCTGTTACAACTAAACCCTCAAAATTAAAAGCAGGATCAAAAGATGCCAAACGTAGAGCTTCTTTCTGTGCGCGTATGACCGGTATGCGTAAGAGACAAAAAGCTAGTAACAATACAGGTGAAGATAGATTATCTAAATCACTTAGAAAATGGAATTGTTAATGAGAGATACGAAAGTATTAGAAAGTTTTTTAAAACATACAGAAAAGAAAATAAAAGAAATGAATCTTTTTAAGTTTTTAAAAAAAGAAGTAGAAACGGGTGCTAATGGTACGCAGGACTACATAATTAAAAAGGGCATAAACAAAGATAAACTAGCAAAAAAATAGAAAGTAAACATGGAACCAGAACAAGTAGTAACTAAATTAAGAAGAGCATTAGACAATAGAATAAATCAATTATCAATATCTGTCACTTCTGGTGGAGTTGACAAGATGGAGACTTACAAGTATATAATAGGACAAATAAACGCATTGGAATCAGTGCGTCAGGAAATCATTACCCTGCTAACCGATAAGGAACAAAATGAAACAAGCGGAACAGTCAT
>Ga0222649_1000576_pt1 | contig 11781 bp, 8 predicted proteins | sample AntAcemetagen337_FD_179865 | JGI IMG/M metagenome (GOLD analysis project Ga0222649, IMG submission 179865) | Saline water microbial communities from Ace Lake, Antarctica - #337 | ecosystem: Environmental > Aquatic > Non-marine Saline and Alkaline > Saline | place: Antarctica: Ace Lake | collected... | reverse complement strand
CGCAGATGAGAGTTTTCTGAGTAGCGTTAAAGCTGGCAGTGAGAACCCCGCGGCGGTTAGTCGATGGTAGCTTAAGAAGCGCGATCGCCCGTGCAGCGTCGCCTGCATAGGTGACATACACGTCGCCTTCTTTCTTGAATGTGATCCCCGCGAACGTGCTAGATGTGCCAGCTTTGGCTAGCTGCCACAATTTCTCAGGGATCGGGCGGGTATCATCCCAAATGTGGGGCATCTCGGTATTGTCTGCAATGATCCCCGCGTGTTGGCTGCGAGTCTTACCGATCGCCCGATCGATTTTGACGCGCTTGCTATTGGTTTTGACGATCGCGCCGTAACCCGTAACCAGTCTGTCGATCTCACTTGCGAGAGTGGATTCCTTAGCATTCAATGGGACATTGACTACCATCTCAGCCGACCGTGCCATTTTAAGGGCCGCTTGCTTCTGTCTGTAGGTCTTAGCTGTTCTCATTGCTGCGATTGCTGCGTTAACTGCGTTGTATTTCATCGTTTTTTGTCCTGTGTTGTTTGTGTTTGTTTTGCTTGTCGCCATTATTATTATAGTATACCATACTTATCTGGGAATACCGGACATTTTAAAAAGTATTTTCCGATATTCCCAGTGTTGGGAATATTACCAGGCGGCGAGACTGATCCCCGCATCCCCCGCGGCAGGGCTGACTTCGTGGCTGACTGCCGGGCGATCGACGTGGCTGACTACCGGGCGATCGACGTGGCTGACTGCCGGGCGATCGACGTGGCTGACTACCGGGCGATCGACGTGGCTGACTGCCGGGCGATCGACGTGGCTGACTGCCGGGCGATCGACGTGGCTGACTGCCGGGCTGACTTCGTGGCTGACTGCCGGGCTGACTTCGTGGCTGACTACCGGGCTGACTACCGGGCTGACTGCCGGGCTGACTTCGGGGACGTTGCCGTAAAAATCGCAGTCCGCTGGCTGTTCAGAGCCCTTGCGACTAATTTTGCCGTCAGAGTTGTAGTAGTAGCCAAAGCCGTGTTCTAGCAAGTAATTCGTTTTTTCGATTTTAGACTTAGCAGCCGATCGCCCTTTAATACCGTTCAACCCAGCGTCAATGAGTTTTGTGACTGTCGATTCCAGTTTCTCGCGATCCTGTTCATAGGACTCGCCTACAAAGACATTCTCGAAAATTTCTTGATGCGAGATCCCGCCGCGGCACACGGGGATACTAATTTCTCCGTAGGTAGGGAATACTGTGATAGTGACTGTGTTAGTTTTCATTTTTTTCTGTGTTTGTTTTGCTTGTCTTATTATAGTATACCATACTTATCTGAGAATACCGGAAAGTTTCAAACTATTTCCCGATATTCCCAGCGCTGGGATTATTTGGGCATAGTCTTAATCAGAGAGGAATAGAACAGAGGCGGGACGCTGTAACCAAAGCCAGCCCCTACAAACCGCGCTGTGTTTGGGTATCGGAAGGTATCGGGAAAGCCGGACAGCCGTGCGTGAGCTTCTAAATTGAAATTAAGCCAATCCCCGCTAGCAGGGAAATAAAGGCATGATATTTTCGATCGCCCGTTCTCAGCACCGTCTCTAAATTTAGATTTAAGCAAGGTCGGGATCAGTTCCGATCGCCCGCGCGCTTTGGGTTTCTCGCCGCAAGTCACCCGCTCTACATAGAGAGGGCTTTTAAGCTGATCCGGATTGCGCGCTTGCCAATCGAGTACAGCTTGCCGTTGCCGTGGTGTTGGGACGATCGGGGCAAACGCGGGGATCAAATCTTCGACTACCTCATACCAGCTATTACTGTCAGGTTGGAGAGGCGATTCCCAGTTACCATGCAGTGCAGCCGTGACCACAAGCCGGACGCGCGACTGTCCAAACGGTGATCCGATATTTAAAACTGTGCTATTAACTGTGTAACCGAGCCCGATCGCCCGCGCTTGCATATAAGCAAACTCAGGCGATTTTCTATACATAGGAACCTGTTCGAGTGTAAAACACCGTGGTCTCCCTATCTCGATCGCGTCCATAGATGCCCGGATCATGGCTTTATTTTCGTTTCTAGGCGCCCCCGATTTTGCCATAGAGTAGTCTGCACAAACTGGGGAGATATGCGCTATATCCGCATTATGTGGCAAACCAGGGCATCCCCAGTCTGCGAATTCTTGCACGGTTTCTAATCTAGTCCCTCGCCAGCCGTTCATTAAATGAATTTTAATAAAGGCTTCTGAGAGGCTGGGATCATGTGTATCTAGCTCGACACCTAAAACAGGTTTGATGCCAGCTAACGCCATCCCGCATTTTATCCCGCCAATTCCTGAGAATAGATCCCATCCGATCATCTGTATTACCTTTTTTGATTTTCGATGTTGCAGGCGATCGGGCGATCCCCGTTGTTGGGAATTAAGCGCGATCGCCACGATTCGATTACCTAGCTGGCAAGTTTCCAGCCGATCGTGTTGATATCGTAACGGGACGGCAATTGAGATAGCAGTCGCAACACTAATTCTGTCAAGCTAGGCTCGATCGATGAGGAACTGCCAGACCGGGCGATTGTTGCCCAACTTCCGTCCGATCGCAACTGCAAATCGCCATAGTACGCGCCCGGCTTTCTCAGACACCACTTGATGCAGCAATTAGGGCAATGGGTCGGGCGATCAACTGACACTCTGTAACCAGATTTTTCTAGCGCTAACTTGATAGTCGAAAACTGATCCCGCAGGTCTAGCCTGTATTTACCCGCGATCGTCCAAAATTCGATTTGCTTCAACTCCTCTCGGATCTCAGCATCGACTAGCCCCTTAAGAGCCTCTAACTCATACAAGTCCAGCTTGGCTGCCATAAATGCTTTTCTGATTTTTAGGTAGTCTGTCATTGTCTTTGTCCTCTCTGTTGTTTGTTCGTCTTATTATAGTATGCCATACTATCCTAAGAAATCAGGAAAGTTTGAAAACTATTTTTCGGGGCGATCGGGCGGCTCCCATTGTTGGGAATTAAGCGCGATCGGGCGATCGGGCGGGGCGATCGCCCGATCGCCCCGCACTTCCCATTGTTGGATTAAGATTCCTCTTCCTCTTCCTCCTCTCCCTCATATTCTGGGTTTGGATTTATGAAGTCAATAATATATCCATTAGCTCTGAGTGCGGCGACCGTCTTGAGTGTGTCCATCCAGTCTATAACCGCAAGATAACCGGGTTCTTTCCCGTATTCGTAAGGGCGCAAGATTTGATCCGTATATTGCGCTAATAGCAGAGCATCTCCCGCAAACGTAACGTATTTATTCTTGTAGTCCTGCGTCATAATCGCAGTAAGAGTCTTTGCATGAGCATTCTTTCTGTATCTACACCAATGTTTAGCCTCTGCGGGGGTGTCACGATAATCAGCAAGGGCGATCGTTCTATTGGCTGCGTTTATTTCCTTTTGAGTGTATATTGCCATCTTTGGTGATTGTCTGGGTTATTTGGTAGTTATTATACTATACCATCTTCTGAGACACAATCCGCACATTCTCAAAAGTTTGTGCGGATTGTTTTATCGTTAATCCCATTGTTGGGAATTACTTATCAACTCCCGGTATCCGTAGCTGGTCGTTTCCCCCAAAATGTCGGGCATATCCTCCCTCAAACTCTTTTCGAGTGCGGGCGGTATCAACCATCGCGGTAAGTACATTTAAATAGGGGGCCAAGCGCGATCGGGTTTCGGGTTCTAAGTATTGGTGTATTTTGTATCCCCTGACTCCCTTAACAGGCGGATTGAGCCGATTAATTTTTGCCTCTTCCTCTGCTGTCAGATCACAATAGGCATATTTCCAGTAAAAGTCCGCACCAAACCAGCCAAACACCCGATCGCAAAAAGTCTTTTCGTACAATTTTTTCCAAGGGCAAGGCAGATCTGTTATTCGCGACTTATGCTCGATCGGCGCGATCGAGACTGTCCCGGTCGTCATCAAGGTTTTAATCTGCTGAGACACCCAAACTCGGAATTTCACATTGCACCACGCCGCAAAGTCGATCGCCACTTCCTCGATCGCCCATGTCCCCCGCTGTTCGTTCGTACCTTTAGACTCATTAGTCTCGATAATTTGGTCTGCGCTAATCCGCGCAGACTCCCCAATCTCAGTCAGAAACTCGATTGTAGTAGCCATTCGGAGGTAATTATTAACCCGCTTACCAGTCGCCTTAGCCATATCGGTTAGGCTAACCCAAACCCGATCGCCCCGCTTCTCAAACCGGATCTTCTTACCACCAAAATCTAAACCCGTGATACCAGTCATAATGTCACTCGCTAAGCTATCTCTATATTATACCATACTATCCCATAGAATCCGTAAAGTTTTGAAAAGATTTTTAGCGGGCGATCGGGCGGTGCGATCGGGTCTGCGGGGCGATCGGGTGTAGCGGGGCGATCGCCCGGTTGAGATTTCATTGCCTACAGTCCGATCGCGAGTTTAGCGTCAAGCGCGGCTGTATTCGCGTCGATCGCCTCTCTGAGTGACCCGAACCCTTGCGTCGCTAGCACTGCATAAATATGCTTGCAGGCGGGTGCTTTGAATGCCTCAGACAACATTTTAAAATCCGTACACCCGCAGGTATATTTGAGTAAACCTTTGGGAGCAACACTCAAAATCAGATAGGACTTTCTGTACTCAGTGGCGGGGTCTTCTGCGATCGGGGTCACTTTGTAGGTGCTGCTGTCTGTTTTAACGACTGTGTAGTTGGTCGCCGCTTGCTTGCGGAAATTTGCGAAGTGCTTGTCAAATAATGATTTCTTGTACAGGCGGGGGCTTCTGCCTTTAATCAGAATCCAGAAACCCGACCACCAAACCATAGTCCGGGTGATGCTCTTAACTGTGACTCCCAGCAAGCGCGCGATCGCTTCTTTAGTATAGATGAGAGCGTTCTGGAGTGCTTTACGGTTGGGCTTTAGGGTAGTTTTCATGGCGGTATTTTCTCTGATGTTATTTGCTTGTCTTATTATATTATACCATATCTCTGAGAGAATTCCGGACAATCTCAAAAGTATTTTTCAATGGGCGATCGGGCGATCGCCTATTTGCTGGAATTAATCCCATTGTTGGGAATTGTTAAAGAGGTAGAGCAAGCTGTCTCGATCGCCAATTAGCATTAAGCCGCAAGCCTTCAGTCAGCAGCCATCCTTCGATTTCCGGTGATGGTCTGAAATTCTGCCGCCATAGGATCGGCGGTGTATACCTGTAACGATTGTAAAATTCAACTCTGGCCGCTTGCGGGCGATCGCCCCGCTCAAACGCCTCTAGCAGTAACTCCTCATATACTGCCTTATGTTCCCTCTCATCATGGTTTAGCAGCGCGAACACATTCCCCTCTGGTACAATGATCCGGCGCTTTTTAATCTCGAACTCACACCCACAACGACAGAATCTAGCACTGATATATGATTTAATATCGCAACCATTCTCAGGGCATGATTTCATAGGCACATCACCTAATTCGATATCAGGTAACTCGATATCATCAGCAGTGTATTGCAATTCCTCTACACGCCCATGACGCTCTACACAGCCCGTTAGGTCATATATGTTAGCGTGAGTTTTTTTGGAACCATCTTTATAGGTAGCCGGTCTTAATACCCGACCTATACACTGCACATAACTACTATGAGAATCCGGATCAATTGCGAGTATTAGATTGGTGGCAACCGGTAGATCTATCCCCTCTCTCAGGACACAGCAGTTAACGATAACTGGCAAGTTCTCATCGTTAAATTCTGCGAATATGTCACGCCGATCGCCAGTTGATGTCTTGCCAGTCACAACACGCGCATAGACACCCTCTGCATTGAATTTCTCGGCCATGAGTAAGGCTTTGGCGACACTGGGTGTAAACACGATCGTAGGGCGGCGATCGGTTAAATTGTAGGTAGCCATAATATATTCCGGATCGAATACCATCTTTTTTGTAACGGCATTAGGGCATACACCATAACTCGGCCGTACCAAATAACCCGTCCGGATCAGTTCTGCAATATTCGGCGCGAATACTATATTGTCCGGTAAGAATAACTCCCCTAGGCTGGTGTGTTTGTCCGATCGGCGTGGGGTGGCAGTCACGCCGATCGTCCGGTTCTTATGCAGCCAGTAGTCGCTTACGGTAGGGATCCAGCCCTTCACAGACTCAGGAAAGGCGCTTAGATGAGCCTCATCTAGTACCGTATAATCCGGTTGCAGCCAGCCTATATCCCTCGAAGCCATACTCTGATAAGTCGCAACCTGCACGGGCGCGCGCTTTGATTCTCGCATATTGCCCGCGATCGCGCCCGCGTCAATCTTCCATTCCGCCAGTTCTTCCATCGCTTGCACTACTAAACTCTTTCTAGGGACTATTACCAAAAACTTATAGTTCCGATCGCGCTTTGAAAGCGTCTTAATGACCTTACACCACATCGCGGTTTTACCCGAACCTGTAGGGCTAATCAAAAGCGGGTCTTGCCCACTGTCCAAAACGCCTAAGATTTTATTCACACAATCCAATTGGAACGATCGCATCCGTTTCACAGTTTTTTCTCCCTTTTTAGTTTCTCTACTATCCTATCATATTATACCATACGTTGCAAGCGATCCCGGAAAGTTCCGAGGTAGTATTTTTGTAACACGTGTATACTACATACGATTAATCCCAATGTTGGGAATGCCCCACCCGATCGCCCCGGCGTGTTACAAACCGTAGTACGTGCATACTACAAAAGGATTAATCCCAGTGTTGGGAATTATCCGGGATTAACCTATTATGCTTGTAGATATAGATATACAAGCACAACGATCCCCGCTACAACGGATCGAGGTTGCAGCGGGTAACGGCTGAGGCTATAGCAGCAAGGGCTACATTAAGGGCGATCGGATTTTGAAGGCGCGATCGGCATCGCCTAGAAAGAGCTAAGAAGGCTCGGGAGGCAGCCAGAATAAGTCCTCGCAAGCAATTAGCCACAAGTTGCCCTCGATCGTCACACTAAAGCCCTCTCCTTCGCAATCTATTAGCAATGCAGGCTCTATTTTTGGGCGATCGAGGGCATTTGTTCGTACCCATACAGTTAAAAAATCTTCAGTCTGTGATTTATGCGAGTCCTCACCACCATTGACGCTTTGAGCCTCGATCGCCCCGATCGCACTCTCTGCAACCGTTTCACCCGATCGCCCGCTGTTTTCTTCAAAAATGGGGTGATTAGGGGTGTTAGTCAGATTATTATCCTTTGTTTGTATATATATAGCAGAATCTTTGACATCTACTATAGTATGCGTTTGAAGCCCTTGATAACGCTCAAAGTCTTTTGTTTCCGTTTGAGGTAATATACCATCATCAGAAACGTCTGGAACGTGTACGCCGTCTAAGTCTTGAGCGATCGAGGGCCGAATTTGGGGTAAATCTGAAGGTTCGGCTCCGAGTTTGAGAAGGAAGCGGCGATCGACATATTGGATCAACTCTTCAAAATTGGCTGTGTGTGAGTGGGCGCGATCGTAGTAGTAGAAATTAACCCGCGCCCCTTCCACACCGATAGTATGTACGGGTAACCGTACTTGACGGCGGACGGGTTTAATGCCAAACATCGGCATCAGTATCCGGTTGATAAAATGCAGGTTAGTTGCAGCGCCGGGGTGTCCAGTGATGCGGGAAACGGTTTTATGCGATCGGATCTTGCCGATCAAGTTAAGAACATCTTCAGACTGATCAGAGTAGCGATGCCCCTCGGCCAATAGCTTAGGGAAGCCCAAACGGTTTAGGGCTTCTATAATTACCCAGCGATCGCCGATCCTGTCAGGTATGAAAAAATCAATATCTTCTTTACCCGCCCATTTTTGAGCTTGTAGAGCCTTAGACTCTTCTGGATGAGTCAGTAGCCAAAACATCTCAAGAGAGCTAGTTAAATCGCGTTCTGCATACCTCAAACGATGGATAAAGTCGGCCGTCCATAAAGGAGAATCTTGAATACCTGGAAAGCGGTAGAGAATTTTATACTTTAGTACGCTGCAACGTTCAGGCCATGTAGAATCAATTTTTTTGCCGATCGCTTCTGCCTCTGAATCGGTAATGTCGGGCGCATTAAAAATCTGAGTACATTCTACTATCTGTACTTCTAGCTTAGCAGTGCGATAGGCTTCTGAGTCTATCTCATAAGCCTCTACACGCTGCGGACTCATGCCCATAGACTCAAAGGCAAGATATAAAAATTCTCGATAGTTGCGAGTCTCTAAGTATGAGATGGCCTGCATTTTTGCCCAGGCTTGTATATGCGGGCTATCAAGTTGTGCTCGCAGCGTGGCCATAACTTTATCCCCGATCGTACTTTCTGGGAATAATCCAGCTTCAGCAGTAATCCGCACTGCCAAATCTTCCATCAGCACCTGCTCAAACGCGCCCGCATTCCGTTTATGGTCGATCCCTACTTTGGGAGCGTATACAATAATGCGACCGGGATTCCTCACCCGTCGCGACATCTGCACGGCTTCATTTATTCCGACAACTCCGACAAACCAGCAAAATAAAGTATCAAACTTGCTTATTTTTTCGATTGATACACCACTTTCTACAGTGGGAGTGCAGACCGCCCAATTAACGCGATCGGGGTTAGCATCAATATATTCGTCAGGTGCTCTTAAAAAATCTCGCACCCATTTTTGGGTAACGGTTTTGCTGGTTATCAGTACGCCCTCACCTTTAAGCTTTGTTAATTGCTCTGCAATCGCTTCTGCTTTGATGATGCTATCAACAACGATCGCAGGTAGAGCGCTCTCTAAAATCTGAAGGTTTAGCCATTCTTCAGCCTTGCGTTTTGTAATAGTATTGTCATCTACAAAAAAGATCGGCGGGGTTGGTCTATCGCTGGTATTTTCGTATAAATCTATAGATTTTTTCGGGTCTATCGCTGTAATATACTCTACCATCCAGTCGGACATATTACCATCCATGAGTATTAGTCTGTCGCATACTCTAACAATATACTCGAATCGAGTGATAATATCGAGACGCTTACCGCGGAGTGTAGAGCTAGTCAGTAAATGTTTTATAGCCGTCATGGTTTCATCTATAACCACGGTCGCGCCGTCAAAAATCTCGATCGGCAGTTTCAATAAACTATCAAAGCATAGTGCGACCCGCAGGTTTGGATCTTTGAATCTCCCATAAGCACTATGTATGTCAAGATGATCAAAATCCCATCTTTCACATAATTGCTCTTGTAGCGAATTTCTGTGTCCGATCGACACCATCACACCGTCCGCCTCGGCTTTTTTGGCAAGTTTGCCGTTATTTTTAACGGGTTTAACTTTACTAACAACATCACCGAACCATTGAGACTTGCCTGAGTTAAGATTAGATTTAACTATTGTGATGCTGTTTGCTTGCGGTTCTGAGGCTGCAAAAAAGCGATTGTGTGTCTTCTTGCCTTTCTCGTCAAAACGTCGGTATTCGCGCCACATTCGGATGTGTTCCATACTTTGCGCCGATCGAGACTGAATCAAAGCGGTCTCTATATCCCCGATCGCACCCGCTGCGAGATAATCATCAGCACCTTTATAGGGCCCTGGTAAAATAGACACCTTGACTGTCGCTTTTTTGAATTGTCGGGTAAGTATCGCCGCTGCTTTAAATTCAATTGTCGCTTCAAATTCCTGATCAGGTCGGCGATCGAACATTATATAAATCGTGCGACCGGAATCGTCAAATTCTTTTAGTTCTTCCCTAATCAACCGCTCGATCGTCTTTCCCCAGTCATCTCGAATTGCATTAAAACCAGTAAATATACCAGGTAAACTTATCGCGGGAATCCCAGCACAAATCAGGGCGGCTGCTTTTTTCTCGCCTTCTGTTATTACCACAGGCAAGAAATAAGTCTTGATCCATTGCCAATAAGACAAGGCGATCGGCTTAGGAATATTAAATCTTGCCTCAGCTAGCTCGATCGCCCTTTGGGAAGGCTCGATAAAGGTTATTGGTGTCCGCTTATCCGATGAGGCCATGTACCGCCGCGCGCTACCATCACTATTTCTGAAAGGTGATCCGCCTAAGTGTCTAATTCTACCATTGCAGATCCAACCACAAAAATCTTCCACCTTATATAGGCTTCTCATCCAGGGTGCGGAAACTGCAAACCCGCCCTGTAATTTACGGGCCTTATCGCCATACACAAAATCAAAAGCATCAACACCCGTTATAGGCATGAAATTTAACGCTTGCGTCTCAGTGTCGATCGCGCTTGCGTCTAAATCTTTCTTGATTAGTGCTAATAATTCTGGGGTTGTATCTACCTTGACATACTCAAGAAAATCTGCCATAATGTACCTACTATTTTAATTTTACATTTGGGCGCTGGCTTTTGAGCGATCGCCCATTTTTTTTGACTGTGTATAGTTTACACCACTTTTGACTTATTGGCAACGCCCATTCATTGCTGACAATTCCCAACACTGGGAACCTATACGGTCTAAGGGTTTGAGCTTTTTTGTATCACCTTTTTAATTCTGCTCTACCCTACTATACCATAGTATTATAAAAAAACCGGACGTTTGCTCTGACTTTATCGCCCGATCGCCCGATCGCCCGATCGCCCGATCGCCCGATCGCCCGATCGCCCGATCGCCCGCTTCTTTTTTTGGGGAATCTTGACATACTCCTCAGCCTAAAGGCGTGAGGATTCTAAACCCGGACTAATCGAAAAAAGTCCAGTTTAAGCTTAGCACTTCATCGCTCGATGCTACAGAAGTAGTCTTATTCAAGCTCTGTGCTCGTTTAGAGTCGTGGCGATACCCCATCCCGACTTTTTCTATATTTATGGCTGCATTTAAGTCTCGATCGTGCTGACTTCCACAGTTTAAGCATTGAATCGATCGAACAGAGAGGCTTATTTTACCCCATCGAAAACCGCAATCTGAGCAAGTTTGAGAGGTCGGTTCCCAACGATTTATTATTTTAAAATCTCTGCCGTACTTCTCCGATTTGCCCTCACAGAGCGTCCTGAACTCTCCCCAACCTTGCTGACTGATTGCCCTTGATAGTTTTCTATTCTTTATCATTCCGGCTACGTTTAAGTCTTCTAAAATGATGGTTTGGTTTTCACTCACCAATTTAGTCGAGAGTTTGTGCAGGAAATCTTTTCTAGTGTCAGCAATCTGATTATGCAGTTTGGCTATTTTTAACCTGGTTTTATCCCTACGTTTTGAGGTTTGGACTTGACGGGATAACTTGCGCTGCAACCTGCGAATTTTGCGATCTAACACTTTGTAGTTTGGACTTTGGGCGGTTGTGCCATCACTCATTACAGCAAAGGTTTTGATACCTAAATCAACACCAACACTTTGATTTTTTGGCTCAATGTGAATAGGGGAAACTTCTACAACAAAGCTCAAAAAATACCTATTTGCACAGTCTTTGATTATCGTAACAGAGCTAGGCTTTGATGGTAGTTTTCTTGACCAAACCGGGAAAACATCCCCTATTTTCGCCAAATAAACTTCATTACCTCGCATTACAAAACCGCCGCGAGTTAGCCTTGCTGACTGATTATTAGTCTTTTTCTTGAATTTGGGATAACCAACTTTTTTGCCCTTTCTTTTCCCATTGCAAGACTTGAAAAAGTTTTTAAACGCGGTCTCCAAGTCCGCGACAGACTGTTGCAATGCTATGTTTGACACTTCACTTAACCATGCTCTCTCTACTGTCTTTTTTGCCTGAGTAATAACGACTTTTTGTAAGTCGCATGAGCTTGGTTTTTTTTCAGATTGTTTGCATAGTCTTAGCGCATCATTCCAGACTACCCGGACACAGCCAAAC
>Ga0222649_1000574_pt1 | contig 11800 bp, 7 predicted proteins | sample AntAcemetagen337_FD_179865 | JGI IMG/M metagenome (GOLD analysis project Ga0222649, IMG submission 179865) | Saline water microbial communities from Ace Lake, Antarctica - #337 | ecosystem: Environmental > Aquatic > Non-marine Saline and Alkaline > Saline | place: Antarctica: Ace Lake | collected... | reverse complement strand
AAAATATTGATGAATTAATTTATGAAACATATGAAAATTATAATAATAATATTCAAGAAAACAAGACGCATGCACAATCATTAATTTACATTATTAAAAAATATCATTTGTGGCCTACTATTAAAGTAAAGAAGTTCAAAAATCGCGATGATATTGTTCTTCTTCATAGTAATTATAAAATGAATAAAGATAAAGACTTTAAAGAATTGTATGAACAATGTAGAAGTATCGTATTAGACTTTAATGATACTAATAACAATGTTGTAGTTACATATGCTAATTCAATACCAATTCGTGTTAATTACGATACTTATAACAATACACTTTATAAAAACGAGGATAAATGCTTTGAAGCATATGACGGTACAATTATTACAATTTACAATTATAAAGGAGAATGGCATTTTGGAACATCTAGTTGCCCTGATGCTAATAGTTCAAAGTTTTCACATCCTACTAAATCACACGGTAATATGTTTGATGAAGTCCTATTGAAACTATATAAAAACTCTGGTGTTGAAAACATTGATTTCGTAGAACATAGCGAAAGTGAAGTTTATGAAAAGGTTAGGGAAAACTTTGTTTCTAATTTGGATGTTAGTATGGCATATGAATTTATCATTTTACACTATGAAAATATTCATATTATTGATTATACATTAGAACTTGGGGAAAATTATATGGAATTGGTACATATTAGTACAAAAAATAGAGAAACAAAGGAAGAATGGGACGATATTTCTTCATTAATTCCTAATTTGATACATCTTGGCGTACTATATCCTAAACAATTTGAAGTATTACAAGAAGCACGCGATTATATTTCATTAAACCCTAGAAGTTATGGGCTAATTATCAAAAAGCAATTAGAAACATCAAAACAACTATATAAAATTTCAACAGATTATGTAAGACATCGTGAGGAAACAGACCCTTGTCATCATAATAGTTGGATGAATATTCTCGCAGTATATATGAAAAATAAAAATGAATATACTATTAAAGATTATATTAATGACTATAATCCGGAACTATCATTACCATTGGATAATAATAATAGAGAGATAGACCCTACTTATTTAATTCATACAATTATATCAAGTATTAAGGATATTCTTTATAGTTATTATATTCTAACGACATTGTATTATCCTAAATATACACGTTTTAAAATGAATAAAGAGATGGATAAGCAATTTCCGCCTATTATTCAGTACCATTTAGCACAATTGCGAAGTCTTCAAATAACAACGTATAAAGAAAAAATTATCAACTCTCGCAATGTATATCACTATTTATGTCAATGTAATGATATTAAAAATATCAAAACTCTTATTCAATTCTTCGCATCAAATCCTGTAAATGAAATGAACTCGCGAACATCAATGTGTTTCGCCATTATGAACAGTTTAATTTCATAAATAATATATTATTAATATTAGAAGCATGAGCTATTTTTCACAACAAGGCTGGATTTATTTCATATTAAACTTTATTTTAGTTTCAATTGTAACTATTATTGCGTTATATAATAATGGTGGTGAAGGTGCCGGAACTATTGTTGGTATTCTATTTACATATTTTATTCTTACGTGTATTATTATATTTTTTACGTATTATATGAGTTGTTTAACATTTGGCGATTGTCATATGTTAAGTTGGACAGTTGTAACTCTTTTTACAATTTTACCATTTGCGATTATAACAGTTGTTCTATTTTTTAGTTTTATATTTTGGATATTTTCTGGTAAAAGTACTACTACAACCGAAAATTCATATTCTAATTCAATGATAACACAAGAAACATCGGCACAGAAAACATTGGACGCACAAAGATCAGCAGAAGATAAGTTGTTCTTCGACACAGTAGTAGCAACACCACCAGTAGTAGCAACACAACCGGTAGTAGCAACACCACCAGTAGTAGCAACACCACCGGTAGTAGCAACACCACCAGTAGTAGCAACACCACCAGTAGTAGCAACACCACCGGTAGTAACAACACCACCGGTAGTAGCAATACCAGTATAACTAAAATTATTTTTTTTATTAAAAATTGATATATAAGATAGAATATATTAATATATTAATATAGAATGTTTTATAATTATTCTTTTGACGCTAAAGATCCTTCCAATAATCATTCATTTGATATTCATAATATTGACCTTGCAATTGTAAATGGCTTACGCCGTATAATTTTAACAGATATTCCAATTCCTGCTGCTATAGGTGAAAAGTTGGATAATGGCGAACCAACGGTCGAAGTTATATTAAATACAGGTGCATTACATAATGAATTTATCATTCATCGCGTAGGATTATTACCAATATGTTTAACAGAAGAAGAAATAGAATCATATGAAGATGATTCACTTGTATTGGAATTAAACGTTAAAAATGAAACAAATACAACAATTAATGTTACAACAAAAGACTTGTTTGGATATATGAAAGGCGAACAACTGACAAAACAAAAGTTAGCATTACTATTTCCACCAAATAAGGTTTCTAATGATCATATTTTAATAACCCGCTTAAGAACCGGTGAAAGTCTTCATTTTACAGCAAACATTGTTAAAAGAACAGCTCGCGATAATGCATCATTTAATCCAGTATCATTATCTAACTTTTCATATATACAAAACCCTGAAGAAGCATCAAATTATGAAAATGTAAATGATAAAGAACGCTGTTATTATAAAGATAAATATGGCGATCCTTATAAATTTAAATTTGATATTGAGCATATTAATGTTAATGTCGGTCCTAAATATTTAATTCCAAAGTCATTGGATATAATTGTAAATAAACTATCTAATATTCGCCATGAATTGGTTGATACGGAAAAGTCAGAAAAAATAAAGGTTCAGCAGTTTCAAGATATTACAAGTACTTATGAGTTTATAATTGAAAATGAAGATGATACTATTGGAAATATAATTCAATCTTATCTGCATAATAAATATGTTCGTGAAAAAAAATTATACAAAAAAACTATTAATTGTTCTTTCGCGGGATATATTTGCCCACACCCTTTAAAGTCTATAATGATTATTCGTATAACTCTCGTTGATGTAATAGAAGAAAATGAGTTTAAAATATTCTTTGGAGATATATGTAATGAAATTATAGAAGAGATTGTAAATATTAAAACAAACTGGAATAAGTTTGCTATTGAAAATAATGTTTCATAAAATTCTCAATATATTATATATTATTTTATTAAAGAGATATACATATACCAAATAATGTCAATAGAAATAGATAATATAATATTCAACATTGAAGATGAAGAATTGGACGATATTGAATATCTTGAAATACTTACGTTAGATGAAATAATAAAAGACAATCCAGCTTTTATTTCATTATCACGTACAGAAATATACGAAAAATTAAACGATTTTTTTACTAATAATAAAAAAGCAGAAAATGTCACACAATTAATATACAATATATTACAAAATAAAAATGAAATTAATGGAAGACCCGAAGATTATACTAATTACGCTTTTAAGGTTGATGCTATAAAAGATAACAAATATATGGAAAGACAAGAGCTATATGAAGATGTTAATAATTTTGGAAAACTTATGAAACTCAATACTATTAGACACGATGAAGCAAAAAATCGCTATTTTTTTTCTATCAAATATAACGATAAGTCTAAAAATATTAGGTTTAAACCACCTTCTAAAATAAACGCAGTATTAGAAAATGAAAACGATGAGTTCCCAGTATATTACCCTGTATATCCAATGGATAATGTAAATATACCAATTATTGCGGCATATTATAAAATACCAACATCAACAATTAACGATTATATATATTCTAAAATAACATCACATTTGTCAAATAGTATAAATATTAATTTAGTATATTCGGACAATTATAAAAATGTAAATGATTTAATTAAAGATGTAAAGCCTGATATTAAAAATATAGTTGAATATCTCAAGGATTGTTTTGCATTAGATTATAGTTATATTGATAATATTTTTAATAGATTTGGTTATCAATTTGACTTTATCACAAAAACAGACTTTGAATATTTATGCGACCATATGTTATCATTAACAAAAAATGAAAAGGAAAGAGTTAATATTAAAAGACCGTATAAAATAAAATTACCAGACCTTATTAATAAAAAATTAACTTTTTTTGATAAATTAGAATCTGGTATGAAACTTATTAATTTAAATAATGATATTAAATCAATAGACTTTTTATCCAAGGTCAAAGAACTTATTGAAAAAGATAAATTAAATAATATACGAACGAATGAATTACTCAAAGTAGAATATATTAATATTTATGATATTATATATAATATTCATAAAGAAACAACAGACCCTGTAGAAATAATTGAAAAAATTAGAGATTCGATAAAACATATTAATAATAATGAGGTATCAAAAACTATAGATAATATATTAAATACATATTCAAATTCTGCCGAAATAGTTAATGAAAAGACTATTATGATGAACCTTGAAAAATATTCACGCGAACATATTTTTGACTATGATAAAGACGGGAAAGAATACATTATATCTTATCGTGAAACAAAAGAAATAAAAGAAGGAGCCGACCGCGAAAATTACGAAGGTATTTTGGATATACAAAATATGAATGATATAATGGATATCGAGGATATTGATAATATAGCAAACGATATAGATGAAAAAATATATGGTAATAAAAAAGCGAATTTTGATAAATATTTAACAAATATTAACTATAAGAACGAATTAGGTTTTATAGAATGTTTAACTATTATTCTCAATATGATGGAGAAAATTGAAAAGTCTGCTGTTATAGATGTAGATTACGATTTATTATCAAGCGAATTATTTAAATATCATAGAAGTATTTCTACAAAATACGATAAATATAAAAAAGCTTTTGATGATAACGAAATAGATATAACAGGTTTTGACATAAATGTTTTAACGCGTTTTAAACCATATGATATAAATGATGGAAAATCACTTATTGAAGGTCTAAAACAAATGAATATATTTAATATTAATGAAGATGCTTTAAACGATATTAAAGATGTTATATTATCTGTTAATAATGAATGGGTAAGTACTTTAAATAGTATGTTACTGACCTCTATAACATTTTGGATAATTAATATACAGGAAAAAATATTGAATGATACTATATTAATTAATGAAAACTATCTTAATAACGCATTTTTATATAAATGGTATGCGTATGGTTCCCCGCTTTATGGAAGTGATGGTAAAAAAAATGTTAAAAATGGTGTATTACCATATATATCGGCTGTAGTTATAGATTATTTCAAAGACACAAATAATAATAATATAGATACGAAAAATATAGTAGAAAATATTATATCAAATATTGAAGATAACTACAAAGACAAGATTATAGAATTATTGAGCAAACATGATAAACAGAATGAAAAAAAGAAAGTAGAGCGAGGGGTAAAAGAACGAGATAATTTAAAAAAAAAACTTATAGAAAAAAAAGGAAATGTTGAAAAAATTGAAACCGAATATGTAAATGCTTTAATATATATGCCTGGTGTTAATTATAAAAAAATACATAAATATTTATTGGGATGTTGTCTTAAAAAAATAGATTATACTTTTGATGCGGATGGAGATTTAGATAAAGCGGGTAGAAAAGATTTAATAGCAATTAAAAATCGTTTTGCTATCAATAAAGAAACTAATAAACCTCGTAATTTAAGATATGTACCTGATACAATAAATGTAATAAACGCAGAAAATGAAACTGAAAGATTTGATGAAAATAATATTGTATATATAAAAACGGAAGAATATATTTACAATGTAAAAAATGATGAAAATATTGTTGCCGAATGGTTAGAAAATATGTATGATAAAAACGCGTTATTACCTAATGATATTATTGATAAAATAAAGAATAATTCTAAAAATATAGATATATTAATTAAAGATAATATCAATATTCTTATAAAAACATCACATTCGTCAAGCGACTTTCATAAATTTTTTGTAGTAGGTAAAATTAATTATAAGAATATATTATTATCTGTTTCTAAAATACTTTATAAAAGTAATATCAACAATGACGAAAATATAGATTTATTAATCAAAAAGTCTATAGATGATATTAAAAGAATATTAGAAGATATATACGTATTAAATAAAGTAGTTAATGATGATATTATAATTGACGTACATAGAATAATTGCGTATATTGTAAGTAGGGTATTATGTTTGCCTTTTAGTCCAGATAATATATCAAATGGTATATTAAAGTCTATAATTGATATACCTAATGGTTTTATAGAATTACATACAAAAAATACTTATAACGAGGTTTTGAAAATACTAAAAACTGCTATATTCCCTACAATGGATGAAAATATTGACTTTATAAATAAAAAACGTGAAGAAAATAAACAACAAAAACTAAATATTTTAAATAATAATGAAAATGAAAAAAATCAAATTATAAGAGACCTTAAAAAAGCAGGTGTTAAACATAATTTAATGCATGATGATAATAAGGAATTATTTAATAATAAAGGAGATTATTATAATAAAATAGATGAAGATTTGATAAACGATTTAAATGACGATTTTCTTAAAATAGATGATGTTGAAGAGTTTAATAACGCATTTAACGATATATATCCGGACGAAGACGGAAATATTAATAATGAACATATTATATCACATTTTGACGATGAAGAGGATGATGATAAAATGGAAAAACAAGAAATGGGTTTTTTATTTGACTAAAAATATTACACTATTTCGCTTGGTAATCTTACAATATCAGATATTGTAGGAATTTCAGTTATTCCTACAACTGATGGTCTAGATAAAAATATTTTGCTTGTTCTTTTAACCATAGTATTGCCAATAATACCATTAAGTTGTATTGGTATATATCTCTCTGCATTTGTAAAACAATTTGCAACTTGTAATTTATATCTATAAGGAATTTCTTCAAACATACAGTCTTGTATCAAGTTATCGTATTTTAGACTAATAATACTATATTGTTCTTTAGTAATTAAACCATCAAAAGATTCTATTTCTTGCGAAAGAATCATAAATTGTTGTGATAGTTTTTTAAAACTCTCAAACTTCTCGCTTGCTTTTACGCTACTCGATAATGACATAATAAGAACACTTAGTGCATTTACTACTATATTTGGTATTTTTACATCACTTGCTCTTTCGCTAATGCTATTTATTATACACATTGCTGAACTTGTTAATACTAATGGAATATTAAAACAAAACTTTATTAAACTCCAATGGGTTGATGCTTTTGTACATAATAAAGTCATTGCCTCGCATTTATCTAATATTTTATTAATATTTATCATTATTTTTACTATATATAATATACAATATAAAATTATTATTTTTTTATTTGAATTATTATATTAGAAGGATAATGGATATTGAAACTAAACCTGAATATTGGATACTCCCTAATAGAATTGGGTATAACAAACAAACATATAAAACATTTCATCCATCAAAGTATCACTCGGACTTTGAACAATCTTGTGATGTAAATATAAAACAACTTTCTTTATTTCCACAACAAAGAATTGTACGCGATTATATGCAATTTGATAGTCCGTATAGAGGTATTATGTTATATCACGAATTAGGTTCGGGAAAGTCTGCGGCATCTATAGCTGCGGCGGAAGGATATATAAATCGTAAGAAAATTGTAATAATGACCCCTGCTTCATTATCACAGAATTATGAGAATGAATTAATGAAAATATCTTCAGTTGGATTAAATCTTAAAAAGTCTTGGACACAACTAAAAGTAGATAAAAAAAATATAGAAATGATGAAAATATTAAATAAATATGCTATTACCGATAAATTCGTGAAAAAAGACGGTCTTGTTTGGATACCACTTTATCAAAATGATATAGTTGGTGCTGAAATAATTATAGAAAATATTCAATATTCAAAAATGGAATCAAAATATAAAGAAGATATTAATGCAACAACAGTTCATATAATACGTAATAGATATAAGTTTATTAATTACAATGGCTTGAATAAAAAGATGATTGATGAGTTAGGTAAAAGCCCTTTTGATGATTCATTTATAATTATTGATGAGATACATAATTTTATTAGTAGAATTGTCAATGGCTCAAGTTTAGCAAGACGAATGTATAACTTTATGTTAAACGCTAAAAATATAAAGTTAGTATTATTATCTGGAACACCTATAATAAATCAACCTTACGAAATCGCAACACTTATAAATCTTATAAGAGGACCAATGATTGTTCATGAATTAGAATTGTTAAAAAGTTCTGAACCTCCAAATAAGGGTATTATTTTATCTAAATTAAAAGAAAATAATTTATACAAATATATCGATGAAATATATTATGATAAAAACTCTATATTTATAATGTTATTACAAACTGACTTTGTGCGTATTGAAAATGACGATAATTCATTAGTTGAAAAAAATAAATGGTTAATTAATGAAAGTAAAATATTAAGCGAAATAATAAAAGTACTAGCAAAAATAGGTCTAAAAATATCATTGAAGAATAAAAAGATTGAACAATATTATGCTTTACCAAATATAAAAGAAGAATTTAATAAATTATTTATTGACGATGAAGACCCTGAAAATATAAAGGTAAAAAATATGGATCTTTTTCAAAGAAGAATATTGGGAACATTAAGTTATTATAAAACAACTGGTTCAGATGTTTTTCCAACTATGCTTCCAGAAACTATGCGTCATATGAATATGACCAATCATCAATTAAATAAATATGTTGAGGTTCGGCGAAAAGAAATGGATATGGATGATAGAAAAAAAAGATTTGGTAATAAAAATGCGGGAGATCTTAATTCGGTATATCGTGCTTTCAGTAGAATGATTTGTAATTTTGTATTTCCTGATGATATAGTTCGTGCTTTTCCACAAGATATTAGGTTTGTAATGAAAAAAGAACTTGGTAAAGATGAAAGTAAATCGTCAAATGAAGTAATTGATGCTGATGATAAAAAAGATATAAATAAAGCAGTCGCATTAGCATATGATAAACAGTTATCACAAGCAATGTATGAACTTTCAAAAAGCGAAGCATTGGATAAAGGAAACTTGAAAAAATATTATAGTCCAAAGTTTGCACAGATGTTGGATGATATAAATACATCTCCTGGTAGCGTTCTTGTATATTCTCAATTTCGTATGATTGAAGGATTAGGTATATTCAAAGAGGTTTTAAATAGAGATGGGTATATTGAAATTAATATAATTAAAAACGAGGAGTTTGGATATATAATAGAAAACGTTGATGTATTTGATGAAAAATATGATAATAAACGATATGTTGTTTTCAATGCTGATAGAACTAAAACAAATATTTTAATGAATTTATTTAATGGTGAATTATCCCTATTACCAGACAATATCAAATCGCAATTACCCGATAATATAGATCAATTATATGGTAAGTTTGTTAAAACTATGATGATTACACAATCAGGGGCTGAAGGTATATCTTTGAAGAATGTAAGACGCGTTTTAATAACTGAATATTTTTGGAACTCTGTTCGTATAGATCAAGTAATTGGACGGGCAGTTAGAACGTGTAGTCATAAAGCATTACCTAAAGAAGACCAGAATGTTGGTGTGTTTATGTATATAATGAAATTAACAAAAGAACAATTAATCAATAATCCAACATTGCGAAAAAAAGATAATGATTTAACAACCGACGAACATATATTAGGTATTGCTAAAAAAAAAGAAGGATTAATTAATATATTCTTAGATATGTTAAAGGCTTCATCAATGGACTGTGTTATAAATGCTAATAAAAATAAACCATTACAAAATGGGTATAAATGCTATAATTGGGCTATAAATGCTAATGATAATAAATTATCTTATACTCAAAATATTAAAGATGATAATAAAATACAACAACATCAAAAAATGCAGAAAATAAGAAAAAATAAAGGCTCTGTTGTTTCAAGAAATGGAGTTAAATATGTCTCAATGAATAATAAATTATATGATTATTATAGTTATATAAATGCCGGTATTTTAAACGAGATTAATATATAAATAATAAATTATATACATTAAGAGTATATTATATTAATAACATAATTTAAATGGAAGAATGTAATAAATGCATATATAGAAATACTAAAAATTTTAACATATGTAAAAGAAATTGTTCATTAAAAAGTACAAACTTTTGCAGATATCATATGAGAACGAATTTTCAAAAAATATATAAAATTTTTTATTCTATAATAGGAAATAATGATAAAATAATTGTTAATGATATTTATAATATATATAAATATATTAATGATAATGTACAATATGAGAATGATATTTTATATAAAGAGGTTTTTATAGAAACTCTTAAAATTATTCCTTATAAATACTTATTAAAAATTACATCACAATATGTTAATAATAAAAAAGAATTATATGATTTGTTATATACTATAAATAGAAATACTTATAAAATTAGTAAAAGCATTAATTTAAAAATTATCATAAACGCTCAATCAAAAATACAATATAAACATTATGCGAAAAACGATTATTTGAATAATTGTATAAATAGCGAAGAATTATTTACTTGTGATAACGTAGTAGATATACCAAAATCAAAACTTTTTATATTAACTATTAATAATATATCATATGCTTTTGATGTTATAGAATTAGATTATTTCGTAAGAAGATGTATAGCAGATAATGTACATCCTTATAATCCATATACACGAGATATATTATGTGAAAAAGAGTTAAAAAAAATGAAAATGTTTATAAAATATAATAAACTTTCTATAAAAAATAATGAATGTATTTGGGAAACAGATATGCATTGCTATACAGATCTTTCTATAGAAATTGAGAGAAGAGGGTTTTATAATAATCCAGAATGGTTTAATAAAATGAAAACAGGGGACTTCTTAAAAACTATTAAATATTTTAAAGACTTTTCAAATGATATAGAACAAAGTAAATTATATTTTAATAACATAAATGCAGATACATTATCTATTGACTTTTGTAAAGATGGAATAAAAATGTTTCGCGAATGCAAAGATGATTTATATATATTATGTTGTAATTTTATGAAAGCTTTGGCATTATGTTCGAGTGATTTTTATAATAATATTCCCGACTGGGTTTTAAATGTTCATACAAACTCACATATTATACATTTACCAAATAATAATATTAATAATATTAATAATTTTTTATTATATTATTATGTAGAATATATGTAATAATGAACAATTATAATAATAATTATATTAAGCATGTACCCGATTTTGTTTATAATCCCGCAACTATACAACAACAACAACCTATAGAAGATGATAGTAAAAAAAACTTTAATAACTATATATGCAAATTTAAAACTGCTTTTTATTCGTCAATATTATTTATAATGTTTTCATTGCCAATAACATACAAAATACTGGATATGTTAGCTAAATTATTATCAAAAAATATAGATATTATTAATGGAGATTGTGAAGAACCTCAACCACTGGGAAGAATAATAATGGGTATTTTTGTAGGTATAATATTATTTATAATATAAAAAAATAATTGTTAGATAATATGTAATATGTAATAATATGTTATGTATAATATGTTATGTAATAATATGTAATAATATGTTATATTATTATGCTTTTTTTACTGCTTTCTTAACAGCTACTTTCTTTTTAACAGGTTCTTCATCTACAACAGATGAAGCTTCTTCGGGACTTTTATG
>Ga0222649_1000570_pt1 | contig 11894 bp, 23 predicted proteins | sample AntAcemetagen337_FD_179865 | JGI IMG/M metagenome (GOLD analysis project Ga0222649, IMG submission 179865) | Saline water microbial communities from Ace Lake, Antarctica - #337 | ecosystem: Environmental > Aquatic > Non-marine Saline and Alkaline > Saline | place: Antarctica: Ace Lake... | reverse complement strand
AAACGTTGGATACCTGAATTTAATAAATATTAAATTAATTAATTAATGAAAAATAAAATAATCAAAAATTCGCCAATTATTAGTGAGATTGTTGGGTATACTAAAGTATCAGATTATGCAATGACCTCATTAGCCAAATGGTTGAGAGATACTCATAATACTCAAGTCTACGCATATTCACATACAATATCAACTATCAACGGTATTAAGCGATTCAAAGACTATGTTGTATATATAAATAATATTGCACTTAATGATGCACGAGATGAGCAATTTGATACTTATGAAAAGGCACTTGATTATGGATTACGAACAGCTTTAATCAGAATATTAGAACAAAAAAACTCAGTATAATTATACTGAGTTTTTTTGTTAATAAAATTTAGTAATATTTTCTTCAGTAAGATAATCCCTATTAAATAATTCTTTAAGTTCCCAAGTATCATTACTTTCAAGTCCAATATTCCAACGAATATAATATGCAGTATCAGTAATAATTAACACTGTTATTTATGATAATGTATTATTATCCACTCCAAAATATCGAATTAAATAAGTATTGTCTTGTAAATATTCTAATTTTTCCATCATATTATTTAATCCATGAACCCAATAATTTTGATGGTTTTTGGGTCACATAACATCTTAACATCTTTTTCATCGACATTAATATGTACCACCATTTTCTTATTTACTAACCCTTCTCGATGATAAGTTCGTCCTTCCTTACCATTCTTAGTTTTAACTAAGTACCCACTATTCATCCCCATTTTTTATGTGTTTTTTTTACATACAACAATTAATGCAATAGTGTGCACATCTTTTATTTTTTCATTATAATAAATGATGTTCCAACCTTCTGTTGTTAATTCATCGAAGAAAGTTTGAATTTCCTCGGCTTTATTAACTTCTTTAATAAACCTTTTATATTTTTCCATAATTAATATTTAAGCAAAGATAAAATAAATAATTAATTAACCCCCCATTTTTTGTTTTATATATTGATATGTAAATCTCCCATTTTTTTCATATTCATCAGTCCAAACAGAATCCTCAGAATATTTCTCATAATTAATTTTCAAATACAATATAAATTTATTAATGATTTCAATAACATCATTTTCAGTATTTATCTCACCATTAAAATATTTTTTTTTAAGAACTACCATTGCCCATGCTTTCCAATCAATCATTAACGTATCAGTTATTGGTTTTAAATATTCAATACCAATATTATAGATTATTGCAAGAACAGGTATTTCATCTAATGATTTAACCTTAGATAATTCTAATAATGATGTATGTTTTTCGATTAATAATTTAACCTCTTCATCACTCTTATTTGATATATTAATCATTTACTAATCATTAATTATTAAAAATGGTGTGTATTTTTCTTAAAGAAAATAATATGGTTATTTAGTTTTAATGATTAATTCTTAAAATTTTACAACTTGAATAACAGGATTCTTGAACATTCATATCACTATCATTTTGCGTCATAGAAAAATTAATTTCAATAATACTCAACACACACCATTAAATTTTTATTTATCTAAATTTTCATTATTCTTTGAATGTATTGTTGCATCAAGCAAATCAAATTCATCTTCTGTCATATCGCCCCAAGGAATTTCAGTATTAAAATTATAATCATCTAATTCGTCTTGAAGTGCATTTACTTTATTTTGATAAGTTGTCACCAATTCATTCCTAGTAGACTCATCAAATTGAGCAACATAGTTTTGCACTTTATCACTATATCCAACAATTTGTGTTCCTTCAACAACACTAACTTCATTCCAGAAAGCAATTAATGCCTTATATTCACCAAGTAAATATATTTGTGCTTGAATTTCACGATTGGCTTCGTTGATGACAAACTTTAATGCAGTTAACTCATTAATTTTCACTAAAAGTAATGCCCAATTTTCACCAACATTAAACTTTTCACCGTTTTTAGAACCCTCAAGATACGAATTTTTATCTTTAATTTGTTGTTTTAGTTTTGTGATTTCACCAACTAAACTTTTCTTTAATTTTAATGCTTTATAAAGTTTCATTTTATATATTTTAAGTATGCAATGTTAATCATTATTTATTTAAAATGCAAGAATTTTATTATTTAAATATTTGTTTTAATTCTAAAATCGATTGACCACCCTTCTGGCATAAACTTTGGTTTCATTGTGTCTATAAAATGATTCCTCCATGTTTTTACGAATTCAATTATTTTTTCATCAGTATCTAGTTGTTGTACTACAAGGTAACCGTGGTCATATTGTTTTCGATATTTTAGATTAAATTCTTTCTCATTTCGAATAACCTTATCATTTAATAACAAATATAATTTATAAAATTCAATATAGCTATATTTACAAACAACATCATAAGGAATACCACTATTCTCACTAATTATATTTAATTTAATTAATATTGCCTCATTTGTAATTTTACCATATGATTTGAATATTGACAAAATGGTGCTTAATAGTATTGCATTTTCTTTTCTATTTTCACGCAATTTAAATGTATATTCGGTGTTTATTTCGTTAATTGTTTTCACACCAAACACATTAGCCATTTCATCTTTAAATTGAGTTGCTAATAACTCATATTCACTATGTATTTTATAATTAATTAATACAACATCATGATGATTTTTAGATTTAAATTGTTCAGGAAAATTACTACGATAACAATAAGGAATGATGTGATGTCGTTGTAAACCATTTTCGACACCACTAACCACACATCTTGTTTCACGAATACTTTTACCAAAAATCTCATCACCATCAAAACCATTTCCTTTAGGTTCAAAAGTTAATTTAATCCTACCATTCTTCATACGTTTAGCGAGTCCTCTGTCAAGATACCATGTAGCTTTTTTCTCTCCACAAGTAAACATATGTGTTCCATTAGGATGATAAACCTCCCAATTTTCACTATTAAGATTTTTACTTCCGATTTTTAATATATTTGTACGTATTTTTTTTTCTTTATTTATATGCATTATATATACTCATAAAGCGTTCGTGAATATCCTTAAAACTCGCATTAAGAATGTATTGATTATAATCATCACCCAATTCATTCTTAAATTTACTGATTGCTTGACCTAATTGCTTACCCATTAAGTTTGGTAACCAACTCATTACAATATCACCATTAAATTTTTGAGAAATGATTTTGTTTTCAGTATCAATAATTTTAAATGTATTTAGTTTTTCAAATAATTTTGCTTCAGGAAATTGTGAGTCAATCCACTCTAAATAATTATCTTTATCCCTATGAAAAGCATATTTAATATTTATTTCATTATTTTCAATATATTTTAAAAACTTTCGATATGACCCACGTTTATGATTTCTTTTTCTATCAATACTTTTTAAATTCTCCATTTTAAACATCTGAGAATCAAAACAGTCTCCATCAATACAAAAATCAAAAATTTCTTCAATTGTATCAAACCCACTTAAATATCTATCATAATCATACCCACCTAAATTAAATATCTTTCTTGGGTCATTAGTAAGTAATATGTTTGCAGAATTAGTACCATTAAAGTTTCTAAATTTATAAATTAGTCCTTCCCAACCATATGATAAACCAAATTTATGGTATGTTTTACCCATAATATTACCTAATGGGTCGTATGAAAAATATGTTAGAGCAGTATTCCATTTAGGTTCAGGAATTGGGATGAAGTCAATCTGAAAATTTTCATAATCAAATGAATATACACCACCATTACTATTTAATGCATTGGGATTAAATGTTTTTCGTATATAATCACCCCAATTAATATTAGAATTTATTGGGACTTGGATTAATAAATCCAAATCACCGTGGTCAGGTTTAGTGTGATAACAAGTAATAACACTACTCAATAATGATAAGTCTGAGATTATTCGTTTATTTAGTTCAACACCAATTCGGTTAAATTCCACAGTATTTTTTCTTTCAGTGAAAACACCGAAGCTATTTAATGCTTTTCCTCCCATAATATTTCTTTTTACAATTATACGGAAATAAAATGAGTTTGTTACATCATTATTAGTAAATCTTAAAAATTATTACATCATCAATAATTTCATTATCTGAAATTTCCCAGTTATCTGTTTCTTCAATCCCATCAAAAAATTCTTGTAGTTTATCGAAATCTTCTTGATATGCTTCTAATAAAAGTTCTTCAGTACTCGTACCATCAAAATTAAATAATTCATCATCATCATCATTTAAAAAAGTACTTTCTTTATTATTTTCTTTTAGATTGTGTGACCAAATTATAACATTCCCATGTAATAAAAATTCACCATTTAGGTCTTCAGATACAAACTCATCTTGTATTGTTTCAAATAATTCAGTAATACTCATATTTTATTCTATTTATAGTAAATAGAATAAAATATTTAAAAAGTATTTTGTAGTGTAAATATAAAATGATTACTGATTGAGGATATTAACATTATTATCGATTAATTCTAATAATATTGGGTCATATACACACATATATTCTTCGTCAAGATTTGAAGCATTAATAAATGTAGTGTCCTCAATAACTTTAACACCATGACCACTATGTATATGTCCAAAACAATGAATTTTGGGTTTGATTCTTTTCATTACCTCAAAAAATAATGATGGTGAACCTGTATGTATTTTATCAAATACACTCCAATCAAAGATAGTATGTGGTGGTTGATGTGTTATGAGAACATCAGTATCATCAGGAATTGCTTCCCAATGTTTGATTAATCTTTCTTCTGGCTTATTAAATGCCCAATTATAAAAAGGTAAATTAACTGGTGTTCCATAAAATTTCACACCATCAATTATGATTTCACTATCATCTAAATAAATCACATTATTAGGTATTTTTTCAAGAGCAAGTATTTTATGTGTTTCAAATAACCAATCATGATTACCTGCAATACAAATTTTATATTTAAATTGGTCTAACCCACTAAACCATTTCATAAAATCAATAATTTCATGATTCTTACCCATACTGGTCATATCACCACAATGTATTATAACATCAGCAGTAGGTAATTTACCAAGACGTTTATGTTTATTATGAGTATCAGAAATAATGCAGATTGATAATTTATTCATATTCTTTTTTTATAATAAATTTATTATTAATTAATTCACACATAAGAAAATTAATACTAACTTCAATATCATTATATGCTCTTGATTTGAAAAAAAATTCAATTAAATTTTCACTATAATAATTTAATTCAAATGTGTAATATGTGTCACCAATACTATACCAGATACAATCAATATTAATCTTAAAAATATTATTATTAATATTGATTGTATCTGGTAATTCAAGAAATTTAGTAATAATACTATTTTTCACATTATTTTTCTTTAGGAACTTTAAAAAGTCCTTTTTAGTATAATTTTTCGGATAAACCCCCATTAATTTATTTATTACGATACGTAATATCGAAAAGATTAGATTGACTTATGTTTCTAATAATATTATCAATTTTATATTTATTTCTATCAAGTCGATTAATATATTCTTTAGTTGCACCAGTTAAATTAAAAACAGTGTCACCAGTCTCATTTTCGATAGATTTTGTTAATTTAATATAATTATTTTTTGTTTTTGAATCAAGCCCAATAACTCCAATAGAATATGTTTTTTTAGATATTACCTCATCATTTTTTGATTGGTCAATTTTTGTACCAACATTTTTATTTTTTTCTTGTATATTTAATTCAAGAATTTCCTTTAATAAGTTTTTATTGTTTTGACCATAATCTAGGATTAATATTAATTGTTTCTTATTAAATTCTTGATAATCAGTGAACACAACAAATCCATCATCATACACCTTATCTATTTTTGAATTGACGGTATGTAATCCATTATCAACAGTGTTTCGTATATCCTGAATTGATTCTGTATTTTTTTTAACTGATTCTTCAATCCCATCTAACCGATAAAAAAAACTTGACCTGAATTGTCCCAAAACAAACGCAATCCCAATCAAGCTAATTGAAATACTAACAACCCATTTCAAAACCAATTTATTTTTATTTGGTTTTACGTTAATTTCTTCAACAATATCATTTATTATATTACCCATTTTTTAGTATTTATTATACTGATATAAATACTAAAAAATGGTTGATTAGTCAAATTAACTTACTAATAATTCGTTAATGTTATGTTAATGTAACGGTAAATCATTTAATGAATCAATTCTCAAATCTCCAACATCATACATGATATTCCAAGGCTGGGAATATAAATATGTTTTAACACCAGCATTATTTAAATCAATAAAATTATCATATGAATCATCGACAAATACTTCAAGACCAGATTCTTTAGCTGCACTAACTTTACTTGTTAAAATATCTAAACTAAACACATTATTATGTGGAAATTTATGTTTTTTTAACCATTCTTCAGTAATTTCACGAGGTACTGGTCTCGAAGTAATGTAACAATGAGGTTTAAATGGTAAATTTATTGAATCTAAATATGGTTCAATATTTAAATAAAAATCATTTAAAATATTATTATCACGCATTGAATTTAACCTGTCATGAATTTTATCATCAAGAAACCATGTGTTGGGTGTTGGACTAATTTCTGGATATAATCTATGCCATGCTAATGTGAAATTTGCAAGAACACCATCAATATCTAAACCAATCTTAGTGGGTGAATTCATATTATTATATTAAAGCTGAGTTGTAATAAGTTTTTTATCTAAAAGATATATACATAATTTTTTCACCTTTTCCTTAACCAGTTTTAAGTCACCAGTTGGAATTATAATATCACTTGACCTAAATAAATCGATATCAAATGAATCTTTTGGTTCTAATGGTTTTGTTGGGTCGAAAACACCGATAATCATATCAAAAACATCATCAATAATACATTTATCAATTTCTACTTGACTTCTCATTCCAACATACATATCATTCTCTTTAAGAATGTCCTTTGCTAATTGTGCTTTATCAAATTTATTATAATCCTTAATTAAATTATGCCATTCTGCACGATGGTTCATCCTATCTTCAAAACATTCCATAAATGAAGAATACCCATATTTTACTTTTAATTCATCATAAATAAAAATCTCCGCAGCCTTTTCTGATGAACTTTTAAATGACATACCAGTGAATTCTTGAATCATTTCAGCAACAGTATCTTTACCATGTCGCATATGACCGATAATTAATAGTTTGTATTTTCTTTTCATTTTATTTTTTTATTTAAAATTATTTTTTTCGATGTATCCATATTGGTTCAGCGAAAATTCCAACAGTATTTGATGATTTACTCATTGGTCTTTTTGGCATTCTTAACCCAATAGCACCAACATATTCAAAATTACCAGTACTTACAATATAATCATTCATCCTATCACAAATCTCATATCTTTTTTTTCTTGAATAAATATCAGACATATTAATTACTAAATGACCACCAGATTTAAGATTTTTTGACCTAAGTTCTATTGTTTTAAACAGAAAATTCTCCATCCATGAATCAAATTCTTTATATTTTTTGTATGATTGTTGTTCACTTTGATTATATTTTTCTTTATCAAAATAAGGTGGTGATGTAAATATTAAATCAAATTCCTCCTTTATTTGAATATTCTCATCTTCAGCACACCAAGGATATAATTTAAATTGTTTTGGTTTACCAATACTTTGATAAAATTTAATTTGATTCACATATCCTTGAATTAAATCAATGTTTGGGTCAAATCCAACGTATCGTTTGACTGATTTACTTGTATGTGCACCAAGTATTCTATCACCCCAACCCATACTAAAATCCAAAACATTCTCTGCTTGAAAATAATCATAAATTGCTTTAGCTGCACTCGGTCTAAATTGTGCTGCAATATACTTTCTAAGTGAGATAATATTACGTAATATTGTTGGGTTAATCTCTTTTACCTTTAAAGAAAATAGTGCTTTAAACAGCGTTAAACGGAAGCGTTCAATTTCCCATGTTTTTTGTGGTGATGGATATCCAGTGGCATCACATTTCCATCGTTCTATTTGATGAAAAAAATCACTGGCTTTGTTACCTGCTTTTGATATGTTAACATATCTATCAAGGAACGAATATTTATAATCAAATTTAGTACACCATTTACCATCTTGAATTAAATTATTTGAATTTAATAATGCTTGATATTCAGTATTAACATCATCTAAAATAATTTCACGATATGGTAGTTTAATTTTAAATTCTACAACAGCATCTGAAAGTTGATTAATAATAAATTCTTGTGAGTAATTATCAAGAATATTAGTCCAATTATCTTTATTAACAAACAATTCGTTATTAATAACGAATTGTTCAAAAATATTTATTTGTTGTATTCCAGTTGGAATTGGTTCACCTAAAATCATAATTAATTAATTATTTGTGTTTGATAATAGAAATCCTTTATTAATTGCTTCACTCATAAGTTTAGCACAATTACTTTCGCAAGTTACAGGACTTTCTAATTGAACGGCTAATCTAATCCTATTATCATATTCTTGTAATATTAGGATTATCTTATCAGTATGTGTTTTTTTAATCATTATTCAAATACTTTAACATCAAACATTGATTCTAATTCCTTATATGGTGCTTCAAATTTTTGAGCATCAGTTTTAATTTCATCATCCACAGAATATACTTCAAGTTCATCAATTTCCATTTGATAATCTTCAAGTGATTGGAGTTTTTCATGTTTGGTTTTTTCACGAATACTTATCATGTAATTAAACATGGCACGAAGATGCCCGGGTGGTAAGTCAGGATGACTAACAATTCTTAAAGAACCTAATGGTCTTTCAGTCTCATTTTCCCTCAATACCCAACGAGCATCAACACGATGTTCACTTACAAATCCTCTTAATCTATCCCAAGAGGTATTATTTAAATCGATATTCATTATTTACGATTTGCTTTACGACTTGCTTTTGTTTGTTTATTTTTTATTTTACGTTTCTTACGAAATTCAGTACCAAACTGATTTGTAGTTTCATTAGTCACAATAGTCTTTATTTTCTCAAAACTAACATTACCTAATTGACTAACAACTTTTCTTACACCAGTTGTTTTAACTTTAATGTTTTTTATTGGATTAAATTTAATTTTTGAATCCTTTAATTGTCGAATAAAGACTTCACGTTTTTCTTCATCAGTTAATTCAACATCAACATCAGATGCTAGATTTTCTGGTAATAATTCATCAGAATCAGCTTGAAGCGTTGCTAATTGTGGTGTTTGTAGTTCTTCTGGATTTAATTGTTCGTTCTTCATTTTAGAATATTTTTTATAGTCTTCAATTGTTAATTCAACATCGGGATAACAAACTTATTTATTTTTTTGCTTAATCTGTTTGTCCATGTTTTTAACAATTAATTATTAATTTATTTTGTGTAAAACTAATCAATTATTAAATAATAAACAAGTATTTATTATTATAAAAAATATAATATATGCAGTTATTATCAATTCTTATCGTATTAATCGTAATTGGAGTATTACTCTGGTTAGTGAATACCTACATCCCTATGGATGCGAAAATTAAACAAATATTAAATATTATTGCAATAATTGCGACTGTTTTATGGGTATTAAAAGCCTTTGGTGCATTTAATTATTTGAATAACATTACTATATAAAAATGGGGGTCAATTTGACCCCCATTTTTTAAACTTCCTCTTTAGAATCAGTCGCTTTAGCCAATCAACCACAGAAGCATTATTTATCATCTAATCTATATAAATATTTTCTAATTAAAGCATAATTAGAAAAACATAAACACATGGTTTTGAAAACTTCACCATCTTTTGCTACTTGATATATGTATTTTTCACCAGTTTTAATTATTCTTTGTAATTCTCTGGCATTAATTTTCCATTTTTTTCTTTGTTCTATTGTGGTATTATCTAAGATATAATAATAACCATCACAATTTCTATCAAATTGTGAGATTGGATATGTTCGTTTTAATAATTCAAAATCTAACATATTAATTACTAAAAATAGATTCAAAATTAAGATTAACCAAAACCAATTCATCAAGTTTATCACCAAGTTCCCATTGGTCTTTAGCATTGGCAATAATGAAACCATCATTTATTTTTATTTTACCAAATACTATCGGATTACTATTCTTATCATTCTCTCTACGAATAATACCATGAAAACATTTATCCCACCCATATTTACCAGCTTTTGCCATAAATATTTCAGTAATTTCAAGTTTAATATCTTTTTTCATAATTATCTTTTCTACTTATACGATGATAATATTAGAATGTTACAAAATGAATTAGGATTAATTACAATACTGGTTTTTCTTTTAAACGTTTAACTATTATAATACAATTATAATTACCACCAAATTTCATTGGTTTCTCTTCCTCATAATGTATTACTTCCCAATTATCATCACCAAAGAAATTTAATTTATCAGCTAATTCATTTTTATTGAATTTAAATTCAAATCTATTATATTCAAACATATTTTTAGTTTTTAATAAATACTAAAAACATTATTAAATTGCGGAGAGAGGGGGATTCGAACCCTCGGTGCAGGTTACCCCGCACAACAGTTTAGCAAACTGTCACCATAAACCACTCAGACATCTCTCCAATTTTATTTCTTTAATGGGAATGTTTTAACAATATCAGGGTGTGAATTATATGACCCCCATGTTTCACAACACTCATCATAATACCACCCAACTAATTCTTCCATTATAGATTCATTAATAGCATTACTATCACTCATAGCACTAAAAATTATTTTTTCAAGTCTTTTAGCTGTTTGTCCAGCATGAATTTCACTAAACATTCCCATAATTATTATATTTTATACAATTATATAAATAATAATTGATAATGTTACAAATTAATTAAAAATAACATGAGCGTACCCAGTGTCTTGTTTTATTTCATCATTTATCTTATGCTCTTTCGAACATATCCCTTTCGGAAAGCACCAACCCGACTATCATAGAATTGCTTTCCTTCTAAGTCTGTTTGGCTTGCATCACTCCACAGTATTAACGATTTTAACAATCTCCTGTGTCCAGCAAAGATGCACTGAAGTTCCTCTACACTAAATGATGTAGCGATGAATCCTCTGTGTTATTTTTAATTAATTAATGTGTAGTGGGGTAGGATTTTCAAATATAACTACACAATTGGAGCAGGTAGACAGAATCGAACTGTCGTATCGACATTGGTAATGTCACGTAATAACCACTATACTATACCTGCATTCTGTAATGATAATATAATAATATTTGGAAGCTATATTATAATTAACTGAGTTTCCTCATTATATATTACATTTTTTTAATATAGACCATATTATCTGTAATTATTTTTAATATGATAATATGAGTATCTTTAGGATTAATAAATGCAGTCTTATCATTTGGAAAATATGTGTTAATTAACATACCACTAATTGAAAATACCTCAATTTTTTCAATTACATTATATGAATATATTCTAATTATATTATCATGTCTTAAACATATTACTTTATCACTATTACTTGGTATTGTTACCGTGGGTATTCCTGAATAAAAATAAGTATAAACCCACTCTAATTCAGATTCACCTAAACTATCAATAGAATAAGCATATTCATAATTACCAATTCTTTCAGTATGAAAAATTAATTCACTTTTACTATTATAATTATATTTTTTATTATTCTCATATACCCAATAACCAATTAATGTGTCTGCAGCATAAAAATATTGGGTATTATTTTCAAATATTTGCTTCCACTTAACAGTATCGTTAATACTATATTGAATACTATCTAATGTTTGTGCATTAATTGTTGTGAAATTAATTAAAATTAATATGATAA
>Ga0222649_1000568_pt1 | contig 11943 bp, 18 predicted proteins | sample AntAcemetagen337_FD_179865 | JGI IMG/M metagenome (GOLD analysis project Ga0222649, IMG submission 179865) | Saline water microbial communities from Ace Lake, Antarctica - #337 | ecosystem: Environmental > Aquatic > Non-marine Saline and Alkaline > Saline | place: Antarctica: Ace Lake... | reverse complement strand
ATGGGATGGGCTTCGGGTTTCACAGAGTGTGCGTTATCACTAACGTCTGATTTCCTCTCCACCTTTGTAATCGCCAGTTCCTGACGATATATTTTTAATCCTTCTTTTAGAATATTGATACTTGCGTTTAAATCACGGTCTAATTTATGACCATTCTTGCAAGTCCATTCTCTATCTGAAAGGTTTAAATCTTGATTTATATATCCACAAACATTACTTAAAAGCTCATATTATTATAGTTTGTAAGTATCGTAAGCCATTATTAGTTGATAAAATAAAGAAAGTGGTTGGATTTCATGGGCTGATTTCCTTGGGTATTTAGGTGATGGAAATCATATATGGAGTAAACCTAATATTTTAGAATGGTTAAAATCTCTACAATCTGAATTAATAAATCTTGACTCTATTGAATTAATTACAATTATTAATTCTAATAATCTTGCAAAGAAACTAAAAGAATTTGGTCGTCTTGGTATTCTTGAAGACCTTGTTTCTTCTAATGCTGGGACACAAGAAAGGCAAAATATTTTAAAGAATATTATTAAGTAAATATGTAACCTTTTTTTAATGAGTTTCGTATAAGAAACCATACTAAACAATTATTAAAAATGAAAAACATATTAATTATTTCAGCGATTTTACTTTTTAACGTATCATTTTCTATAGCACAAAAAGATTTGTTATATTTTACCAGTAAAGGTAGTGCATCACCTCATGGCGGTTCTAATTCAAGTTATGTAGATTCAACTAAGATTATTATATCTGGGTTAGATGTTAAAACTGGTTCTTCTTTACTTAACAATAAATTTGGTGTAATTAATAGTATAATGGGGTATGTAATTAAAAATCATACATATACTTTCACCAATGATTTGAAATATAAATTCATTAAAAACTTTGATATTTTAGGAAGTTTTAAAATATATGATAAAAATGATAAGTTAATTAGTAATATTAATTCTAATATTGATATAGAACATTTTAAATTTGTTTCTCCTAAAATTGGTTATGGTATTAAAAACTATTTTATTCAACATCATGAAGTAAATGAGAGTAACATACTTTATAGAACATCTGATTCAGCTAAAACATGGATTCCTGTTGTTGATTTTAATGAATTAAATCCAAGTAAAAAACATAGAATTGATTATATTAATTTCATTGATGAGAACAAAGGATTTGTTTGTGTTTTTCAATATGATACTATAGGTGAACTTAATCTTGCTAGAATTTTTCTAAAAACTGAGGATGCTGGTAATACATGGAGTATATGTAACTTACCTAAAAAATATGTTGAAGATGTAGGAAACCATGCTGTAGTTATTACAGAATTATATACTAATATTATTTTTACTAATAAGAATGATGGTTATATGTTAACAAGATATTATTCAGATATGTTAGTAACAAATAATGGTGGGTTAGATTGGAAAATTAAACCAATAGTATATAATCCAAATGCAAGTATTGTAATTAACAAATATTATTCAATAGATAAAAAATCATATTACCCATTTGTTTTACATTTGTTAAATTATGATGAGATTAATAAAAGAAAATAACTATTTATAAAAAAATATAAAGTTATGGAAAATTTAAATGAATGTACTTGTGAACTTGGTGGCGGATGCGGTGGATGTGGTGACACTAAAAGATAAAATATAATATGGGGATTTATTTGTTTATAACATATTTATTTACATCATTACTATTATCTTATGTATCATATAATTTAACTTTATTCATTGATTTTACAATGAATGATGGTAATATTATGGATTGGTATTACAGTATTTTAAAACAAAAAGTTAACCCTAGATGTCCAAAATTATCTAAAGTTTTAGGTATGTGTCCAATTTGTTTCGGATTTTGGACGTCTACATTTTTTTATATTTGGATATATACAATTTTTCCAATGCCAATTATTTTTTATGTTATATACATTGGTATGGTTGAAGGTTTATTAATTAGTAAATATTTAAAATAGTTAATCTATTTATCATTAAAATAGATATGATAACTATTGATTATAATAAAGATTTAAGTTCAGAAATAACTGAATTAAAATTAATTATTTTTAAAGCCTTTGTTCAATATTGTATTGATGAATTAAATATTAAATCAGATATTAATTTATTATTATTAAGTAAGAAAAACGATTTTAACATAACCACAGGAGGGTTTGACCGTAATACCAATGATATTATGGCTAGAGTTGAGGGGAGAGCTTTAATAGATGTTTTAAGAACTATTGTACATGAGTTAGTACACCTACAACAAAAAGAAACTGGGAAATTTAATAATGATACAGTTATCCCAGATATTGGTGGTGAAATAGAAGATGAAGCAAATGCTGTAGCTGGTCAACTAATTAAGAAATTCTCAAAAGATACTGATTCTAAATTTATTTATTCTGTTTAAACTTGTTAAAGTTATTTTTTATTATTATTTTTGAATAAAATAAATAATAATGGATTTACTTAAAGGATTTGATATATATGATTTGTTCATGTTTCACATTATAGTTGAAACAATAATCATATTATATATGTTTAGCTATATTTTAGCATTAAGAAGGCTTGTTTACGCAGTTTATAACCTTCAAGTAGTTTACAACGATTTTATTAAAAAATTATCTGATTTAGCAAAATCACCACCAAAATTATAATATTTTATGAAAAAAATACAAGAGCGAATAAAAAACATTAAAACGTTTTTTTATTCGATGGTTAGCAGTCAGTTTAAGAAAAAAGAGAAACTTGTTAAAGAAACAATATACAAACATGGACTTTTAAAAGTAATATTTTTATTACCATTAAATTATTTACGAATGATTCTATTAGATATCTTAACAACATTAAGAGAATATCAAGTTATTGGAACTATAATTGTTATGATTCTTTCAGGTATAACTTTTTGGTTTTCAATTGAAAATAGATTTTCAAATATAAAAACCGAAATCGTTGAAAAAACAAAACAATTTCAAATTGATGATAAAGATGTTTTTATAGGTAGTGAAATTGATTTTACAGTTATTAATAAAACAACTACAATTTCTATAATTAAAGAAGAACCTAAAATATATTTAAAGTATCAATTTGGGTTTTCGGAATTATTTAAATGTAAAAATATTGATGTAACCAAATATTTAAAACGAACTGATAACAATATTTTTCCATTGGAAATAAAAGAGCGTAAAGGGCGAAGGTATTTAAACTATATACTAACTAATGAGTTTTTTAAAGATTTAAGTGAAGATTTTTCAAACCCAAATATTTTAACAATTTCAATTTATATTAAATATATTAATGATGTTACTAAAAAAGTTAAAACTACAAATAAGGTTAAATTAAACAAAACCATTTATACATTTAAAATACAACCAAAATTGAATATTGATAGAATGAATGAAATTAACAAATATCTTGACAACAGAGATAAACCAAACAAATAAAAACCGACTGCTAACATTGTATATATGTTAGTGGGGGGATTTGTGGAAACTAAACTTCTATTTCTTTTATTAACCTTTATAATGGTTAGAAGTTATAGTATTTCTAACCACCCCACCATCATATATACTTAACGTTGTAAAATAAAAACCACTTGTAAATAAAAATATAATATGACATGTATTGTTGGTATTGTTGATAAAGAAAATAATAAAGTATATATTGGTGGGGATTCTGCTGGTATTTCTGATTTAACTATTAATATTCGTAAAGATAGAAAGGTTTTTAAAGTTGGGGATTTTGTTATTGGTTGTACTTCATCATATAGAATGATACAATTATTAATGTTTTCATTTAAACCTCCTGGTATTAATAATAAGAATCTTTTTGAATACATGTGTGTAGATTTTGTTAATGCAGTTAAAGAAACATTTAGAGATGGTGGATTTATGCAAACAGAACAATTAGGTGATGATAGTGGTGGGGAATTTTTAGTTGGATATAAAAATCGTTTATTTAAGATTTGTTCTGATTTCCAAGTTGGTGAAAATCTTAATGGTATAGATTCTATAGGCTGTGGTGCTTATTTTGCACTAGGTTCACTTTACTTTAGTTCAAAACAAAGTTTATTATCAGTAAAAATGCAAGTTAAATCTGCATTAGAAGCATCTTCATTTTATTCAGCAGGAGTTGATAAACCTTTTATTATTTTAGAAACATCAAATTAATGTTTTATTTAGCTAACATATATAATATTTCAAAAGACGATATACTTTTTGATGATATTAAAACAAACATACTTTTCCCTTATTTAAATATAACACTTGATATTAATGATATTGATAGGAATATACCAACGTTAATAGTTGGATATAAAAAAGCGATGGAGATTATAAATAAAAGCCTTGATATAAATGATAATAAAATTAATGAGATAACATATTATTGCTTTTCTTTAGATGAAAGCAAAAAACAATTTCATAAACAATTTTTAAGTTTTATAAAAAATATTAGTGAAATGATTTTTTATAAAAAAGAGTATAAAATAATAGATACAATATTTACTTCTAACATTTATAATACTGATAAATTAGTTGAGTATGTAAAAACTTTGACATTTAACATATATTATGAATCTAAAAATGTTATATATCTTTATAGTGTATTAACAAATTTGACATATAGCATTGATTTAAATCTTTTCAATCACTTAGGTTATGATACTGATTTAATTAAAACTTCTATTGTATGTGATAAAAAAATAATAGATGGCAATGGTAAAATAAACTATTTTTTCAAAATTTTATTTCCAGAAAAAATAGAGATATTAGATAGAATTATACCATATCTAATATCTCTAAAAAAATAAAATTAAACAGTTTCTAATACAAAACTTAAATCAGCTTTCTTATAATTAATAGATTTACAAACTTTGTTATCTGATTTACGATAAACAACATATTTGTCTAACATTGGTGTAAAGTAACATTCTTCATTCTTATTTTTCAAATAAAAGTCAATAGTTAATTCTGCTTCAGATTCACTGATACAAAGTTTTGACATGTTAGAACTATGTATTTCAGTAAAAACACGACCAATATCTATTTTCAATACATGGGATAATTCAAAGCACCAATTTATATATTCATTTAATAAAACTGGTATTTTAAATCTACTTTCAGAATGACCAAGTTCTAAATATTTTAATGTAATAGATAAATGTAACATAATTAAATCAAAATCATTATATTTAGGTATTATATTTTTAGGTTGTTCCATACATTTAACACCATAACAGCAACCCATACCATAAGCAACATACAATGAATCACCAATAGCATCGGCTATCTCAACTCTATCATTTTCATCTTTAGCTTTTTTAAGCTCATCAAATTCTTCTTTAATTAAATCTAATCTAAGAATTTTTGTTTCATTATCTAATTCATCAAAGTTTTTAAAGTATTTTATACTTATACAATTAAAAAGGTCTGAAAATTCTTTTACACATTTACTATAATCTACCATATTACTTTTTTTTAGTTATTTACAATTAAAACATTCTTTTTAATATATTCAAAATTATTTTGAATATAAGGAAGTAAATTATTTACCATATCCTCATTTTCTTTAGCGTTAGTTTCTTCATTTTTACTTCTACTTTGTGATTCTAAGTGGTATGCAACAGCATCACCATTAAATATATTAACCTTACCTTGTTTAATGCATTCACAACTAAATTCAACATCTTGAAAACATGTTATATACTTTAAACTTAACCCACCTATTTTATTGAAAAGTTTTCTTGATACTAAAGCACACGCAAAAGTATTTCCAAATACATCTCTTTTAACATTATCAATATATTTATAATAACTTCCTAACGAATCATGTGTTACTCTGAATTGGTTATTGATTATATAGGCTACAATTGACCCATGTTGAACCGAATTGTTTTCATAGTGTAATCTAGCACCAATAGTTCCACATCCCCTAGGATTGTCTAAATACGATAAAACCATTTTGGAAACACAATCATTATCTTCAATAAACTTTATATCATTATTTAAAAATAATAAACATTCAAATTCATCAGATAATGAATCTACAATATCATTAGTATTTTTACTATAGTCATAAGATGAAAACTCAATTAACTCTAATTTATCATTATCAATTAAAGAAAAATATTTATCCCTAATTTCGTTTTTCTTTAATTCACTACTACCAGTATCACCAATAATTATTTTATAATTCTCATATGAAGTGGATAATAAAAAAGTATCTATACACTGAAACAATAAATCATTTTTTTCTTTATGTAAAATAATAATTGCAAGTCTAGGTTGTTTATTTGGTTTTATTGTAAACTTTTTATTATTGTAAATTAATGAATCTACTTTTAAGTTTATTGGTAAACTCTCTTTAAATTTATCCTCAAATAAAACTTTGTTACTTTCCCAATTATCATTAGTTTCTCCGATAGATAGATGCGTAACCTTTACATCAAAAATACAACCGATTTTAACACCTTTTAAATGGTTAGAAATACAAAAAGATATATCATAAAAATGGAAACCTTTAAAATCTTCATCAAATTCTGAATATATCTTAGTTTTATCAACAGCAAAAAATAAACCATCAACAGTAACAAGTGGTATTATTTTATTTTCAAAATTGTTAGAATATTTACTCTCCCATTTCTTACCATCCTTTTTATGATTTACTATCCCAACCATTCTATTTTGTGCTTCCCACCATCTACCACTTACTAAATCAGTAGTACCAGCAATACCTAAAATACCATAATCAGATTCATTAAAATGATTTAATAATTTCTTACCAATATTATCATTGTTAAACTCCAAATCATCATGTAAAAATACCACAATATTGTTAGATGATTCTTTTAAACCTTTATTGTATAACTCTGTTAATGAAAACTCATTATTATTAACATATTCAATTATCTCAATATCTTTAAGGTTAAACTTATTCCTTAACATTTCTTGATAAGAAGGATTTGATATACGAGTTGAATAAACTATGGATAAACTTTGCATATTATGTTTTTTTTTCATAAAAGTACGAATATTTATTTTTATTTGCAACCTTTTTTAATATATTTACGTTAAGAAAATAAAAAAACTATGACAACATTTAAAACAGCTGACGTTGGAACAATAGCATTAATCCAACAAACAGAAGAAGGTAGAATTTTACAAATTGGATTAACACTTGAGCAAAGTAAGTTACTTCAAATATTTTTAGCTTCATTATCTCAAGAAAGTAAATTAATTCAGATGCCAGAAGAATATGATTTGGTTTTAAAAACATCTTTAAATATATAAAATTATTATTATGACAATTCAAGAATATAGAAGAAAAACAGGTGATTAGTTTAGAGGTAAAGAAGCCAAAACTAACAAGGATATAAAAAATAATGGTGGTGCAATAATTCATAGTGGAGATACTATCGTTTTAATTGGAAAAAGTGGTAGAGGTGGATTTAATATTATGAGTAAAAAAAAGTGGAGTAAGTATAAATCAAGTTGATTTTCAGTCAATTGATTTTAACTTCTCATTAAATATTCTATAATTAATAATATATGAAAAAGGAAATTAAAATCGGGGATAAGATATTTGAATTTAGTTATCCAAACATCTTAGATAAATCAACAACGCTTTTTTAAACAAATGTTAAAATAAAATTACTATGGGAGGAAACGCTATTAAATCAGTTGAGCTGGTTAGATTAACAAAAAGTGAATACAAACCTTATGAAAATTTGGTGATATCTAAATTATCTAAGTATATCAATATTGATGATATTAAAACCATTTCATATTATAAAAATAAGTTAGATTTTGGTGATATGGATTTGATTATTAGAAAACCAAAGCCAGTAAACCTTGTTCAAATATTAAAAGATGAATTTAACTCAAAGGAGGTTTATGTTAATAGTGATGTAATATCTTTTGAATTTAACAATTTTCAAGTAGATTTAATATTCACTTCATCAGAGAATCTTGAAACATCTTTATTTTATTTTTCATATAATGATTTAAATAATTTTGTAGGTAGGTTTTCACATAAGTTTAATCTTAAATTTGGGCATGATGGTTTAAGTTATATCCATAGAAATAAGCATGAAAGTTCTGTTGGTAAAATATATCTAACTAAAGAACCTAGAAAGATATATGAGTTTTTAGGTTATGATTATGATAGATATTTACAAGGTTTTAATGAAATTGAAGATATATTTGAATATGTTTGTTCAAGTAAATATTTCTCTGCTGAAGCTTTTAAATATGAAAATTTAAACCATAATAATAGAACTAGAAACAGAAAGCGAAAAACATATATCAATTTTTTAGATTGGTTAAGCGAATCTAAATATAAAAATGTTGACTATAAATTTACTAAAGAAAAAGATTACTATCTACCTATGATAGTTTCATTTTTCACAGAATCAAACCTGGTAAATAAAATAAGTGATTTTAAAGAAAAAGAAGAACGTTTATTAAAAATTAAAAATAAATTCTCTGGTTATATTATAATGAAAATAATACCTACCTTAGAAGGAAAAATGTTAGGATATTTTATAACTAAATTTAAAGAGCAATTTCAAAATGAAGAAACATATTTCAATTATATTGAAAATATTGAAGAAAGAGAATTGGAAAAAGATATTAAAAATCTATATAATGAGGAATTTAATAGGTTTTAAATAATAAAATATCATTCTACCACTTACTTTTCTTATCCACATATTTATATATTATTTCTCCATTACAATAACTACTACATCATTCGTAGCACATGTTGAAATTATTCTATATCCTTTTTGGAATTTCAATTCACTCCATATTTTCATTTCCAACTTTGAATCTTTATCAGAATTAGTTATAAAAAATGAGCCTATAACTTGGCTTGTGGTTGGGCGTAAAGTAAAATCTGATGATGTAAATGCTAATGATGTAGCTATTGTAATCCCTGCGATAAATGATATTATTATTTTTTTCATATTTTTTTAAGTTAAAAGAGTAATTTATAATTTTATTTTAGCTATGTGAAATAAAATTATAAATAGATACAAGTTCAATTTAGTGAATTGCGACAATATATATGTTATAAAACATTTAACAATTCATACACTCTTGGTTTCCAATCAAAATTTCCAAATTCCAATCCCGTATATTTCTCTAGACTATTTTTTATTTCTATCTTAATTTCTTTTTGGTTTGATACAATATTACTATTATCATCTTTTGGGTAGCCTAAAAATATACTACCTTTAGTCTTGGTTTTTATCCTATTGTCTATACAATAGATTTCCTCAGTAGTAACAATTTTGATTGTACCACCATCTTTATAACCATCAATTTCTATAATCTCCATAATAAACGTTTTATAACAACAAATATAAGCAATTATTACATCACTTTTAATAAATGTTATTGGTTAATTTTAATTTTTTGTGTATTTAATTGAGTTTAGTGTTAATAACTGCTCATATTCAAACCGTTAGGCATAAGTTTAAGAAGTTACTTCTATAATTTTAGTGTTAATGTATTTCTGACCAGAAAGAAACATACTTGCTACATAATGATTCCCATCGTTAAGGTAATAATTATTATCAAATTTAAAAATTGGCACAAAATGATTTGATGGAAATATTTTAGTTAATGGTTTTTCAAAAACAAATTCTTGACTTATATTTATTTTTGAAATTGGCATTTTAACTACTTCTAAATTTGTTATTTTGTTAATTATATCTTTACCATATTCGGCAATTTCCCATTTAACATATTTAGGTATTTCAATATTTGATTTTGAATATATTAATTCTGTTGAAATTGGACTTCCAACTTCTTTTTTTAGTATGTTTGTATCTTTACCATTTCTCCAATTATCTTTATCTTGATAAATATGTGATAACGGATAACCTTTTTTACTTATATAAATTTTAGTTAATTCGATAAGTTCTTCAATTACAGTATTTGGAAACGAATACTCAACTAATATTTTACCATCTTTAACTGATTGTTTATTTTCATTTAAATATTGACGTATTGTTGTTACTATAAATTGTTTTAATTCCATAATGATAAATAGATATAAGTTCAATTTAGTGAATTGTGACAATATATGTGTTTATGCTTCGTATATAGTTTCGTGGTTATAATCTTTTTGTTTTATCTTTAGTTAATCAATACTCATTAAAACTCTATTTTGTGATAATTCTCCAACAACATAAAACCCGTATTTATTTTTCAAAATTTGAGCAAGTTTAGGGTTAATCACATCAACTTCCATTTTGAAATCTCTACCCATATCATCATACATATCTTTCTGTATTCTATATTCTTCGATTACAGTATGAATTAACATAGTAATTTATGTAATTCTGCTACAGACTTGATTACTAGTGGTTGATACAACCACCACCAATCTCCTCTGCAAGGGCTAACTACCGAGCCCACTATTCCCATACTAACAAATTCTGGGTTTACCTTCTTTGCTGATATATAATCCTCTACATACTCGTTTACCACTAAAGACATGTTTACTATTATTACCTTTATTATACTTAGGTAATAAATCATTATCTATAAAGCTACTTAAACTCGTATAAGATTCTTCATTAACTATTACGTCTATACCTACCATAGATGCTTTATATTTTATTTTACTAATTAAACTACTATGAGCAATATAAACGAAATTCTGGTTTGTTTTATCACCTAAATTCACTTCAGTTTTCCATTGTTGGTTTAACCCGATAACGATTGTACCTACATTACGTTTCTTACATAATTCTACTATGTAATAACTATAACGATGAAACATATCATCTATCTTGTTATACCTCTTTAAACCTAACTTTCTAGTGGCTTTAGTTTTACCTTTATTATTTTTAGGTAATTCACTCTTTTGTTTAGCTAATATTTTATTATAAAACTGATTATAACTCTTTATCTCACTTCCTTTAACAATTACTGGTTTAAAACCAGCTATGTTTGATGTTAAAGTAATTAAATTTGTTATACCTAAGTCTATACCAAATACATTATCTTTTTTTTTAATTCTAAATTTACTTCTTTTTTATCATATATTATTTCTATTTTATAACTATTAAGTGATAATAATGGTACTATTCTAACACATATTAACTTACAATCAGGGTCTTTATGATGAAGGAATGGTACTACAATGTTAGTACGAGATAAACCTATCATACCGTTCTTACTTAAATTCTTTTTAAGTATAGCATTAAACTCGTAATTAAGTACAAACCTACCTTCAGTTTTATGTTTATATCTAGGTATTGATGGTTGACCTTTCTACTTACTTGGGTTAATTCTCCAATCTTTAATAGATTTAAAGAAAGAAGTCCAATTAGTATCTAATTGCATCAGTACTTGGTTGGATACCTTGGTAGGTAAAGCATAGTAATCTACATCATGGTCATCAATCATGATACGATTTATTTTGTTATAATTAAGGTAGTTAATCTTTAAAGTATTATCTATTTTTTTAGCTTTAGATGTACTAATAAATTCTTGTCTTACAATGTAGTTTGCTCTATTATGTAGGTTTTTAGCTAGAAAGCATAATCTATCACATTCTTCATATAAAGAATGAGTTTTAGATATAATATGTTTTTCAGCTAAATACAAGGTAAGTTAAGTTATTAAGGTTTAAGTGTTTAAAGTAAATAGTTAATTATTTGTAAATATAGTAAAAAATATATTAATAATTACTATTTTATTTAAATATTTTTCTATTATATTTGTGATATGTTATACACACCTAAATACCTGTATGCTCGAATAATGTCATCCAAATCATTTATAAAATTTTGTAATTCATCTGATATTTCAATTTCACCCATATCTAAATTATCAAGATATTGAATAGGTAAATCTTGCTCATCCAAATAATTTTGTAATTAGTTTTATAAATCTTCAATATGTGAGTCTTCTTCTAA
>Ga0222649_1000567_pt1 | contig 11954 bp, 8 predicted proteins | sample AntAcemetagen337_FD_179865 | JGI IMG/M metagenome (GOLD analysis project Ga0222649, IMG submission 179865) | Saline water microbial communities from Ace Lake, Antarctica - #337 | ecosystem: Environmental > Aquatic > Non-marine Saline and Alkaline > Saline | place: Antarctica: Ace Lake | collected... | reverse complement strand
TAAAGAAGATCCAAGCAGAGCAAGAGCGCGCAGTGGTTCGCGCCTTTCGTGAGTCTGTGCAATCAATTCGGGACCAAGTGACAATTCAGGAAATCGTTAATCTGTTAAATGTCGGCAATGTTATCGGCGTTATAGACCTGTTGCAGCTTGATGAGTCTGCATTCCAAGGCGTTACGGAGGCTATACGGCAGGCTTATATTACAGGGGGGCTAACAGGTGCCGCGCAAGTTGGCGCAGTTCCTGTAATAACTGGGACGCTTGTCGTGCGGTTTAATATCACATTGCCAAGGGCTGAGCGCTGGCTTGCTGACATGTCTAGTCGAATGATTGTTGAAGTCTTTGACGAGCAGCGGGCGATGGTACGCTCTGTCCTAACCGACGCGCTGGCAAAAGGCACAAACCCGCGCACGTCTGCACTGGATCTTGTGGGCCGCGTTAACCGGCAGACGCGCAAGCGTACTGGCGGCTTTATAGGCATGACCGAGCAACAGTCGCGATGGTCTGTTAGCGCACGGCAGGAGCTGCAAGACTTAAACCCTAATTACCTTACCCGCGAGCTTAGAGATCGGCGCTTTGATGCTGCGTTTAAGCGTGCAGTACGCGACGGCACCCAAGTGCCAAGCGCGCAGATAGATGCTGCCATTGTACAGATGCAGAACAATACGCTTCGATACCGGGGCGAGGTAATATCGCGCACTGAATCAATCAATGCCCTTAGATCTGGACAGGTTGAGTCGATAGAGCAGGCGATTGAACTGGGCGAGGTTGAGCAAGGCGACACCACTAAAGAGTGGGATGCCAGCGGAGATGCGCGGACCAGGGAAACACACGCAGCAGCAGACGGGCAGAAGCGGGCGTTTGATCAGCCTTTTAGTGTCGGTGGATCTGCGTTGATGTACCCAGGTGATCCAGGCGGGCCAGCGTCAGAAACGATACAGTGTCGCTGCACACAGACAGTAAGTATAGACTTCGGGGCGCGTGTCGCTAGGGTGGAAGGGTTTGGCTAACGTAACCGTAAGCCAGTGGGCCGCGCAGTCTCAAGCGCGACTTGAGGCAGTTTTCAGGGAAGCAGCACAGGAAATTGTAAAAGAGGTGCAGACGCCCAGGAAAAAAGGCGGGAAAATGCCAGTGGACACCTCGTTTTTGCGTAACAGTTTTGCGGCAGAAGTTAACAAAATTCCATCAGGCGACGGCGATTCAGCGTACAAAAAAGGGCCGATCAGCATCGTAATTAACCGAGCAGTGATCGGAGACCGCGTTGTGTTTGGATGGGCCGCAAGCTACGCAATTTATATGGAATCAAAATATTCATTTTTAAGATCAGCCGCACAAAACTGGCAGCAAATTGTCGATAGGTCGGCGCAGAAAGTTAAAACGAGGGTAGAGGGATGACACCAACTAACACCACAATAGCCACAGCACTGTTTGACAAGCTCATAGCCGCCGCTCTTGGCTATCCTATCCTGATGCCGGGCCTTACTGGGTCCGCAGCTACCCCACCAGCCTCCGGCATCTGGCTAGAGCCTATGGTCATGCCTAACACCGGCATCGACAACGGGCTAGCACCCACAGACGCGACCGTGCCGCAGGGCTTGTTTCAGGTCGCTGTTTTCGACAGACCGGGACGCGGCATTCTTGCGGTTAACCGGGCAGCGGATGAGGTCAAGGCAGCATTCTTAAAAAACTCCACGATCACCGGACTGATTCGTGTGCAGCGCAATCCCTGGAGCTTTGAGATACAGCCAGATGCTGATCGGCTATCTGTTATTGTCACCATTCCCTATACAGGTTAGAATGGTTGCTGGCTCGTCGTGATGACGCCCTGTTTTACCTGCCCGCTGCGTAGCGGGTTTTTTTGTGCTATAATAAAAGCGCGGATAGGCTGGCCAGCCGACAAGCGACTTCACCGAGTCGTTTCCGCAAACCCTTTTCGGTGAAGCTAAACGGTGATAGCTATGATTAATGTTTCTGCAATTAATTACACCCAAGAAGTAAAATTTAAAAGTTGCAATATTTGTGAAAATTCAAAGCCAGCTTCTTATTTCTATAAAAATAAAAAAACAAAAGATCGATTAAGCAATAAGTGTAAAGATTGCGCAAAAAGTTATCAAAGCAAATACTACACAGATAACAGAGAAGCAAGTATTGAGTATAAAAAGCATTACCGTCAGGAAAACACGGATAAAATAAAAGATGCAAGAAAGAAATATTACAAAGAAAATATTGAAAAAATCAGGGAAAAGCAAAGAATATTATCAATTCAATATTACAAAGAAAATGTTGAAAAAATTAGAGAATATCAGAAAAAATACAACCAAACAGAGGCAGGAAAAGCAAAAAGCTCAAAATCAGATAAAAAGCGCAGAGCACTAAAGGCAGGAGCGGAAATTGAAAACTTTATGGCACAAGAAGTATTTAACCGAGACCGGTACAAATGCCAATCTTGCGGAATAAAGACAAGGCCAGACTACAAAAATAAGTCTCATTCAAAATACCCAAACCTAGACCACATTGTTCCGCTGTCAAAAGGTGGCGATCATTCTAAGCTAAACACCCAGTGTCTTTGCAGAAAATGCAACCTAGCAAAAGGTAATCGACACGCAAATGATCAGATGCTCTTGATTGGCTGATCAATAAGGACGCACCACCACAGCCCCACACCGGGGCTTTCCCCATCCCCAAAACCCAGCTATTTCCCCCGCCCCCGCATGTGCTATACTCCCCCCAGCAGTTTCTAGAACTGCATACCGCTGTGAAGCGGCAACGTCCAAATTTGGAGCATGACATGGCTAAAATTACCAGTACTGGTACGAAACTCTCCGTTGTAGCAGAAGACCCCGCAACCTTTAACGAATCTGGCTACGAAGCTCTTACCTTCGTAGAAGTTGGCGAAGTTATCGACCTGCCAGAATATGGCCCAAACGTCCAGGTAGTTGAATCCAATCCGCTGGCAACCGGCATCACCGAGAAATTCAAAGGTTTTATTAACTTTGGATCTCAGTCTATGGGCTTGGAATTTGACGCCGCAGACGCTGGCCAGATTATCCTTGCCGCAGGCGTCGAGGGTGCTACTAAAAACACCCAGCACTCTTTCAAGATTGAGTATCAAGACGGCTCTGTTGACTTCTACAGCGCCCGAATTTTCAGCTACACGAAAGCGCCTGGCTCTGCCAACTCAATGGTTGGCTCGACTGTGCAAGTTGAAATTAACACGCCGATCATTCGCGTAGCAGCGGCGTAACGAGTAAACAGTTTTGACTAGCTAGGGCAACTGAAAAGCGGCTTCATCCACCGCCTGCTAGTCAAACTTTTTGGATGCTTATCGCAAGGCATGAGATATGAAAATCGCAAAAGACAATAGCAATATCCTACAAATGTTTGACACTGAATCTGCGTCGGAGTCTGGCTCCTGGCTGCACCTTACTAAGCCCGGCACCGATGGCGAACTGGCGTATGCCGACAAGGGTACTACCAAGCCACTACGCATTAAACTCAAAGGCCCTGACTCCGGCACATGGACGGCGTTTCAGCGGAAGGCAATCAAGGCTAGCGGGAAGAAAGACATCCGCACCGCTAAAGAGATTGCCCGCGAAGACTCAAGCCTATTTGCCCGCATGACCTTGGAGACTGAGAATATCCCAGGCTTTGAAAGCGCAGACGAGGCCGCATTGCTTGAGATGTTTATGCAGTACAAAGACATTCGCATGCAAGCCCTGAGATGGGTAATGAATCAAGAAAATTTTACTCAACTGGCCGAGACAGACTAAGGCTCTGGGCTAGTCAGATTGGCTGGATGCACTCAGTACCAAAGCGGGCGCGCAAGGACGATAACCGCAACCGGTATGAGCAATACGGCGAAGGACACCCTTACACATGCACCCCTGAAATCAGGGGGCTTGAGTATCTAGCAACGGCAGTGCAGGAGCTAGGGCTAGTGGGTCAGGGCGGTATGTCAATCAGCCCGACAAGCTGGCAGGAGATAGAAAGCTACATCCGACTAACCGGCTCGTGGCTCTCATCTTGGGATGCTCAAATGCTGATGGATATGTCTAGGGCGTATGTCAACTGGCGCAATAAAGGCAGTGAGCAGTCCGACATTGCAGATGACGTGCCATATATTGAGCGCAATGAAGAAACGCTGGCAGCTATGCAGACGCATTTGATGGACAGCCGGGATAGATCGGCAGAACTGGCAAGCCAAGCAACCAAGTAAACGGAGATAAGCATGGAGGACCTAGCCAGCCTGGGCTTTAGAATCGACACATCCGGCCTTCGTCGCGGCGCTGGCGATCTTGACCGCTTCGGGGCTTCCGGCGATCGAGTAGACCGCACATCCACCCGGCTAAGCTCAAGCACTTTTCCTGCCTTAATCTCTGTTGTTGGCATTGCTGCCGCTGCACTAGGCGGATTAACCTTTGGCCGGGTAATTAGCGACACTGCGGCATTTGAAAGCGCAATTGCTCGCCTTGGTGTTGTGTCAGGCGGCACAACTGAACAGTTGGCAAAACTTGAACGGCAAGCGCGAGAACTTGGCGCTACCACGCTTTTTACAGCACAAGAAACAGCAAACGCGCAAACCTTTCTTGCGCAAGCTGGATTCAGTGCGCAGGAAATACTAAAGGCAACGCCGGGCATTCTACAGCTTGCAACGGCTGCAACTATTGACCTTGCAACTGCGGCTGACCTTGCCTCTAACGTGCTGTCAGGTTTTGGCCTAGAGGTGTCGCAACTTACCCGCGTAAACGACGTGCTGGCAGTTACAGCGGCAAGCTCAAACGTAAGCGTAACCCAGTTAGGTCAGGCACTATCATTTGCAGCGCCACTGGCTAGAACTGCGGGCATTAGCATAGAAGAAACAGCGGCGGCTATTGGTGTGCTAGGCGACTCAGGCTTGCAGGGAAGTCGTGCCGGTACTGGCTTGATTGGCGTTATACGCCAGCTTTCAAACGTGACCCCCGCAGCCGAAGAGGCTTTCAATAAGTATAATATTTCAGTTGAAGATGTTGACATTACAGCACGAGGCTTGCAGCCAGTTCTTGAGCTTTTGTCAAAATCAAACATTAGCGTTGCCGATTCTTTTACAATATTTGGCAGTGAAGCCAACACAGCCGCAAGCATACTGGCCAGCACAGCGGGCAGAATAGAATCTTTAACCGCATCGCTACAAGACGCTGAAGGAACCGCAGAGCAGGCAGCGAAGACAATTGGCGAAACACTAACAGGCTCTATCGCTTCCTTAAACAGCGCATTCAGTGAGTCAATATTGCAGATTGGCGACTCAGCAGGGGCTATGCAAACCGTCGTAGATGCCGCCACAGGTGTCATTACCGCGTTTAACGGCATGTTGCCATTGCTTGTTGAGTCGAACAGAATTAGCCGAGAGCAGGCTGAAAACTTTGAATTAGCCGCAGATGCGATCACCTTTGTCGCCATTGTTATTGCCGGCAAGCTTGCCGGAGCGCTGGCAATAGGCACAGCCCAGTTTGTCAAAAACACCGTTGCTTCAATTGCAAGCAGTGCTGCGGCTATCCGCGCATCACAAGCGCAAGTATTGGCCGCTAATGCCTTAATAAGACGTACCGCTCAGGATAAGATTGCGACCTTTGCAACTCTTGCTAAAGCGAGGGTAGAAACAGCCGCAACTTTAGGAACGAGCGCTCACGCTGCGGCTGTTATTAGACAGACAGCAGCGGTAGACATTGCAACTGTTGCGGCTGCTAGACACACTGTAGCGCTCAGCGCGAACACTGTTGCACTGACTAGGACAACCGTAGCAGCACGCGGGCTAGCAACAGCCATGGCCTTTGTCGGTGGGCCTGTAGGCATTTTGATAATTGCAGCGGCATCCTTGTATTATTTCCGCGATGCCCTTTTTAGTACAAGAGTAGAGCTTGGCGAGGCAGGAGAGGCTGTGCTTGAATATACTAATGGATTAGAAGAAATGACAGCCGCAACGGTAGAAAGCAACCGGCAGTCGCTTGCTCAACAAATGCGAGAGAACACAATTGCTATTGCCGAAGCTAGCGCAGAGCTTGATATTTTAAGAGAAAAGCAAAAAGGATCTTTGATAAATAGCCTGGACTTTCTAGGCGGTCCCGGATTAGATATAACCGCAATTGAAAATCAAATAGCCAGGCTTACAATGTTTGGCGAAGTAATGGAAGAAGAGCTTGCCAAGCTAAACGAGCGCGGCAAGCAGCTCGCACAAAGCGCTGCCGAAAGTCTTCGAATAACAACTGATGCTGCAAACTCTGCGGCTGCGGCATTAAGTGCGGCAGCGGCAAGAAGTCTAGCCGCAGTCACACTAGAACTAGAATACCTTCGCATGCAGAACGCGCTTGTGCTTGCTGGAGTTGCAGCAACAGAGGCAGAAATAATTGTGATGGAGGCCAAGAAGCGCCTACAGTTAGAAAGCCAAGGGCTGACCGCTGGGCAGGCGCTTGAATATATTGAACTTGAAAAGTCTATCCGCGCAAGTATTGAAGCGCAGTTAAGCGAAGAGCAGATGTTGCAGGAGTTGCGTGATCAGTACGGGGATACGACTAAAGCAGTGCAGGACTTCGCAGACAAAGCAAAGTTGCTGGCCGATTTGTTTGCGGCAACTGGCAACGAAGAATATTTGCGCATGCTCAAGCGAATGGTCAAGGATAGCGCTAAGGCCGCTAAAGACTCAGCTGAGGCGTTTAAGAACCCTTGGGAGGATGTCGCGCAAGACGTTGCAGGGAGCCTACAAGACGCCATAGCTGGCGGCGAGTGGGGCAGCATTGGCGAGGGCATAGGCAACTCGCTGGCCGCTTCCATGAGCGCTATTGTTAGCAAGGAAATCACGGACAAGCTATCGGAAGGGCTGAGTGAAAGCAGCTCAGAAATATCAAAGATTAGCGCAGCCTTTGCCGGGCCGATTGCGGGTGCAGTCGTCGGCGGTCTTGTACAACTTGCAGTTTCGGAGTTGGCAAGCTTCTTGAGCTTTGACGACTATGACCCAACTGCGGACCGTCAGGCGGCACAGGGTACGGGTACAGTGCTTGGCTCGATTGATGCCAAGTCGAGCAGTATTGCAAGCGCTACAGAGTTGACAGCAAGCACCAACGAAGAGCTGGTTAACATCAATACCGGCATGCTCAGGGCTTTGCAGAGCGTGCAGAGCGGCATACTGGGGGCATCGGCGCGGGTTGCTAGGGGGGCTTCGGGGCAGGAGTTTGCATCGCCGGGGGTTCAGACTGGGGGGCAAGCATTATTTGGTTCTAGCATTGTTTTTGGGCAATTGGACTTTTTAACAAAAACACTAGGCAAAGGTCTAGACCTCGTTACGGATGTTGTTTCAACATTAACATTTGGGCTTTCTGATATTTTTGGTATTGGTGCGTTCGTTGATCTTTTTGGCGGCAAATCAAAGCAAGTTGATGACGGCATTCGAATCATCGGCGGCTCAATCAACGACCTAATCGAAAACACAGTTGTTCAGGCATTCGCAACTTTCCGCGTCAAGAAAAACTTCCTGAGCAGCACAAAAACAAAAGAGCGCTTTGTGACCTTGGGTGATGATGTCGGCGCACAGTTTGCGCTTGTCTTTGAGTCGCTTGTCGATTCAGTAGCACAGGGCGCGCTGCAAATTGGTTTGATACCTGATGACATTCAATCGGCTATTAACCAGTTCACTGTAGATACTCAAAAGATTAGCCTTGAGGGGCTATCGGCAGCGGAAAAAACAGCAGAGATCGAGGCGGTATTCAGCACCATCTTTGATGACCTAGCCACTGCGGTTGTGCCGTTCCTAGACGACTTCCAGCGGGCTGGCGAAGGCTTGGGCGAGACACTGGCGCGGGTAGCAACTCAGATCCAGCTCACGCGAGAGGCTGCAACGTCGCTGGGCTTTGCGCTATCTGAATCGCTTGGGCCGGAAATGATGGCCGGTATTTCTGACTCTCTAATTCAGCTTGTGGGCGGCATCGAGTCATTCGCAACAGCCATAACCGCTTTCGAGTCAAACTTTTTCACAGAGGCAGAGCAGTTTGAAATCAATGCGCGGCGCTTAACAGAAGCGCTTGGTGCTTTGCCTTTAGCCGAATCAAGGCAGGGGTTTATTGACCTGCTGAAAGCTCAGGACGTCACAACTTTAGGCGGTCGAGAAAATGTTGCCACATTCTTGCGGTTGCAGAAGTCGGCCGATGATTATTATTCTTACCTAGAGGACGCAGCAGAGGCGGCGGCGCAAGCAGCAGAGGCAGCGGCAGAGGCGGCGGCTAGGCAAGCAGAAGCACAAGCAGAGGCAGCAGAGGCAGCGGCATTCAGTGCCTTACAGGAAATAATTAGTGCATCAGACCAAGCTCTGTCTGAGCTGCGTTCTATGATTGACTCTGAAATTGCAGAAATCCAATCGCAGAGGAAAGCGCTAGAAGCCTCATTGCAGTCATCAAGGGCTACAACTGACAGAGTTTTTGGCGCGCTAAAAGGGCTAGTCAGTGCAGAAAAACAGGCGGCGCAAGACAGGCTTGACTCTGTTACTGAGTCCTTCGCATTGCAAGAGCAGGCAGAGCAAGAAAGGTTAAACTCTGTCATTGAGTCTTTAAGAAATCAGCAAGAAGCGCTCGAATCTTCTTTTTCATCATCAAAGGAGGCAACAGACGGAACATTAGATTCTTTGAGCGGGCTAGTCAGTGCAGAAAAACAGGCGGCGCAAGACAGGCTTGATATTGCTACCGCCGCGATTAATGAGGAAAACAACGTCAGGCTTTCGGCCAACAAGATAGCGCTTGACGCAGCGAAAAATGGGCTATCTGCCATTGCCGAAGAGGCGGGGCTTCTTAAATCTGCTTTTGATTCACTTACTGATGCAATTGTTCCTCAATCCGTACAGTTTGAACAAGCTATTGAAAGACTCCGTAACGCACTGAAAACAGGCGACTTAACAGGCGCGGGTGTTGCCGCAACTGAAGCCGCTGGCGTATCTTCTGAGCGCTTTGCAACACGCGCAGATTTTGCCGTAGCTCAGGGCCAAGCGGCGTTTTTGGTCAGCCAATTAAACGATAAAGCGCAAGGCCAGCTAAGCACAGCAGAGCAGACAGTACAGCGCCTTGAGGCCCAAACGGATGTCATTCAAACAAGCTCAACCGCTCAGATAGAGAGCGCGAACCTGATCTATGAAAACGAAGTTTTAAGACTAGACGGAATCCTTGAAAGCGCCAAAGCGCAAGTAGACGCTCAAAGGGGAATGACTGAGACTCTGCTCTCGGTTAATGATGCGCTTTTGGCGCTGGGTATCGACATTTATTCTGAGTCTCAGGCTCAAAAACAGCTAGAAAACTCAAACTTACAACAGCAACTTGCATCAGCCGAAGCGCAGTCAGAGATAGCAAGCGAGAAGGCCGAAGCTGCAATAGAGTTAGCGCAAAAAGCGTATGAAGATGAAATCATGGCGCTTGATAAAATCATTGAAACAGCAGCGGAGCAGATAGAAGAGCAGCGCAGGACAACAGAAAAAATAACTTCTGTTGATTCCGCGATTGCGATTTTAAAAGAATCATTAACTGCCGAACTTCAAGCACAGCAAGAACTTGACGCTTTTACCGGCGAACAGCAAATAGAAAGCTTGAATTTGATTTACGACAACGCATTGATGCAGCTTAACGAATTGCGTGGGGTTAACCGTGGAATTGTTGGGGTCAGTGACGCTTTGCTTCAATTCAAGGGAGCCATGTCAATTGAAAGAGCTGCATCGCAAGGCGCAGATCCTGTAAAGTTGCAAGCGCTCTCCGAGTTGTATAATGAGCTTTTGGGGAGATATATAGGACCGGTCGGCGCTGAGTACTGGGCTGGTAAGATTGCCGAGGGATACACGCAGGACGATCTGCGCTCTGGCATTATGAACAGCCCGGAGTTTAAGAACAGGGTGCCAGCCTTCGCATCAGGCGGCATGCACTCCGGCGGCATTCGCCTAGTAGGCGAGCGCGGGCCAGAACTTGAGGTCACAGGCTCCAGTAAGATAATGAGCAATTCTGAATTAATGTCATCCCTTGGCGGCAATCAGAAACTAGCAGAGGAAATGCGTTCCATGCACTCGGATATGATGAAAGGCTTGAGCATGATTGCAAAGAACACGGACAAGAACAGTCGCCAGCTTGAGCGCTGGGACTTGACCGGCCTGCCACAGGCGAGGGAGTTTGTATGAGGATTGTAACGCCTTACAACATTAACCCGGCAGAGCTGGCCACAACAAATGTGGTTAACTCCGAGGCCGACTGGACGGCGGGAACTTATTCGCTAGGCGTTAAGCGGGTGCAAGACAATCAAGTTTATGAAGTGGTTGCAACTCCCGACACGACAGCAGGGCCGGTAGCAGGCGCAGCCGCCGACCCGCCTACATGGGTGCGGCTAGGCTGGTCTAATCAGTATCGTATGTTTCGCGATGGTCGTGATAGCTATTCAAGCCGGGACGAATCAATAGATGTTACGCTAAACTTCGATGAGGTAATCACCACACTTGGCGCACTTGGTTTGCAGGGCGTATCTGCTACGCTGACCGTTGTCGATTCGGTGGAAGGCACGGTTTACGATGAGACGGTATCGTTGGTGGATATTGGTGTCGATAACTGGTGGGAGTATTTCTTCTCGCCTTATGAGTTTAACGACACTGCCATTTTTGAAGATATACCGCCTTATGCCGGAGCTGATATAAACCTCAGCATTGATAGCGCTACTGCGGGTGACGAGACGCGGGCAGGCCGAGTTATCGCAGGATATGAACAGCCGCTTGGCGTGACTAATTACGGAACTTCTGTTTCTATTCTGGACTACTCAACAAAAGAGCGCGACGGCTTTGGCAATCTAACGCTTGTGCCTCGCAGGACGGTCAGACTAGTGGATTATCAAGTGGTAGTGCCAAGCTCAAATGTCGATTTTGTTATACGCGGACTTGAGCGCATATCATCGACGCCTACTTTGTTTATTGGCGATCCGATATACTCTAGCTCTGTGACGTTCGGTGTCTACCGTGATTTTTCCCAAGGCATTGACACACCATCTATTTCGGATTTGACGATTCAAGTCGAGGGCTTTTAACTATGTCTATACCAGCAAAACCCACTTTAACCACGCCACCAACTGCGCCTGTACGCGGTGAAGAAAGGACATCGTTTGCGACTAAGGCAAATAACTATGTGGTGTTTATTGGCACTAACGTAACCGATTTGACGGCGGCTATTGATTGGCAGAATACGGTTTTTACTGCGGTCGAGAGTGAGGCGGAGGCTGCTGCGGCGTCTGCTGTGACTGCGACGACACAGGTGGCTTTGGCTGACGCTGCTGCTGCTGCTGCGGTTGTAACCGCTAACGCTTCCGCGTGGGTATCTGGCGCTTCTTATTCTGTGAACGATAGCGCTATTTCGGGTGTAGACTTTGGCACATATCGCGCAATTCTTACGCACACGGGAGTGGCTACTGATCCAAGTGCAGACGCTACAAATTGGGTTTTGATTAGCGCTCCCGCTAAAGCAAGCCAATCCGAGGCAGAGGCGGGTACCGAAAATACTAAGTTTTTGACTTCTTTGAGGACTGCTCAGGCTATTGCAGAACTCGCACAGTCTTTTGAGATAGGCGACACGCTAACCTCTGCTCGTACACTGGCATCGCCAGAGTGGTTGCCAAGTGACGGCTCTGTATATTTGCAATCAAGTTATCCTGATCTTTTTGGAGTAGTCGGATTAATTGCTGATCTAAGTGACTCTACAAAACTAGATAACCCAGCAACTTTGCCAACAGGCAATAGCTTTGGCACAGCATTCTCGCCAGATGGAACTTATCTATCTGTAGCGCACGACAATAGTCCGTTTATTACTATTTATAAACGATCTGGAGATGTCTTTACAAAACTAGATAACCCAGCAACTTTGCCAACAAGCACAGGCCGTGGCACAGCATTCTCGCCAGATGGAACTTATCTATCTGTAGCGCACACC
>Ga0222649_1000566_pt1 | contig 11957 bp, 15 predicted proteins | sample AntAcemetagen337_FD_179865 | JGI IMG/M metagenome (GOLD analysis project Ga0222649, IMG submission 179865) | Saline water microbial communities from Ace Lake, Antarctica - #337 | ecosystem: Environmental > Aquatic > Non-marine Saline and Alkaline > Saline | place: Antarctica: Ace Lake... | reverse complement strand
AGGTGCGATCAGGTCCATGCATCATAATGACCTGGATACCGTGGCCCATGAAGTCGGGCACTGGGCGGCAGATATTTACAAGTTAATGCCAGCTAAAGACGCCAAGGCCATTAGGCAGGAGCTGGCAATCTTGAGTCAGCACGGCAGCCCAGGTAAGGGCGATGTCATGATGCACGAAGGAATGGCCGAGTATTTCAGGGGCTGGATGGTCAACCCTGGAGCCGTTCAATCGGCAGCGCCAGAATTTACCGCACATATGCTGTCCAAAGTGCCACAGAATGTTATGGATTCATTGCGGACCTATGGCGACTCCATCAGGCAGTACGAGGGTTCACCGGCGGTTAGAAAAGTTGGCGCTGGCGTAACCGCGACCAAAACTGCAACACGTGACGAACAGGCCAAGGCCAAGGTGAGCCGCTTAATTGTTGACGGTGTGCTTGGTCTATTTGGATCTGGAAAACGTAAGCCGGTAGCTCGCCCATCTTTAATCCCGCGAAAATTCAACGCGACGAAGATCGACAAGATTCGCTTTGCAGTCACCGATGAGCAGGCACCGATGCTTGCGAATTACCTGACCAGCTTGGCCATTACTGGCCAGAACGTGAAATCAATCCAGGAAAGCCTACGCTGGGACGTAATGCGCAAGGCCGCCCGTGGTCAAGCGCAGGTGCTTCGCGACATGGTACTTGAGTACGGTTTAGTTAATCGCGACATGACCATTGCGAAAGACCCTGTAACTAAAGAAAAAATCAAATTGGATTGGTTGCTTGGTCCAATTATGAAGCATGAAAACTGGCAGGATGTTCTCGACAGGGCTCACTCATATGGCGTTTCACAGCGTTCATTGGAAATCGAAGCGCGTTTGCGTGACGATTTACAGAAGCGAATAGAAGAATTTACCGACGAGCGCCAAGTAGAACTTTCACTAAAAGGCTACAAGCGGAGCGTTGCAGAGGGGCAGATTAAAGAGTTTATCCGCATTGAAACCGAAATCATAGACAAGCAAGTGGCACGGTTGACTGGTGCCGGTGGAGGCATTTACAGGGCTAATGACATCGCACGTAAAGCAATCAAGGAACTTGAAAGCGACGTTGATCGAAGCGATATCGAAGAATACCTGCGTCGCTACCGTGTGTGGTCCGCGTTCAATTTAAGCTACGCTGTCCAGTCTCGCATCCTGTCGCCAACATCTGCAAAAAAGATGGCGGAAGCTAATGAGTTTTACATTGATTGGCACCGAGTTTTTGGCGAGGACGATGGACCTATAAATATCGGGGAGGCAGTAGAGGGTTCGACGCGAACAATCCACAACCCGTTGGCGAGTCTAATGCACGCAACATGGTCAGTTGTTGGCCGTGGCGATGTGAACATGCTCATGCATGCCTTTACCGCGCCATTGCGTCTGAATCCAACTGACAGCGCTGACCGTTCAATTGCATCACTTGGCCAAGTTCTCAGTGGTGAAGCAGCAAAAAAAGCCAGTGAACAAAATGGCTATCACGATGATCAAGAAGGCGAACGTAAACGCGTTTACCGCCTACAAAAGAACGTGCCTATGCTGGACGAAAAGGGCGATGTGATCGTAAACAAAAAGACTGGTGAAATCGTCCAGAAGAACGAAACTGAGCATTGGGTATTTGATTCTGGGACAGAAGCGAGCCTTGAAGCTGGCAGGGCTTCTATGTCTGATCATCCGTGGATGCTGTTAATGCAGGGCTTGAACAGTTTGCAACGCAATATGATTACCATGTCGCCAAGCTTCCGGTTGAAGGTTCCCGTTCGTGATAATTTTGAACGAATAATTAACAGCGAGGTGGGATCTGGCGTTAAGGATATACCTGCAATCATTGCCAAGTCCGTCAAATTGGATGGCCGATCATTGGACGAACTGTTTGCGCTGTCTGGCGCAGGCATGGCCGGATGGAATCAGCAGGGCCGCGAACAAGCATTGGCGAGTGTCTTTACGCACGTTGAAGATCTGAAAAAGTCCGGTTGGCACGTAGTTACGCCGCACAGCTTCATTAAGTGGTGGAATAACATGGGCGAGGCGGCAGAAAACGTTGCGCGTAAGCAGGAGTTTGCGACGGCCTATCGAAAGGCCCGCGCCGATGGCAAAACGGTGCAGGATTCATCACTGGTGGCCATGGAACACGCACGTGGACTGTTAGACACAGCAGAGCGAGGCTATGTGATTGGCCGCATCAATGGTGTGGCGTTGTTCCTAAACGCATCGGTAAAGGGCTTGCAGCGCTCAACCTTAATGGCCCGCAAGGCCGTGAAGGCATACAGAGCTGGCGACAGCGAAACCGGAAACAGATTGGCTAAAGTGGTCGGAATCCGAGCTGCTACTTGGGGCGCATCGCTGGCAGCAATTCGCTTGATGCTGTTGTCAATGATGGGCGATGAAGAAAAGGAGAAAGAGTACCTGTCGCAACCAGCATGGAAACGGGACTTTAGTATCCAAATTGACATACCTGGATTGCCAAAAATCGCCATCGCTAAGCCCTATGAGTGGGGGTGGATCGGTTCAGGGTTCGACCGTATGGCAGACTATGCCTGGGCAAAACATCGGGGATGGGATGATATCGCTAGCCGTTCCTTTGAAGGCTACGCCAAGAGCTTCATGGGCGCTGTCACACCGGTGGACGAGGGCACTATGGCCGGAAGCTTTGGGCCAATGATCGAAGTGCTGGCAAACTATAGTTTTTTCCGGCAATCAAGCATCATCCCGCAATACGAAGAAAAAAAGGACCTGGATCTACGCGAAGGGCAGAAACACGCGAGCTTATTAGGTCAGGGCGTCTCGGCTGTGTTACCTGTTGATGCCAGGAATATTGATCACTTGGTACGGAGCTACTTTGGTGGCTTTGGATCAATGGCCACTGCCAAAAGTTGGCATGAATTGATAAAACGCACCACTGGCTACGGCGGTGAAACGTCGATCTATTCCAGCCGTGACGTTGATTGGGTGCTGGATTATGCCGACAGGCGCGGCGTTACTGGCAACGATCAGGTGTCAGCTTTGCGTAAAACACTTCGATCCATCGGTAAAATGGAAGGTGAAGCGAAGGAAAAAGCAGAGGCTAGAGCACGTGAGATTGCGCGAAATATTCGCAATCGGTACGATAAGTGACAACGCTTGGCCATTCCAACAAATGAGAATGGCCAAGCTGGTCGGTTATAAACGCTGGCCAAGGACCAAGGCGAAGGTCAGTGTTGAATACGTACTTGCGACAGTTGCACCCGTAATTGCGTTAGCCTGTCCCTGATAAACTGCGGACAATGCGCGAGGTGGGCAGATTCTATAAATGATGCTCGTTCTATATCGTTGAGATCTAGTGCCTTGGCCATTACGTCCAACTTGTCTAGCTGCGGAGTCCTTGCGCCATTAACAAGATTCCCAGGGAATCCGGTAGAAAAGCCGCATTTATCAGCGAAGTCTCGCTGTGTAAGACCGCGATTTTTCAGATGATAGGCAAGTAACTCGTGGAACTCAGTTGGGAGATACATGGCCTTAGTCTATCAAGGTAATGCAAATTTGCATCTTTCTTGTTGACACATTTAAAAGTGAAGGCAAGGTTCCACACATGACACAAGTGAAACACAAAAAAAACAAAAAGTCACCTTTAAAAGTGAAGGCAAGTTTCGTGTGTAACTTAACGTGTAGCGGCATGAATCTGTCCGAATTGTCAGAGAGAACCGGCGTAAGTATTCGCAGCCTCGCCACCTGCAAGGCCGAAAATCGTTTGCCCAAAAACAAGGCGCAACGGGTCCTAGTGGCAATACAGCTGGGGATGGAGCCGTGAAAGTCGTCATTTGTTTCAAGTCAACCAATCAAGCCGACTGGTCCAAGCGGATCGCTCGCACCGTCGAAACCCTGGAGCAAATCAATGCGAAAACCACGACTGCACACAATGCCCAACGCTGAATCCTGCAAGGGAGTTCTTTGGGCATGGCCCTTCGAACGAGTCATTAACCAACGTCAGGCAGTGAAATGAAAAACAAAATAGAATACGGCGAAGATGACACGATGGACCATGTTCCTTTCAGTAAAATTCTGACACGTGGCGCACGCGTTTCAAATCCAGACAGGTTCAAATGTAGCTTTTGCAAGCACAACGGATGGCTATCAACACTAGCGGCATTTAACCCTGGTTTATTTAGACTTTTAATTGCAGCAACAATTGGCACATGTGTTGCAGTGGTAGTTTTTGGCATCATCAATGCCGAGTCCTACAAAGCATTGATGAGCCACTGGCAGCAGGTGGAAAAGTGAGTAATTGGTTCACGCTTACCGCCAAAAATTTAGCCTTATGTTTAGACGGCAAGGTACACTTTAATTCAGATGGTACCGCAACGATTGAAACGGATTCCAGTCCAGAGATATACTTAGAATTAGTTGATGATGGAGAAACAATCCTGTCGACCTGTGCAAATTATCCAGACGTCAAGATTTATAAGTTGGATATGACGAAAATAGCACAAGAAATATTGGAAAAAACGGAAGCTGCGGCACGACGCCAAGGCGAAGAGATTAAAGCCGAAAACCGCGCTAACCGCGCACACCTCAACTAAGGGACACAACATGTCTAACCAAGTCGCGACACGCGATAACAACCCAGTTTCAGCTATGCCAGACTTCATGGCTAATGCAATTACCACATTTGAAGGTGTGGAGAAAATTGCTAATCTGATGGCTAAAATGGGAACAATGCCCAAGCATTTAGTCGATAAACCTGCTGACTGTTTTAGAATTGTCGTGCAGGCGGCCAAGTGGCGAATGGACCCTTTCGCTGTCGCTGAGTGCACTTCATTAGTCCACGGTAGAATGTGCTTTGAGGGTAAACTTGTGTCAGCAGTGCTGACCAGCCTCAACGCAATCGAAGGTCGACTTAAATATGAAATCACAGGTAGTGGCCAAGGCGCATCCATTGTAATCAGCGGCAAGCCTCGCGGTTCTGACGAAGTGTGCATATTGCACGGTAGCGTAAAGGAGTGGAAAACGACCCATTCTGGCAGTCCGTGGGAAAAGATACCAGAGGATATGCTTGTCTACCGAGGCACGCGCCAATGGGCACGACGTTACGCGCCAGAAGCGCTCCTTGGCGTCTATACGCCAGACGAAATGTCTGAGGTAGTCATGGAGGCTACGGCAAGTGTCGTTCCAGATGCAGCTGAAAGCCAGGGGCGTGAGGTTGATGCCAAGCCTGTCGATAAATACAAGAAGTCGCCAGCTAAAAAGCAGGAAGCTAAGCAGGAAGTTAGGCAGGAAGGCACCGATGCTGAGCAGGTTATCATTATGGATGATAACGAAATCACGGTTGCGAATTTAGTCACACGTGGCCATGGCCTGTATGCAAAGTACAAAACTGCCGCGCTGTCTGGCCTAAAAAATATTAGCTCAAAATTTGGCATAAAACACATGGGCGAGCTGCCAGAGTCATCAATCAGCGATGCCATTGTCATGTTCGACGCTTTAGAAGCAGAGCTCGAAGCTGGTGCGCTGTGATACATGAAACCGTAGGCGATGGGCCGCGACATCTTGATATCACCATGCCTCAACCGGTGATATCAGGCGCTATTAAGTCACTTTTCGAGGTGGTTCCACAAGCATTGGTTGGAAAGTTTAAAGAGCTTACCACGTTCGCCAATGCAGCTGAAATCACCGATGCCACGAGCCACAAAATAGCAGCTGAGATCTTAGTCAAAATTCACGCAGCTGACAAGGCGCTGGAGGAACGACGCAAAGAGGTCAAGGCACCATTTATCCAAACTGGGAAGGCAATCGACGATATAATGAAGTCGATCAGCGACCCCATTATTGGCGCAAAGAAGTCGTTAATCGCACGTATTTCAGAATACGAACAGGCTGAAAAACGGCGCATTTACCTACTCCAACAGGAAGCGGAAAAAAAAGAACGCGAAGAACGTGAAGCCCACGAATTGGAGCGGAAAAAGCTACAGTCAGAGGCTGACGCCGCTGCAAAAATCGAGGCAGATGAAGCCGCCGAGTTGCTTGGAACGCCGGTAGAGGTGGTTGCAGAAAAACCTATCTTTATGCCGTTTTTGCCAGCTAAGCCTGCCGCAATCATCCCAGCAGCGCCAAAGTCGGCAGTTACGCAGCGCACGGTTAAAACGCTGTCTATCACCGATGCAAGTAAGATTCCACGTGAATTAGGTGGCATTCAATTGTGGACCCTAAATGAAATGGCGGTCAGAAAGTTAATTGATGCAGGCGTTACTGTCCCAGGTGCCGAAATCATAGAATCTAAAGTCGACGTGATGGGGAGGGGCTAATGCATACCGTCGAGTCATTCATACGGCCAAGCGCGCTGCCAAGTCTTGCCCTTTGTCCAGGCGCAGCAAAAATGCAGGCCCATGTGCTGAATAATATCTGTGATGGTGGTTACGTGGAGGAAGAGAGCGAAGAGGCCAGCGTTGGCACCAAAATCCACGATGCAGCACAGGTTGGTGTGGAGAGCTATATTGCCGGAATGGACTGGGAAAACGCAATCGGACACGCCAAGGCCTACGCTGTTAATCAGCTTGGGCTGTCGCCGTGGGACGTTATTTACGCCGAGCGTTGCCTTGGCTTCGCTCAAGAGTTGATAGCTAAGTATGAAATTGAGCGTGAGGATATCCTTGTTGAGCACAAACTTAACATGGAGTATTTTGGACTAAGAGGTGGAACTGCTGACCTTGTTTTAATCGTTCCCTATAAGCTGGTGATCGTTGTCGATTGGAAGTGTGGATTCCTGGACCAGGGCGAAGCGAGCGAGCATGATCAGCTGCAAGCCTATGGTTCAGCTGCCGCAGATACTTTTAAGTCCAAAAAAGCAATGGTATACCTGTTCCAGCCGCGCATGGACACAAACATACGCGCATCTGGGGCAACGTTTGACCTAAGTGCCATTGAAAAAAACAAAGCCTGGACGCAACAGGTTGTAAACGCTGCAAGAGCAGAAAACCCCGAATTAAACCCCAGTTATGACGCATGCAAATACTGCAAAGCGTTAGGCCGCTGTCATGCGGCAAAGGAATGGATCATGAACGTATTCGAAGCTATTGATTTACTCGGACCGGCAGAAAACCCCCATTGCTGGGGCGAACTAATAGGCGCTACGAAAGTGGCCGAAAAAGCATGTGAAAACTTGGTTGGAATGGCCAAGGCGTACATGGCGGCGGGAGGCAAGGCCGAGGGCTGGCAGCTGTGTCCAAGCGGCAACGGTTCCAAGGTTGACAATAAAATGGTTGTCGAGATCGCGAAGGAAAAAGGACAATTGGAACAAGTTGTTGAATATGCCTCATTTAAGGTCGAGCTGGCGAGGACTATACCAGGGTACGAGAAAGCTGTGATATCGTTCGAAAAATCGCCATCGCTACGTCCAGCCAAGTCAAAGGGTAAATAATGTCATTTGATTACAACAAAGTTCTAGTCGCTGGCCGTTTGTCGCGAGATCCAGAGGTTAAGTTTTTCACTAACGATAAGGCAGTTTGCAATTTTTCGCTGGCTATCAATGAAAAATACAAGAACGCAAGCGGTGAAAAAATGGAAAATGTAACCTTTGTGGAGGTTGAGTGCTGGGGCAGAACCGCCGAGCTGGTTGCGCAGTATTTAAGCAAGGGCCGAGGGTGTTTCATTGAGGGCCGCTTGAAACTTGACCTGTGGGTAGACAAAGACGGAAAAAAGCAGCAACGGCTTAAAATTAGCGCTGAATCTGTCAAATTTACTGACAGCAATCCTGCCGGTAATGCTGGTAATGCCGACAATGGCGGTGGCAGCCACAGCAGGTCCGGCGATCGGGGCGGGCCAACCGCACCGCGTGCAGTAGCTCCACTTGATGACGAGCCACCGTTTTAACAAACACTAAACACCAACCGCCTAAAAGGCAAAGGGAGATATCAATGTCAGAAGACAAGAAAACCGTAGCAAAAGACGTCGCCGTAGAGACGTTCTTGGCCAATTCGCTAATTAGCATGTTGCGCACCCATGATAAGGGGCGTGCAATTGGCTTGATCGAAAGCGACCTTCGCGAGGTAGTCACAGCCGTGAAGTCGATTGGAAAGGGCGGGAAACTGACGCTAACAATCAGCATCAAGCCCTTGGACAAAGAGGGCGATCAGGTGTCGGTAGAACTGGATAGCAAAGTTAACTGTCCTAAGCCTGAGGCCAAGCCCAGTCTGTACTTCATCACCCGTGAATCTGGCCTTTCACGCAATCACCCCGATCAGCTTAGCCTGTTCACTAACGAATAAGGAGACACAATATGTTAGGATATACCGAAAACATCGCTGAAACTGTGGCGAAATTAGCAAATCCCGTACCGGCAACCTCGCAGTGTGAGGGTGGCATCCCACACTTGGTCATGCGTGGCAGTGATAAAGTTGTTGGGTTAGAAGAATACCTTGAAAACCCCACGAGAGTACGCGAAGCGGTAATGGTGTCAGATCCTGAATCGCTAGATCAATACGTTACAAAATACGCAAACAAAGATAGTTTGATAAAAGTTAACGCCAAGCAGTTTTTTATTAAGTGCTATATTGATTATCACGGCGTTGGAAAACCGCATTGGCAGGACCACAGCATTCAGCTTACAGCTAAAGAGTCAGAAAAGTTTGAAAAATGGAAGGGGTTGGCCAAGAAACCAGTTGATCAACTGGAGTTTTGCGACTTTATCGAGGATAACTTAGCCGATATCGTATCACCTGATGCTGCAACTTTATTGGAGATGGCACGCCACATAAACATTGTAAAAAATACGTCATATAGCGGTAAAGTTAGTCAGGATGGGGGCTTCACTAAGGTTGACGTCCTGAGTGAAGAAGGGGCTAAAATTGGCGGAAACGTTGAAATCCCAAATGACATGACAATCAACGTGCCTGTTTTTGAAAACAGCTTTTATGTAAAAATAAAGGTCCGTCTCCGAGTGCGCATCGCAGAGGGCAAGCTATCTATTGGCGTACGCTTGGTTGGTGCTGATGAAATTAAGGCCCAAGAGTTTAAGGTTATCAAATCCATGGCGCTTGCCAAGGCGACTGAACTAAAACTACTGACCTTAAATGTATGATCAAAACGGCAGTCGTTAGCCGTCGCTCATTTAGTACGACCTGTTGCCGTCGCAGGGAATTAACGACAGGCGGCCCCCCCTTTACACACACATGAGGTATACAAATGGAACGCACTTTAATCTTAACTTTGATGGGCCACACGATTCCAAGCCGCAACGCTGTCGACAAACAGCACTGGTCCCGCAAATCGCAAGAGCGCAAACGTTTGACTAGTTGGATAAGTTTACTGTATCGGGCACAGGTGCCACCGTTGACTGGGCAGGGCCAGCGCATGGTCAAAATTATTAGCTACCGGAAGCGTACCCTGGATTTTGATAATCTGGCTGGCGGAGCAAAGCAACTCTTAGACGCCATGAAACATGCTGGGCTATTAGTTGATGATAGTCCAGCTTTTGCCCTTGTGACCTATCAACAGCAGCTCTGTGGCGGCCTAAAGCCACACACAGTGATTGAGGTAAAAGATGCGAATTAGGTGCATCAAGCCTGAGTTCTGGGATAGTGAGTCTGTGGGCAGAATATCAATACCAGCTAGACTGCTATTTATTGGCTTATGGTCTCTCGCCGATGATCACGGGAGGGCTCGCGAACATTCGCGATTCCTCGCGAATAGAATATTCACCTACGATAACGTCTCAGATCAGCAAATTGAGGACTACCTTTGGGAACTGGTCAACGAAAACATGATTGTCCGCTACGAGTCAGGTGGTTCGCATTACCTGCAAATATGTAACTGGCTAAACCATCAGAAGATAGACAAACAGGGCAAGCCTAAATACCCTGGTCCCGATAACATTCGCGAATGTTCGCGAATCCTCGCGAAAAATAGCCTGGGATCAGGGATCAGGGATCAGGGATCAGGGACTACGGATCATGAACGGGAACTTTCGCGAGGGTCTCGCGAAGATTCGCGAGAGGTAGTCGTAGTTGATAACCTGGAAGATCCATTTCCGAATCTGGCAACGCCTGAGCAAATCGAACGAGCCAGGGCCAAGCCGCAAACCGGCCCAGACTTCCCCATGCGAATCACATTCGCCGACTGGCGCATTTCACGGCCAAAACTTGGTTTCAAGCCGCGTGGCGAGGATGGCGACATGGCGCACTGGACTAAATTATTCGACCGATGGACCAAAGTTGATAAAAATAAAACGGACGTTTTTGACCTGATGTACGAAACACTTAAATCGAAGCTGGAACCCCGTCAGGCTATCTGGTTTAACCAAGCGATGGACTACCTGGAATCAAACTTCGACTACGACCAAGCCCTGAAAGAATCCAATGCTTCCACCTAAGAACGCCCCCGAGCATCAAGCCAGGGGACAGCAACTAAGCCAAGGAGCCACTTTGTGGGGTTCCCCAACTCCTAGCTTCACTGACTTAGGAATGGTTTACCAGGAAGGATTTTGGACACCTAGCAACTACCCATTGCTTATCATCTGGATTGGCAACTGCCGAACAGCATTAACGCAGTCAATACTACTGAGCGATAAAAACCTTTACGACGCTGCCGTTTCGGAGGTCCATATTAAGGACCTCACAGAGCAGGCATTCAAGGATGCGAAGCCGTTGAGCTACGATGCCGTCCTGGATCGAGTCGCTGGACTGGTAGACAGTCGCACGAAGGCCAGGGACGAGTTGGTAAAAATCGCACGTAGGCAAAATGTCGTGGCAGCACTGTCCCAGGTGATCAACTGGGCGGCTCTGGTCACATGGGCTACGCAGCGGCCACACCTGCTGCTACAGCTATCAGTCGCAGGGTTCCTGCCGAAACGGCCACAGTCGATCATACCCCCAACCGACAAGCGCCAGCAGGGCGAAGGACGTCAGCGACGCATGTCGGCCATGGCTACTGAGGTTGAAAATGTTATGTGACCCAGTTAGTCCCAAAACACCAATTGGGAAAGCCTATAGATCAATAGCGGACCTAGATCAATCAACGGTCCGGTATGTCGAAACACAATGCATCGACCAGTTACAGATTGCGATTATACACGCTCAGTCAGTCCTTGATTCACTCCATAAAGAATTAACGAGAATTACATGAACGACGAACCGAAAAAAATTGATCCTGAAAGATGCACGCATTTAATGAATGGACGTGCATATTATTACTTAGGCACGCGCAATGGCACATCTTACGGTGTGTGTCCCGATGCTAACAATCGCGATATGATGATTTCACATACAGATGGTTGCTACCAAACGAATAGCGATTTCAACCTCAAGCCACCAACAAAGACTATCGCCCGTACGATCATAATAGTCTGGTATCGGTCGACCTGGAGCAACACGTTAAAATATTCAATTTTGGGGAAAATGGACGAGATCGAACCCCTTAAAGCTGACGAATGTGTTGAGATCCTTAAAATATCAGAAGTTACCGAAAGCTTCGACGTACCGATTTAACCACCCGTCCTGAAAGGATACCCTATGTTACACACCCTCACTAGCTCCAATAACCAATTCAATCCCATTGGTGAGCGTTTTGTCCTAGAGATGAAACGCGTCGCCGGAGAACTTCAAAAAATAGACTATACGAAATGGATCGAGGCAGCTAAAATAAAACATTCGCGTGCTGTTTGTACGGCATTAATGAAGATACCTGGATGCCCACGTGGTATAAAACTTGCGCCAAAGGAAGATGATCATTGGATCAGCAATCAAAATTACAACATCCAATCAAAAAACTTTCGCTTCCTCGTAAAAAAATCTATATGCAACACGGATCCATTGGTAATCGCTGCCAATAATGAGCTTAATGCCGTGCAAGAATCAGGCCGTAAACACTGTCACGATATTATTGATACGCTTGACTTGATCGAATCAAAAAATATTAACAAATTTCGCGCATATTGCCGCGCTCGTTATGGAAAAGCTGCATCTGAAAAGCT
>Ga0222649_1000565_pt1 | contig 11963 bp, 9 predicted proteins | sample AntAcemetagen337_FD_179865 | JGI IMG/M metagenome (GOLD analysis project Ga0222649, IMG submission 179865) | Saline water microbial communities from Ace Lake, Antarctica - #337 | ecosystem: Environmental > Aquatic > Non-marine Saline and Alkaline > Saline | place: Antarctica: Ace Lake | collected... | reverse complement strand
TTCCCAGCACACTGCCCAACTTGGAACCAGCAGACGATGCCTCTTGCTCGCCAAAGAGAGCGGCAGGTTCAGCACCGATTGATCTGGCCAAGTAAAAAAAGCCAAGTGTTAAAGCAGTTTGCAGCAGGGCGAGTGTCAGAGCGGACCTAAGGTCTAGGTCTCTTAGAGCCGCTATTGCTATTTCAGTTTCGAGGGTGTCAACCTTCCCCCCGCCGAGTGTGAGTATTAGGCCGTAGCTAGTCGCACTGTAGAGAGCTACAAGTAAAGATGCTGAAAGTATTCCACCAAGTTGCTGAGGTAATTCGATGGCAAAGCGTTTTCTAAAACCGTTTGCGCCATCCAGCGAAGCCGCCTCCAACTGGTCAGCCGGTATTTGATTGGCTGAAACTACTCTCGCCATGAAGCCTGCGTTCATCAAAACATGAGCCGCAATGATCCAGAGTATTCCAGTAATGGAATTGAAAGTATTGGGCTGCAGTGGCAAAAGTGTGATGCCAATTAGGAACGCCGGAAGTAAAAATGGAACGAGCAAAAGTGCTGAAACTAGCTGTCTTGTTTTTCGGCCTGTGCCAGCCAACCAGTTGCCAATCGGGTAACCAAGAATTGTTGCCACCACCGCGCTAAGTAGTGCAATCAGTGCGGTGGTGGCAAATAGTTCTAAGTTAGTTGTCAAACACTTCCGACCAATCCGCTAACCATTGATCACGATTCGCGTTAATGTCTAGTCCTTCACCCAGCAAGGTCTCTGCAGGTGGTGCAAACTTAGCCCAAGCCTCTGGAACCTGAATTGCTTCGTTGATTGGGTAGACATACATGTTTTCTGGGACCGAAGCCTGGAAGCTATCTCCCAACAAGAACTCCACTAAAGCTTGCGCTCCAGGTGAGTTATCCGCGTTGGCTAGAACGCCGGCATACTCGATCTGTCTAAAGCATTCTGTCCGAAGGGCGATTGAGCCCGCAGTACCATCTTCCTTTACCTCAGCCGCGGGTGATGATGCATAACTCAATACAATCGGGCGGTCCCCACCGTAGCGAGTGAAGTCCACGAAGTACGCATCCTCCCAGTTGCCAGCAACCTTTAGGTCGTTGTCTTTGAGGGATCTCCAGTACTGGGAAACCTCAGCACTGGTTCCAAAGCCAGCGTGTGTGGTGGCCAAGAAGGCAAGCCCCGGGGAGGAGAAGTTTGGGTTAGACACAACTACCAGTCCCCGATAGCGCTCTTGGCCAAGTTCACGCCATGAGGTCGGAGGGACGATAGCGCTTTCGCTAAACCAGTCGAGGTCGTAGTTGAAGCAGACATCCGAGTAGTCGATTGCCTGCATGGTGCCCTCAACAATGCCATTGTCAGTGGCAACGCCGGCAAAGGTATTGTCGATTCCGAAGAATGCATCTGCGATTGGAGCATTAGTGGTCAAGACCAGTTGATTGGTTAGTGACCCGGTGTCGCCGAGACGGATGATTTCAAGTTCATAACCAGTTTCAGTCTCGAACTCGGCCACCAGTTCATCGCTTATGACAAAGGAGTCGTGAGCTGCGAGCCGGACCAGGGTGATGTCTTGAGCGCTGCAGCCAGTTAGGGCCAAAGCGGCGATTGCCAATATTGCTAGTTTTTTCATTATCGTGCCTTCTGCTGAAGTTAGGCACGGGTTAGAGGTCGCTACCTACGCTGGCATTACCCAGATCAGGTTTGACGGTCGAAGACTCTATTTCTAGTCTTCCTCTCAGTCCGGTTTACCGAACTCCCGTGGTGTTGCTCTAAAACCCTATCCGATAAAACTACTCAGCAGCCATTGAAGCATCGGCAATTTCTTGCGATGCACTTTTTTCGCGAAGTGGGATCTCCTTGATGAACCAGCTAATCACAAACGCCGCTCCAACAAAGAAGATCGCAACCAGGAACACCGTTAGCGAAGACTCAACAAAACCGATTCTGAAAGGCAGGGTGAGCCTGTCATCCGCACCAATCAAGAACGACGAATCGACTGTTATCTGACTCCCAGCCGCGGGGCCGCTCTGGACTATGTCTATGATCGCGTCGTTATTGGGGTTTGCTAGCACTGCCGGATCACTGACAGCACTTGCGATGCCCTCACGAACTTCCGTTCGCTGGAAGGCAGTTGCAATCTTGTCGCCGACCTGACCAAAAAGAATCGACATAAACACGGCAACGCCGAAGGTGCCGCCCATTTGTCTGAAGAAGGTGGCGGAACTTGTGGCGACACCGATGTCTCTGGCCGCTACCGAGTTCTGGCTTGCAACCATCGTGGTCTGCATTAGCTGACCCAGGCCAAGCCCGATCATGACCATGCCGATTGAGATGACCCAAATCGGTGTTGCGGCATTCATCATCAAAAGCATAAATAGGTAACCAAAGAAGAGCACACCGGTTCCAGTGTTGAAGAAGATTCGGTACTTACCGGTCTTGGAGGTGATTAGACCTGAGCCAATACTTGCGGTCATCATGCCGGCAACCATTGGCAGCATCAAGAAGCCTGCCTCGGTTGGGCTAGCGCCGTAGACAACCTGAATAATCAGCGGCAGCACAATCATGCCGCCGAACATTCCAACACCAACAATGAACCCAAGAATCTGGGTTCTTGCAAACGTGGGTTCCTTGAATAGAGCCAGAGGAATCAGCGCAGCTGAGCCCATTTTCCGTTCAATCATGATGAAGCTGACAATTCCAATGACTCCGGTTGCATACATTGCAATCGCCATTGGGCTTGACCAGCCCCACTCGCTTCCCTGCTCCGCTATCAACAAAAACGGAACTACTGCAAAAACGATTGTTACTGCTCCCCACCAGTCGATCTTTTGAGGTCTTGGGTTGTGAGGGATGTGCAGGAAGGTGACAACCATAAAGAGCGAGACTGCACCAATTGGAATGTTCATCAAGAAAATCCAGCGCCAGCCGTCAATAAATAGAATTTCACCGGCTCCCGCCAGTGCCCCGCCGACAACTGGTCCCAGCACGGAAGAGGTTCCGAATACAGCCAAGAACATGCCCTGGTATTTTGCCCGCTCCTTTGGAGGAACGATGTCGGCAACAATTGTAAGCGCTAGTGAGAATAGACCTCCAGCACCCATACCCTGCAGGGCCCGAAAACCGGCAAGTTCAAGCATTGAGGTTGCGAATCCGGCGGCTACCGAACCGACAATAAAGATTACGATCGCAGTCATGAACATTGGTCTACGACCAAAAATGTCGCCGAGCTTTCCGTAAATAGGCGTGGTGATCGTTGAAGTGATTAGGTAAGCAGTGGTTGCCCATGCTTGAAGCGAAAGACCAGAAAGGTCATCTGCGATTGTGCGCATCGCAGCTCCAACCACAGATTGGTCGAGGGCCGCAAGAAACATTCCGGACATTAGCCCGATCAGAACTATCCAAATTTGTCGCGGAGTCATGGTGCCGGATTGGGCTGCCTTTTTTGCGGCATCCCGAGAGGCGTTCTTGGCCAATTAGTCTCCTGGATTTAGGGTTTAGAAGTGTCCAAGTCTACGCCTCTGAAACGGAGTCCCATATTTATTTTTGGGCCACCGGTTCTTTTTTCTATTCTGGGAGTTGTTTTACTGGTTCAATCGGAAACCTTTACAAGCCCGAAGCTCGAGATTATTACCGAGCAAATTGAAATCAATAAAGCTGAAGGCCTGGTGCCTCCGACGCCAGCGCTCACTGATTATCTATATCCACGATTCACTCTTGATTGGGCTAATCAGCCTTATGTAGTTGTGAATAAGTTGCGGACACTAAACCCCATTGACTTCGCACCCGCGAACCTAGTTGTGATGCCCTCAAGTGAATCACTTGATAATTCCAGGCGGCTCGTTTTGGCACCCTCAGCTGCCAACGCCCTTGTGTTACTGGCAGAACAAATGCACGCCGATGGCTACGGCCAGTTGTTTGTGAACTCCGCCTATCGAACCTATGACTATCAAGCCGACCTGTTCGAATCAAAGATTCGCCAGTACGGACTGGCAGGGGCTCTTGTCAGAAGCGCAAAGGCTGGTCACTCCGAACACCAGACCGGTTTGGCAGTCGATGTTTCCGTGCCAGCCCAGGGCTGCGTAATCATGACCTGCTTTGGGAAAACCGAGGCAGGTAAGTGGGTGGCAGAGAACTCTTGGCGCTTTGGCTTCATTGTCCGTTACGAAGAAGAGACGACCGCCATCACCGGTTACAGCTACGAGCCTTGGCATTTACGTTTTCTCGGTCAAGAGCTAGCTGCCGAGTATTCCAAAAAAGGAATACAAACTTTAGAAGAGTTTTGGTCGCTGCCAGCCGCGGAGTTTTACTTGGAAGCGGCTTCTGAATCTGAGATCGATTGAGGCTCAATCTGTCTGAGGGCTGCGCCTAGCTAGGAAAACCAGGTAAGCAGCAGAAAACCCAAAACCAATCAGCGAATAAAGAATCACGAACCAGGTAACACCGGTTGGAATTAAGAGCGTCATGAAGCCCAGACCAAATGCTCCAACCATCATGACCCTTGCAGCCCATAGCACACCGTTGGTACTGCCTGCCTGGGCGGTCACGAACATCAAACCACCAAGGGTGAGGATTGTGACTCCGGATAGCTGCATTGACCAATCGAGGTTTGCCGAGCCTGGAAGACCCAAGAGATCTGTGAAAATGCGGGGAACGATAAACAGCACCACTGAACTAATTGCGAAGACCAAGGCGCCTAATCTCAGCACTCCCCGAAGCCTCTGGGTGTCTCCTCTTTTAAGCATGAAAGTATCGTATTGCTATCCTGAGAATCCTGCCTGCCCTAATCTTGAGGCATGTCTAAAGACAGCAAGATTGCATACCTAGGCCCCGCCGGAACTTTCACCGAGATGGCGGCAAAGATGCTGCCTGGTTCGGCAGATGCAGCACTCGTGCCAGTAGCGAGCGTTACTGAGGCAATAGATGCCGTTCTTACCGGGGCAGCAGATCGAGCAGTCGCCCCCATTGAGAATTCACTTGAAGGCGGCGTTAGCGCTACCAGCGATGCACTCGCAACAATTCCCGGAGTCCAGATCTATGGCGAATATTTAGTTCCTGTGAAGTTTGACCTGATGGTGAAGCCCGGAACTTCGATGACAGAAATCGAAGAGATACTCACGCACCCGGTTGCCTACGCGCAGTCCAGAAAGTGGCTCTCCCAAAACTTGAAGAGCCACAGCCACATTCCCGCCGCATCGACCGCCGCGGCAGCTAAGGCTCTGGCCAAAGGCTCAACCGCCCATGCGGTCATTGCCGCCAGTGCTGCTGCCGAGATTTATGGCCTGGAAATTATTGCAAGTGACATTGGCGAATACCGGGATGCCCAAACCAGGTTCTATGAAATCGGTAAAGCCGGATCACCATCTACCAAGACTGGCCAGGACAAAACCAGCGTGGTGGTCGAGCTTCCGGACGATCGTCCCGGTGGGCTACTGGAAATGCTTGAGCAGTTTGCTACCAGGGGTATTAATCTTTCCAGAATTGAATCCAGACCAGTCGGAGATCGTTTCGGTAGATATCGGTTCAATATCGATGTGGAAGGTCACCTCGACGATGACGCAATTGGCGAAGCACTAATGGGCCTGCATAGATTCAGCCCAAAGGTTGTGTTCCTAGGCTCTTACCCGAGAGCAGACCACTCCGAGTCTGTCCACCTAGGTAATAATGCGAATCCGGACTATCAATCGGCACAAACTTGGCTGCAAAAACTTCGAGACTCCCGCTAGTCCCAAGCAACGCATAGCTAGCAGGTAGGCTTAGTTTCGTGATTGAGATCAATTTACTTCGAGAAAACCCACTGGCGATTAAGGCCTCTCAGGCTGCCCGTGGCGCTGACGAAGGCTTGGTTGATTTAGCGGTGAAGCTTGCGGAGCAGAAAAAAACTGCGCTGCAGCAATTCGAGGCCATGCGAGCCAAACAGAATGTCCACGGCAAGTTAGTTGCCCAAGCTGCCAAGGAAGAAAAAGCTGCACTTGTTGCTCAGGCGCAAGAGATGTCCAGCGATGTCAAAAAGCTAGAGACCGAAGCGAATCGGGCCGGTCAAGAGCTCATGATTACGCTTCACAAAATAGAGAACATCGTTCTAGACGGAGTGCCTTCCGGGTCGGAAGAAAACTTTGTGGTTCTCAAAGAGGTTGGCAATAAACCTGAGTTTTCTTTTGAAGCCAAGGACCATGTTGCACTCGGTGAATCATTAGATGTCATAGACATCGAGCGCGGCGCCAAGGTTTCCGGATCCAGGTTTTATTTTCTGAAGGGCCTCGGCGCAAGGCTGGAACTCGCTCTGATGCAATTAGCCCTCGATCAAGCCAGCGAAGCTGGCTTCACCGCTTTGATAACTCCGACTCTGGTAAAGCCCGAAATCATGAAGGGCACTGGCTTTTTAGGAGAGCATTCGGCCGAGGTTTATTACCTTCCCGCCGATGACTTGTATCTAACTGGCACCAGCGAGGTTGCTCTTGCCGGCTATCACAGCGGTGAAATTTTGGATGACCTAACAACCCCAATGCGCTACGCCGGTTGGTCGACTTGTTACCGCAGGGAAGCCGGGAGTCACGGCAAGGACACCCGAGGGATTCTCCGGGTTCACCAGTTCAACAAACTTGAAATGTTCTCTTACTGTCGTCCAGAAGATGCCGAAGCCGAGCACGCCAAACTACTGGCTTGGCAAGAGCAAATGCTTCAAAAGTGCGAATTGCCATACCGTGTAATAGACGTTGCCGCCGGAGACCTCGGGTCGAGCGCAGCAAGAAAGTACGACATCGAAGCTTGGGTGCCAACTCAGGGTGACTACCGTGAACTGACCTCAACCTCCAATTGCACGACCTACCAAGCTAGAAGACTCAACACTCGCTACCGGGATCAAGATGGCAAGCCGGCCGTGGCAGCGACCCTGAACGGAACGCTAGCAACCACCAGATGGCTGGTTGCTATCTTGGAAAACCACCAGCAAGCCGACGGATCGGTATTGATCCCGACTGCTCTTCGCGGCTACCTCGGTGGCGTTGACAAGATAAGGCCTAAAAACTAGATGACTGAAGATAAAAAGTGGTTAGTGGGCATCGATATCGATGGCACCCTGGTTCACGATGACGGTTACCTCTCAGAAAATGTGCTCGCCCAAATAAACCGAGTTCGCGATCTAGGCCACCACGTTTTTGTTGCGACCGGCAGGGCAGCATCAAATGCATTTCCTGTTATCAAGCAGCTGGGCATTGATTCCGGTCACGCGGTTTGCTCCAACGGAGCCGTGACAATCAGACTTGATGCTTCAGAACCTAAGGGTTATGCGGTGCACGACATAAAGACCTTTGACCCCGCCGAAGTGCTGGCAAGGCTTATCGAGACGGTTCCAAATGCGCATTTCGCAGTTGAGGACATCGACGGCAGCTATCGCTATAACAAGCCCTTCCCAAGCCATGCCCTCGGCGATCAGAACGTAGAAACCCCTCTCGAGGAGCTGTTGCACCTCCCAGTAAGCCGAGTAGTTGTGCTTTCTCCAGACCACGATGTTGATCAGTTTTTGGACATCATGAACGAGGTTGGATTGCAGTCCGTTAGCTACGCCATTGGCTACACCGCTTGGCTAGACATTGCCCCGCAGGGAATTGACAAGGGCCACGCGTTGAATCAACTTCGCGATGAGTACGGCCACACTTCGAACCGGGTTGTGGTGATGGGAGATGGCAGGAACGATATCGAAATGTTCCAGTGGGCTCAAAGTATCGGTGGTCACGCTTTTGCAATGGGTCAGGCACCGGAAGAAGTCAAGCTAGCGGCCAGTGCCGTAACGGCCGCTGTCACCGAAGACGGAGTTGCCCAGGTGCTGATGTCGCTTGAAGGACTTGAGTTTTTTCAATAACCGCTAAACTCTTCCCCGGAGGCCTGTCCGAGCGGCCGATGGAGCTGGTCTTGAAAACCAGTGGGCAGAAATGTCTCGTGGGTTCGAATCCCACGGCCTCCGCCATAGAAAATCAACAAACCGTTCTCAAAAGAAGCTGAGGCCGGTTTTTTGCTGAATTGTTGAACTTGGTTAGGCAGGATTTTGACGCGAGTTTGTTGCGAATTTCCCCTAAATTCTGGTGAATACTCAGGTGGGACGAGTATCCTCTTGGTTGTAGCTGTCCCAAGCTGGAAAAGACCTAAGTGACTGATTCTGATTACGAATTCCTAGAGCCATCTAGGCCAAAAAGACGCGGTTGGCTAAAAGCGATCGTCTGGGTGTTAGTGGCATTGCTTTCCGGCACAGTGGCCACTGTTGCGGGCGGTTATTTTTATATAACCAGCCAGCTAAGTGCCTCCGGCATTGAGGTCTATTCAACCGACGGCAGTAGCTTTGAGCTCCCAACCGCAGCGCAAATAAACGGTCCTATCAATATGCTTGTAATTGGCTCTGACACCAGAGTGGATCAGGGCTCGACTTCCTATGGCCCAGTCGGCTCGGCGCTCGCAGACGTCATAATCTTGGTTCACATTTCCCAAGATCGCAAAAACGCTGTCGCCATGAGTATTCCAAGAGACCTAATGGTTTCGGTTCCAGAGTGCCGGGATCCGGATGGCGGAGCGCCGTTCCCAGCCAAAGAATTTACCCAGATCAACTCAACCATGACTAAGGCGGGACCTGCCTGCACATTGCTTGCCGTTCAGCGGCTAACCGGAGTCGCGATTCCTTATTTGGCAATGATTGATTTCAAGGGCGTAATTGCAATGAGCCAAGCAATCGGTGGGGTCGATGTTTGCGTCGCGAACACAATCGACGACAGCTATACGGATCTTTATCTAGAGGCAGGCGACCACACGCTTATTGGGGATGAAGCCTTAGCATTCCTTCGAACCCGTCACGGTGTTGGTGATGGTTCTGATTTATCCCGGATTTCGAACCAGCAGGTGTTTCTGACCTCATTGATGAGAAAGCTGAAAGACGAGGGGGCACTTGCTAACCCCTTTAAGATGTTCCAGCTTGGAACCGCAGCCCTTTCGAACATGACACTTTCTAACAGCTTGACCGATCTTGGAGTCCTCTACGGACTTGCCAGACAGGTCAACAATGTCGACCTGGATAAGATCACTTTTATTCAACTCCCGGTTTATGACCTGGAAGGCAAATACGCCGGCCGAGTTGCAGCTTCACCTGAAAGGTCACAAGAGCTCTTTGACCTAATAGTGAACGACCAACCGCTGGTTTTGGCCGAAGCCAACCCAGGGAAAGGAGCGGTGGTCGCTGAAGACTCAGCAACTGCTACTCCAACCCAAACCTCAACCCCGAACTCAGACGGCACAGATAAGCCAGTTGATGAAGTAGCAACTACTGATCTGCCAAGTTGGGTTAGGGGTACCAACGCTGCAACAACTAGCTGCTCTAACTAACCTGAAACCAGGTTTGGGTTAGTGCCTAGTATCTTGTAGGCTTTGCTAGCAAATGGAGACGTCGCATAGCCCGGTCTAGTGCGCCCGCCTGCTAAGTGGGTAGGGGACCAAAATCCCCTCGAGGGTTCGAATCCCTCCGTCTCCGCCAAGCCCCACAGCCCAGTTCACTGGGCTGTGGGGTTCTAATTTATGTGTGGCGCCGGCCCCGAATCAGGCCTTCAAGCTGCTTGCGAAACTGGTCGTAATCTCCACCATTTTTTTAGCCGCAGGAGATGATTGTTCTTCCACTCTTCTGGCCAAGTAGACCTTAGAAAAAGCATCCTTGTGGTCGATCTCCAAGAAGCTCACGTTCGGAAGCTGGATTGCTGTCAAGCTCTTTGGAACAATCGCCACCCCAGCATTGCTGGAAACCAGCCCAAGAATCGTGGCGAACTGGATCGCCTGCTCCACAATCTGAGGGGTGAAACCAGCCGAATTAAAAAGCCGGTAGATGTGATCGTGAAGATAAGAGACCTTGGTTCTTGGAAACATAATGAAACCCTCAAACTTCAACATGTCGAGGGTCACTCTTTTTTTAGTGGCCAATGCGTGAGTCTTCGGAACCGCCAGCAGCAAGGGCTCGGTGAGCAGAAGGCTCATCTCAAGCCCGGGCGATTGGCTAATTTCTCGCAGCACTCCGACGTCAATTTCTCCAGTTCGCAATCGAGGAAGTTGCTCTTCGGACGTCAGTTCGACGAGTGAGAGCTTGATGCCCGGAGCACGCTCATGAAGCTCAGCTGTGAGCTTCGGCAAGATCCCCAGCGCCGCCGAAGCTACAAAACCCAGGCGAACAGTCCCGGCATCACCTTGAATGGCATTTCCCATCCGTTGTCCAAATAGCTTGTGAGCCAAGAGCAGCTCGCGAGCATGCTCTAGAAAAATATCTCCGACCTCGGTCAGTGCAACGGTTCTAGTTGTTCGGGCTATTAGCTTGGCCCCCGAGGTCTGCTCGAGTTTCTTAATCATCTGAGAAAGGCCGGATTGGGTTATTCCTAGGTTCTGCGCTGCTCGACCGAAGTGGGCCTGTTCGGCGACTTCAACAAATGCCGCTAGCGACTTTATGTTCATGCTATTTATCATAACTACTTATGAATAACATTCTTATATTGCCGTAGTTATTAATAATCTCGTGAGGTAACTTTGACTAATCACACCGCAGTGAAGGAGCTTTCTTGTCTTCAACCAGTTCGCACGGATCACAAATTCCCATGAACCTAATCGGGGGTCACTGGCTTGCGGGCCGGGGTGAAATGCTCGAGAGTGTCAACCCGGCGAATCCCAAAGAAGTTGTCGCAAGTGTTCAGCAGTGCAGCCCGGCGGATGTCGATGCCGCGGTCTTAGCCGCAGTAACCGCCCAGCCTTCCTGGGAGGCACTTGGAATTATTAAGCGCGGTTTAGTTCTTCGCGAGGTAGCGGATCTAATGACCATTCGTCGCGAGGAACTTGCTGCCTTGATGACTCAAGAACAGGGCAAAACCCTCTCGGAGGCCCTCGGAGAGATAGATGGCTCGGCGGAAACTATTCGCTATCACGCCAGCAGTTCAAGAAACCCAATTGGCAAGACCTACCCATCTTCTTTTCCTGGCGAGCACATCGAGCAGGTCAGGGAATCAATCGGCGTTGTAGGCATAATTACGCCTTGGAATTTCCCTACTCAAATTCCTTCTTGGAAGATCGCACCAGCTTTGCTGTGGGGAAACTCCGTGGTGTGGAAGCCGGCCAGCGACATTCCGGCAATTAGCTACGCTTTTGCAAAGGTTTTCCAAGACGCCGGCGTGCCAGCGGGTGTGCTTAACTTGATTTTGGCATCTGGAAGAGTTGCTTCGGCAATGGTCCAGAGCCCACACGTGAGAGCGCTGTCCTTCACTGGTTCGGTTCCAGTAGGGCAAATAATTGCTGAGGCCGCTACCGCTCGCGGCGTCAAAGTTCAGCTTGAACTAGGTGGCCATAACGCAGCGATCGTTATGCCAGATGTTGATTCGGTTTTTGCAGCGCAGCAGCTAACCGTTGGAGCAATGTCAGGCTCCGGACAGAAGTGCACTGCCACCAGAAGAATCATCACCGTCGGCGATGCCCACGAAAGTTTTGTGGCGGCTCTTAGGTCCGAAGTTGAGGCGCTCGTTGTTGGCCCAGGCGATCAGGCCGGTGTAACCACCGGACCAGTTATTTCTGCTGCGGCGAAGGCCGAGATAGACAGCGCTGTGTCGGATGCGGTTTCTCAGGGCGGCAAAATCATCGCTCAGGCGAAGCTGCCCGAAGGCCCAGGATTCTATGTCGCCCCTACGGTGCTCGAGGGTGACATGACAATTCGAACCTGCAAGGAAGAAGTCTTCGGTCCAGTTACCACTGTCATGAATGTGGGCAGCCTTGAAGAGGCAATTGAAATGGCTAACGCCACCGAGTTTGGATTGACAGCCTCTATATTTTCTGCCAGCGATGCAGATATCCAAAGAGCTACAACCGGTTTGATAGCCGGTCTGATAAAGATCAATGCGCCTAATACCGGCTCTGAACTTCATGTTCCTTTCGGTGGCTTGAAGGGTTCCACTTTCCCTGGCCCGAGAGAACAGAATGC
>Ga0222649_1000564_pt1 | contig 11969 bp, 20 predicted proteins | sample AntAcemetagen337_FD_179865 | JGI IMG/M metagenome (GOLD analysis project Ga0222649, IMG submission 179865) | Saline water microbial communities from Ace Lake, Antarctica - #337 | ecosystem: Environmental > Aquatic > Non-marine Saline and Alkaline > Saline | place: Antarctica: Ace Lake... | reverse complement strand
CAACCTCGCCATCATCTGCCGTTTCGGTTTCCTCATCCTCCTCTGGTTCAATTACCTCAGGTTCGGCTGCAAAATGGTCTTCCGGAACTTCCGTTGGCTCATCAAAATCATTCAACAAATTATCAGAATTATCTTGAAAGCCAGACGGTTCAGATTCAACGTGAGTTTTTTCGGGCGTTGGTTCTGTTTTAGGTTCAATCACATCAACCTTTTTGGTTGGTGCTTCAAAAAGAGGATTAGACATTTGGCGTTTTCAGTTTCAAGATTTGTTTTATTTCATTCCAGCTGAGTTGTCCGCCTGATAGTGATTCTCTTGAGTCCATCAGCGAACCAAAATCAACTCGGTTCAGAACGTCTTTGAATTCCCAATGAAACAACGGACGAAGCAAAGAACCGTCTTCGCCAAAAGTTGCCCCGGTAACGTATAATTCACCGTCAATGGTTTGAATAAACATCACGGATTTTAATTCACCTTCTTGTAGTGGTGTTTCGTTCTCAAATGCTTTAAAAATAGCGGGTGCCATTTCATGCAAATTGAGTAGGTTTTTAAGCCCATTAACGTCTTTCGTTAGTTCGCTAACGAGTTTTAGAGATTTTGCGTCTAGTCCAAACATGATTTTATTGGAGTTATGATTGTGTGTTGGTTTTTGTCTATTATTTCAACTCGCGTTTCCATTCTATTACTACGCCAAGCGGCAATTTTCACGCGTTTTTGAAGTCGAAAAAACTCAGGCGTTGATAAGTGCCCACGTGTGAGATTGTTTTGTTCTAAAAGAACAATTGCCAATTTGCCAACGGTTATTTCAGTGGTATTTCTCAATGCTTCCTCCATTTCACCGTAAAGGGTTGGGCAATAGAGTTTTTTCTCAATTATTTGGGATGGTTCCATTTGGGTTGATAGGAGAAAAGAAAAAAGGGCAACTCAGAATTATTCTGAGTTGCCCTATAATTATGCTTCTAATTCGTTCAACCGCGCGGCCTCGTCTTGTGCCTGAGATTCAGAACCAAAATCACGTACAAAACGGGTTGCCTCTTTTTTGGAACAATCCACCACATTGTATTTATCAATGTGTCCGCTTGGATTTTTCTCTACTTGGTAACGAGAAGGAGATTGAGCGGTGTTTTCAGTCGCCTTTGCAGCTTCTTTTTGAACCACTTCTTTTGGTTTAACTGATGCCCGAACGTCAGCAATAGTGAAAGCACCATCTTTTCCAGTTCCGATTTTGCCTGCCGCGTTAAAACCAATTTCAAGTGCTAATTCTTGCGCTTTTTTAGATGAAAATTTTGTTACTGCCATAATAAAGGTTTGAAGGTTTGAAGATTAATATACCGTAAAGTAACAGTACTATTTTCACATTTCAAACCTCAGAAACGTTTTTTCGTTTCAAAGCACACCTTTTTGAGATTAGTGTAGCACGGTATCACTAATCGCCTAAAACCGAACCTATTTGGCTGACTGTTAATGAGTTAAAACCCGTGCTACGCACTATCTGCACTAAAAAACGCCCGTGTTACGCTACACACCGTAGCACGGGTTTTGGGGAAATGTGACACGGGCTAATTTGTAGCACTTAGCATAACACGGGTAAAATGAGCCTCTAAAGGGTATTAATTAAGAACAAATTTTACTTTACTCTTAATAGTTCGTGTTACCGTGCTACCGTGCTACACTTTTTTGAGTTTTTGAAATGGATTTTTCAGCGTTTGAGTTTTTGACAAAATTCGGGGCATAAAAAAACACCCCGAAGGGTGCTTTCTGTAGCCGCTACAACTAGAGTGCTACGCAAAACGGGAAAGGTTCCGTTTTGCGTAGCTACCGTTGTACAAAATAAAAATGGCGGCTGTTTTTTCAAAACAGTTGGGTTTGCACCGTGCTTTCTACAGCGTTCGGTTTGGGCATTAAGTCATTTACTGCACATCCAAAACCATTACATTCAAATAATGGTGCTGGCTCCCTGCCTTCCATATCTTTCAGGCTCTTATGGCTTGGGTAGTCGGGGTGCGGAAGTAGAAAAACGTGAAACAATCCACTTTCTTTTGCGCGGTTGCTTTGGTCTCGGCAACAAGTAACGGGTTCGCATTTAGTGTCCGTTAATTCATGCTCCATCATTGCCATTGCGTAATAAACCTTTGGTTCTTCTCTCTCTATCTTTTGCCAGTAGCCTATCCCACCTTGTACGCATCCCGTTTTTCTGCAATTGTTATTACTAAATCCCTTCTTGTAGCTATCGGGTATTTCAATCCCAGCATCTTGTACTAATTCGATGCACATCTTTTTACTCATCCCGTGCATTAGCAATAGGTAAATTGCCTTAGCTTTCGGGTAATTAAGGGTCATTGATTTGGCTCGTTTTGGCTCGTCAATATCAAATCCGAAAACTTGGTAATCAAACTCGTTAGCTGCTTCAAAACGTTTCCTTACCTCTCTCTTTAATTCAGATGAGCAGATTGCACCATGCGCCACATTTAAGCTAAGAAACTTTCTCCAAACGTCTTGAATGCAACTGTACTTATCAGGAATTGCAGATATTACCTCAACTTTTTTTCCGTACCACTTTTCGCAATCCAGTAAGAAACGGTAAGTGTCTTCGTCTTCATTAAACGTATCAATCATAACCAATCGGCAACGGTCTAATCCATAAAGGCCAATAGCCAACTTGCAAGCAACAGCACTCGTAATGCCGCCACTCCACCAACAGATAATATCTTTATTTGATTTTTTCAAAATCACGCCATTTTTACTTTACACAACGCCTAATACCAAACACTCGTACCTCGCGATTTCGTATCGGTGGCCAGTTGTATCACCTCCCTGTTTCGTAACTATTCATTTTTGCCAACTCATCATCATCAAACGTTGATGTTTGAAGGGGCTCCGGTGCCGTTGCTGGTGTTTCTGCAGGTGCGTTGGTTTCTGGTGCGTTGGTCTGCCCTACTTCCAGCGTGAGTTCATCCAACTTAAATGCCCAAGCTGTTGTTGAGTTGCACCCGGACCCGAAACGATGGCCTTTTACTGAGCCAACGAAAGCACGGTTGTTTTTGAAATAATTTGTGAGGTCGTTTTGCTTCAATCCTACCTCGTTAAATTGCGCTCTGTGCTCTTTCAAATACATAGTGTGCAACTTGGTTAGTGAGAAGAAAACAATGCGCGTTGGGGTGGGCTCCCCATCATCATTCCTGAATACAACGTTTTCGGGGTCTTGCCTCCCTCTCTGAATTGTGAGATTGTCTATTGTTAAATAATTGAAATCCTTTTCGTCCTCAATTGCTTTTACTTGGTACAGGAATTCGAACACTTTCCAGAATGTAGAAAGACTGTCTGTTGTTCCAATCTCAGAACTTATTTCATCTACTTTGATTTTGCATAATTGCCAGAACTCTTTGAGTTCAATTGGTAGTTTCAAATCCTCAGAAACCAACTCAGCAACTGTATAAATAACCAAGATGTTACCCATTACGCGTTCTGAGTAGTTGAGTCCTTCGGCTTCCATTTCGTGCCTGAGTTTGGCAGATAACTCAGCCGCCCGTTCAGAATAATTTGTTTTTATGTGACCGCGTAGTTTCAGAATGTCGGTTAAAAGAGTGCTCAAACCCTTCTCTCGCATCTGCTTTACTTTATTGAACTCTCGTTTGTCTTCATCCGTGTAATTATTTGTGGCAAATTTGAGTAATACGGAACGGCTGTAAAGTGCGTTATCATCTCGCGTTGGTAGGTATTGGCCGCTTATCATTACGGCATTGTTCACTTTATCCGATTCATTTTTTTTTCGGCTGCTGAGTTGGCGTTTCTCTCGTCCAGTACCATCAAACGCCCCTTTGCAACCTTGGAAACGTGTTTCATCGATTCCATTTGTGTATTCATCAAACCAAGAAACCGTATTGAAAAACGTTTCCATTCTACCAGCAAAACCTGCATCGGTTCCTGAGTTGAGGTTGAATGGCCCGTGGTTGTGAAACCAGATACCAGACAACGCCCAGGCTAGTTGTGACTTTCCCGTTTCCTTTTGTCCTTGCAGAAAAAGCAACGGGAACGATTCATTTTCAGCCCAAAGGAAATCTCTAAAACACGCGGCAACCGCCCAGGCAATGCCAAAAACACCGTTTTCTCCGAATACTCTGTGACATTGCTTGGCGTATTGCTCAAACGTTACATCTGACGGACGAAACAAAAGTTTCTTGTCAATTTCGTGCGGGTCTTCATCTTCAGAATTTAGTTCGTTTATTCTGCTGAATGCTGGGAGAAAAAAGAATTCCTCTTTGTGGCTCACTACTCCGTTTTCATCGGCTGAAAGAAACTTTTTTCCGTTGTGAATTCCATCAGCGAACGCGAAAATTTCCGCTCGTTTTTGCCAACCTGGATTGCCAATTTCGTTTGCTCTCGGAAATCGTGAACTCATGTAGTTTACAATTTTTTTTAGGTGCGTTGCGCCCCCTTCAAATAGAAAGTGACCCTCGGCAAAAACAACCTCTTTGAATGCTTCTAATTTGATCAGCGTTTTTGATGGTGGGGCCATCAGTCGTTTTTCAAGTCCGTTGTCAATCTCATAAATTCTGCGGTTGCGGTCGCTTTCTTGGCTGTAGATGTGAAACAACGGCCTAATGGTAAAATTGCTTTGCGCTTCGGCCTTTTTGCCGCTACCAAAATAAATGCCTGTTCTATCTCCGTTTTTCAGCATATAAAAACCATACATATTAAACTCCTGGCGATTTACTCCGTTCGGTAGTTTAATGCGTTGCAGTTCGGAAAAGTCCTCCTCGCGCTCCTCCTCATATTTGCGGCTAGCCTCGCGGTTAACGTCTGCTGCTTTAACATTGTATTGTTTTCCAATACTCTCAGCATAGTTTTTTCTAACATTTTCAGACGGTATGAGGCTCAGAAGTTCTGAGCACTTCTCCTGTGCCGCTGTTCGCTCTGGTATTGTTTTAGCGCGCTGAAAGTATTGCGCGGCTCTGTGCTCAACTGCATCTACTTTTATCAGCCCTAGAACCGCTTTATGTGCGTGGGTTGGTTGGTTCATCTGATATACTTGCAAGGGGTTTTCTTTAGCTGACTTTCTGCGAAGTTTACCGCGCTTGTAAGAAATTGAATGTATTGCCTTGCTTGTTGAATAGAAAGGTCGTCAAACTTTAAATTCTCCTCATTTATTGAATTGAGTTTTATTGTTTGCTCATCGTGTCTTATTTCTAAGTCGGCAGACACTCCAAATACTTCTTCGGCTCCTTCTGAATGAAGAAAATAATTTGACCATGATTGTGATACGTGCGTTTTCATTCCGTTCTATTTGTTTGATGAATTAATTAGTACCATGCAAGCACTTTGCATTTCTGTTATTCTCAGCGTGTTGTTTTCAATAGCATTTTGAATAAACGCCAGTTCGGAAACCATTTCTGGTTCCATCGCTCCCAGCGTTGCGTTATCACCATTCAGCCGCTCAATTTCCTTTCTGAGAATAACTATTGCGTTCGGGTGTTTCATTCCTTCATGTTTTCAAGAATGAAAGAATCTGGGTCTTCGTTTTCTGGTAGAAAAACGATGGAACACGTAAGGCCAGCGGCCAGCAGAATATCAACGTCACGGTTTACGGCTTTCTGCCCTGCATCATCGCCATCGCGTAAAATGTTCACGTGCTTGCAGTATTTGCGAAGCAACCGCGCTTGTTCAATCGTCAAGGCCGTTCCGCAGCTTCCAACCGTGTTGCAATGGTTAGCTAGGTGCATACTGGTTACATCTGTGTAACCTTCAACCAAATACGCCTCGCCTGTGGCTTCCATTGCTTCCATTGCCTGATAAATGCCATAAAGCGTTTCCCGTTTTTTGTATAGGTCGCTTTCTGCTGGATTGTGATATTTTCCGTACTTCTCACAATCTTCCTCGGAAATATGCCGCTTTGCGAACCCTAGAATTCGGCCGCGCTGGTCATGCAATGGAAACACAATACAATTTCTAAGTACATCGATATAATTTCCCTTTTTGGTTTTGGTTACCAATTTGAGTTTTGCGGCCTCGGCTAAATCAATGTTTTGTTTGGTTAGGTGGTTTGCTAATTCAGCCCAACCAGAAAGCCCGGTCATTACGTGAAACGAATCAATTACCTTTTGATGTGCCCCTATGCCCGCAATGGCCACGTTTGGCTGTTTGCTCTTTAGAAACTTGAATGCTTCTTTGGTAATATCTGCCAACTCTCTCCGCTTTGCCGATGCTTTGAGTGCTTCTTGCGCCTGTTGGCTATCCTCATGCTCTATATGTACGCCAAAACTGTTTGCAATTTCTGTTACCGCATCAATAAACTCTAGTTTGTTGACTGCCATTACAAAGTCAATCCCGTTTCCGTATTCGTGACACCCGAAACAATTAAACGTTTGCTTATTGAAGGAAACCGCAAACGATGGGGTTTTTTCTCCGTGCAACGGACAACACGCCCAATGGCTTGTGCCGCGTTTTTTTAGTTCTGTGCCAAATTTCTGAATGACAAGAACAATGTCTAGTCCTTTTACTTGGTCGATAGTTGAAGGTGAAATCATTTGTTTGAAGGAGTTAGGAGAAAGGAGTTAGAATCTCATGCTTTCTCTGTTTTTGGTGTTAGTGAAGTTTTTGTTTTCTGTTGTCTGTCTGCAACCGCTTTTTTGCATCCAGCGCATTGCTTATTGATAGCGTGGCAATGCGTTTGTTTGCCTCCGTGGTAGTTGTAGCAATAGAATTGAGGTTTCATTTCGTTATAGCTGTCTTGTTCATCTTGGTAGCATTGTATTGTTTGGAAGACTAAACGACCGCCCCACCCCTGCCCCTTCCAATGCGGAATAATGGCGCGGCTTTCTGCTTGCTTGCAGAATCATAATTTCGTTTTGCTCTCGGCAAAGGGTTTCAAACTCGGTTATTGGTAGCGTTTCGGTGCTTAATTGCTCCACTATTTCCGTCCTTCTTTTTTCTAGTTGCTCGTTGTCTTGTTTCATATTACAGGAGGGTTGATTTTTGCTTGTTTAAGTAATTGATGGAATTCTGTTTGCACCGATGATTTTAGCCAATTACGCTCGGCCCATTCTTGTTGGCGGCAATGCACCCGATCTAAAAGTGTTTGAGAAATGATTGCGAATAAACCGCCTCTTTTTAGGTTCGATTTTAGAATCTTTTCAAACACAGCTAATTTTTCCGCTTTGGCTTGGTCTATCATGGTGGAGCTTGTCTGTCTCATTGCAGAATCCAATTTTTCTGGTTATTGCTCATTTCGTATGTAACCGTATCTCTCATTTCTCTTACAATGAGGTTTGCGCGGTCTGCTGTAACCACGCTCATATATTGCCACAGTCCGGAAATCTCACGGCACAATTGTTTGTGGTTTGGCGTATAGTTGGCCGTGCACTTAGCTAAAATCTGGTTGAGTTCATCAACCAATGGTTTCAGAATTGGCGAATCTGTTTTTTGCAGTTCTTCAACCAGGTCTTCAATCATTCGTATGATGTGAAACGAGTGTGCTTCCTGTGCTATTTGCCGCGCATCCTCTTTGGTTTTCTTAAAATCAACCCATGATGATTCTGGTGTCTCTCGATACGGAAACCGCGCGGCAAAATGGAGTTCAAAACCTCCATCAACGGGCGTGATGTGTGCTTTGGTTATCATTTTGAGGTGAGTTTTTCAATGTCCGATGTGGTAATGTTGTTTTTACCTGCCCCGAAAAATGAGTGAAGCATAGCCGTTTTGCTTTCATCATTAAAGAGAAAAACGGCTAACTGCTTTACTTTCTTGATAGAAAGTGTTTCTGGCCTATTGCAAGCCCATGTTAGCCCTTTTTTAGTCCAACCTTTTATGGCTAATTGCGGTCTTTCAAACTCGCTGTGATAGAGATTTTCTTCTAAAAACTCTCTGAGCGTTTTGGCTCCATATCTCAACTCTCTGTTACGTGGCATGATTTTAAAGGTTAATTGTATTAATCTGATTTCTTTACTTTATAGGTGTAAACCTATGTGTGTTTGTATCCGTAAATGGTTAGTAATATACTGATACAAATCTAATGTGATTTAATTGGACTAACCTAATATTCACGTAACTATTTTGCCACATGAACGCTAAACAGTTGAATTACAGTAGATTAAATTTGATAGGGAAGTCGTGCGAGCCGCGCGTAACTCAGGAAAATATGGCTAGTGCGTTAGATCGCACCGCTTCTGGGTTTCGTAAGGCAATTAAGGCTGGTACTATATACGCGCATGAAATTCTAACTCTGGCTGAGTTATTTCAGATGACCGAAGAAGACTTGTTTAAGGAGTTATCGAAAAAGAGCAATTCGGTGGGAGAAGAACTTCCCTCCTACATAAAGAAAAAACGTCTTTCTGATGTTTCCGACCCGTTGGACTGGTTGCGTTTGGCTATGTCGAAAAGTAGCCGTTTAGATAAACTGATAGAATCCGTAAAGGACTGATATTCAGTGCTTTGTGTTTATCGTTTCAGTTTCTAATTGATTGATGCGTTTTAGCCTTGTAACGTGTTGGTAATCAGGCGTTTAGCTATAATCATACTATTAATTATAAGCGAACCGCAAATAATTAAAACGCTGATTGTCAATTAGTTACGTATTTTTATACAAATCTTAATTGAAAAGTGCAAATAGTAAAACTGACCATATACATTAATCCCGAAATTGAGTCTCCGTACACTTTAACGAAACGGTACTATCGGGTTTTTACTGGTTCCAGCTCGTTCTACTTTAAAAGCGAACGAACGCTTAACCTTTGGTTTGGCGAAGTAAACCGAAACCTCAACGCAATGGTTTCAGAAATCAATTCTATTTACATCGCGGTTTTTCAAGAATACCGATACTATTACCTCCATTATGACAGCAGCCAACGTTTCAAGTTTGACAATCGTTTTGCTTCCATAAATAAGGCTTTTGACTTACTAACAACGCGCTGCAATGGTTGCTCTGATAATAGCCGCGTTTATCATCATTTTAACGTGATTCTTAAACAGTTGGCCGCTATAGTGGAAGAACTATCTGAACACCCCATGAATAAGACCGCAACCGTTCAGCGTTATCGTTTGGCGGCTACAGAAACAAGAATTCAATTTTCAACAGATAGATTGAAACAGTTTCCGGAAGGGTACTGCAAGCGGAAGGATTACGACCGATGATAAAACACAAAACCCCGTGCAATTTGCACGGGGTTTTGTTTGACACGGTAACACGGTAGCTCAGTTTACTGACTCCTCGAACGGGAAACTGAAATCTGCACTACCATAATCGTTTACCGATAGTAGAACTACTGATAAAAGTTGTAGATCAGATTTATCTAACTCCTCTGCGTGGGTTGCCCAGCACAGCACGTTGGTTAGTTTTTTGCTCACTTCCTCCATATTATCATAATGGAGTAGTAATCTATCTGCAAGGGCTGCGCCCCTGGCCATTTGCTCAGGCGTAAAGCCTTGGCGGTTAGCTTCCGAGAAATACGGGTTGGCTTTTTTTTCGTTTTGGTGCATTTGTTTGATTTTTAAAGGAATTACCGAGGGGTGCACCAAAACGTCCTTTCGGAAACTCTGTGCGGCCATTACTGGAATCCGCTCCCTCGGCTTTGCCTTGATTAAAATGATAGAACATTATTTAAACGTTTTGGTGCACTGCAAATATAACTAGAACTGTGCCAAATCGTTATTTTTGTAACAAACCTCAAACATTCAAACATGAAAAAGTTAATTGTATTCCTTTCAATCGTTACTCTTTTTGCTTCTTGTAAGAAAACCGAATTGGCGAGCAACAACAACAATGCTAACCCCACAAAAGTTTACGTTAGTCGCGTGACTGTTACTAAATATCCAAGTCAATGGACGGGCTCGGATTTATACGTAAAGGTTGGTCAAAACAGCAATCCAGTTTGGTCAACTAGTGCTATAAGCAACACCTACCCAACAGGAAATTACCGTTTTGATATTCCAAATGTTGAACTCAATCCAAACTCAGACATAACCGTTTGGTTTTATGATAGTGACTGGCCGAGTTCTGACGACCTTATGCAATGGATTTCATTTGACGTTGTGAACGAAGGAACGGGCGGAAACAACCCTCACTTCAGCTATGCTGGATATGAGTGGAATTTGAATGTCACTTACGAGTATTAATCGCGGATCAAAAGAATAGCAACCACAACCGCAATTGTTAGGTAAACGCCTCGGTCTACTTCTCGGCCTTTGTACCTCATTCCGCTTACTTGTGCTGCAAACTTCTCGCAATTGTCGGTAAATAGATTAAACTCTCTATCTGTCATTTCTTCAAACTGAAAGAGAATTTCGGTTGCAGATTTATCAACCATTGGCGTATTTTTTACTCCGCGTAAATCGTACCCGTGCATAAACTCCTCTAGCGTGGTAATGCGCTCTTTTCGGGTGCTGTTTTTATGTATTACCAAATCCTCTCCATTGTAACGCACAAAAACCCCGTAGTGATTAAACAACGGGGTTTTTATCATTTGTCGCCAAATGAGTTGGCCTGTTTCTAGGTTTTTCGCGCTTTCCACCATTCTAGTACTTCATAACTGGCTATGCTCGATACAATGGAAACCAGCACCAAAACAATGATGTATTTAGCAGGGAGTTCTTTCATTACTTCATTTTTGATATTGCAAAGACTATGATGGCCACCACCGCTAAAAACTTAACTGTTGCCATTGCGGCCTCTTTAAGTTATAAAAATAATAGGTATACTCATTGTATACCTATCATATACGCATTGTATACCTATTCTACAACTGTCATTTAGTTGCGGCCTTTTAAATCTGAACGGTTCTTTCTTCCTTCGTAATAAACCTTACCGTTTTTGCTGATACGCTTACCCGGCTTCATAGCCGATTTGCGTAAGTCTGCAGCCGTATTGCTACTGCTTCCAGCCGTGTATTTTTTACGTGCCTTAACTACACCACCAAACAAACCCGTTTGCGTGTTTTCTTTAGATGTGGCTTTTACCACTCGCCCACCTTTGGCGTACTTGTACCCTTTTTTAAGCGTACCGTTTTTCTTTAACCCTACTTTGTGCGTTGCCATTTTTGGTGATTATTTAGATGAATCCTAAAATTTTTCTTCTCACAACACGGGGTGCTTTTCGGGCTGTTTTTCTTGGTTGCGTTTCCGAAACCATAAGATCTCCTTTCGTGTCAAACACCGTTGGCGAATTGCCGCCTGTTGATGGTGGGGCAATATTTGACCAATGATCAAAACAATCTAATGCGCCAGCTTGAGCGCTCGCGCTGTTTGGAGTAAAAAAATGCCTCCATTTGTTGAGGTTATTGCAGCTTTTTATTCCCTGCCCAAATCTTTGTCTTGCCATGTTTTCTAATCTTAAAGTTGTACGTATTCAAACATTATGGTCTCCTCGTTTAAATCGATAACTACGTTTTCAACCAACGGGTTTTCCTCAAGCGGTAAAAGCGTTACTACAATAACGCCAGGCGTTGGAGCTTGCCATCCAAACTGATAATCTGAGCCGTTGTATAACGCATTGTATGCCGGGCTACTTGTATCGGGGTTGTTAATTGTGAATGTGCCAGCTGGTGTAATAAAGTAGAATACATCTTGGTCAAAATTTGAATTCTGACCAACAAACAAACGTGCATCTATTGGCGCATCTGCCGTTTCGCCTCCATCTTGGCTCAGAATATCATCAATAGCGTTTTTAACCGCGTTTCCCTTTGTTTTCTTCTTAGAAAACCAGAGAATTATAAGCGTTATGAAAGTAGCGGTTAACAATGTTTTTTGCGTTGTGGTCATTTTGAAAATTTAATGTTTACCAAAAGTCCAATCGAAAAACCAAGCGGCCATTAATTGCAATGCTGTTAACGCCCCAAGTGCTTTAGCTTTAAAATATCGGTCTTCCTGTATATAGTTTGCATTCTGCTTTACCTGAGCAACCAAACCAATTTGCCCCAAATCATCGTTTCCAATCAATGCGTTTTTGATGAGTGCCACATCTGCCGCCATTTGTTTTTCTTCC